>JACCDT011834202.1_pt1 | contig 76847 bp, 58 predicted proteins | sample 7446291 | NCBI WGS metagenome assembly JACCDT01 (sample SAMN15323446, study PRJNA562643) | freshwater metagenome | isolation source: river surface water | place: USA:Blue River Watershed | collected 2017-08-17 | reverse complement strand
TACATCTGCTACAACCACTAACTTCTTCGCTACTTTAGCTACATTCGGTTCAGCTACTTCTACTAATATCGGTATAACAGGTGGAGCAACATTCGCTAATGCTACTGCTACTAATCTTTCAGTTTCTAGTAGAGCTAGTATTACTGGAACAACTACAATGGCGGGTGGACTAACAGTAACCTCATTCTCTGGTGGATCATGGATTGATTTGCCAACGACTGGACCTTCAGGAATAGGAACAGGTGGAGCAGGTGCAAATCCATTTATTGCGTATGTTGCAGGGGCAGGACAATGGTTTACAAATTCAGCTATTGGTGACATTGCATATCGAAACACAACAGGTAAATTGTTGTTTGGTAACACAGCAGGTAATGCGTCTATGGCTCTATCTAATGATAGGCTTGGCATAGGAACAACTTCTCCTGTATCAAAATTATCTGTATATGGAGACCTCCTGCTTGAGGGGACAAATAGATACTTAAACTTTGGAACAGCAACTGGCTCACCTGGGTATGGTTTCCGTGATAACACTGGAGTAATTGAGATTAAGAATTCATTAGGAGGGTGGACACAGATGGCAAGTACAACTTTACTAGCAAATACAACAACCGCAACAACAAGTACATCAACAGCCTCTGGCCTTCAAGTGTATACAGACGGATCGCTTGGAATGCTTCGCGGGTGTGCTGACGGTGAAGTACTTCGTTGGAGTTCTACTGCTTCAAAATGGGAGTGTCAACGTGCACTTGATCAATACTTTAAAGTGAAAAGTGCCAACGAAACAATCACTTCTTCAACTGCACAACAGGATGATGATCATCTATCTTTCCCGATAAGGGCAGGAGAAACATGGGGTTTTGCAATGGACCTCATTTACACTAACTCAAACAGTGCTACACCAGACTTTGCAATGAGTATTCTGGGTGAGGCTGGGTGGACTTGTAGTTATGTAATTTTGCACCCGACTCCATTAGCTACAGCAGGAAGTGTTTGTACAGACACACCTACAACATATAATGTTCAACCAGGAGCGGATACTAACATTAGAAGAACAATAACTGTTAATGGGTCTATTACAGCAACTACGGACGGAGTTGTTCAGCTTAGGTGGGCACAGCGTGTAAGTAGTGGTTCCTCAGTTATTATCTATACGGGGAGTACATTAAGAGCTCAGAAGATTGGTGGTGTGGACTTAGCTGAAACATATTACACAACAGACACACTCCTTATTCCGGGAACAGTGGTGTCTCTTGATTCTACAATACACGCAGGTGTTAAAAAATCAACCAAGGCATATGATAAAGAAGCTATTGGTATAGTTTCAACATTACCAGGATTACTTCTTGCCAATGGTTCTAATCTAACAGACATTCCAGTAAACGTTGCTCTTGCTGGACGAGTTCCAGTAAAAGTAAATACAGAAAATGGAGAAATTCAAGAAGGTGATTTACTCACTACATCTTCAGTTCCTGGAATTGCGATGCGTGCCACAAAAGCAGGTCAGGTCATAGGTCAAGCAATGGAAAATTACAATGGTACAAGTACTGGTTCAGTTCTTGCATTTATTAAGACTAGTTACTATAACGGAACAGACTCTAATGATTTCTTAACTAGAGATATAAGTGCAACGACAACTTCCTCAACATCACTCCCAATTTCTAAGAATCTCCTAACCAGATTCATTGATCAGGTAAGCTTCCTATCATCATTATCAGATATTTCAGAAATAATTACTGATAGACTTTCTGCAGCACTTGAAATTATTACTCCAAAGATTGTTACAGGTGAAATTGCAACTAATAAATTAACCACATCGACAGGAAATGATTTGAATGTTGAATTAGGAGGTGGTGAAAGATTTGTTATACAGTCTATGATTCCTGCGTCAGGTGATGGGCTTATAGCAACTTCGACAACAGAAGTAATGACATTTGATTCACTAGGAAATGCAGTAATTAATAATTCACTTAACGTTGGAAATATTGAAGTTGCGCACGATATATTGACTCGTGGTAATTTCTCAGTAGATGGAATTGTCACAGCTGGTTCTGGATTCCAATCTAACGGTGATTCTATTATTTCTGGTAATTTCACAGTTGGAACAACATCAAATAATACACTGTTTGCGGATACAATTAATAATCGTGTAAATATTGGAACAACAACAGGGGCATCAACATTGTTTGTACAAGGTACTTCAGATAGTAATCCGTTCGAAGTTGTTTCTTCTTCAGGTTCATCAATTCTCTCTATCCTTGCAAATGGAAATATTTCTGTCGGGTCATCAACTGCAAGTGCAACATTTGGAATTAGAGCACAAAATGAAAGTATTAATCCATTCGAAGTTACATCATTTACTAATGAAAACTTCCTTACAATTTCTTCAAATGGATTCGTAGGATTCGGTACATCAACTCCAAACGCAAAGGTTGATGTGTGGGGTAATCTAAATGTTGCAACAGGAAGCGTTTCAACATTCTTTGCTAATACTGGAACAGGTGTTGTGGGTATTGGAAATGATGCGACAGCAATTGACGGGGAAAAACTTCGTGTTTCTGGTCGTGTACGTGCAACAGGATTCGATGTTGATGCTGCAGCTGATTTGGCTGAGAATTTCCCAGCATCTGAAGCGGTTGATGCTGGAACAGTTGTCGCGTTTAGTACAAGTACTATAAGTTGGAACGCAACAAATAGCTCCTCAACAGATGATACATACAATATGAGTACTGTACGTAAGGCTATATCAGGATACGAAGCAGTTGGAGTTGTTTCAACAAATGCAGGTATAGTACTCGGTGGAAAAACTGTAAATGGGGTACCAGTTGCATTCTCTGGCCGTATTCCAGTAAAAGTCACAACAGAAAACGGTGAAATTAAGCAAGGTGACTATCTAACTGTTTCAAATACAATGCCTGGATATGCAATGAAATTAACAGGAGAAGGGCGTTCAATTGGTCGCGCATTATCAGATTATGAATTAGGACGTGATAAAGTTCTTATGATAGTAGAAAACGGTAATCAGAAGCTAGATCTTACTGGTCGTACAGCAACAACAACAGGAATGCTTACAACAGGAAACGTTGACCTTAATGCTAATGGTGTGGCGATTGTAAATATAAAAGCACTTGCATCCGCTAATGGCACATGGTCCATTGATGAAAATGGTCGCATTATTGGAAAAGTACTTTGTGTGGAAGATGTTTGTATCGATAAGGCAATACTTACTAATATCTTAAATGCGCAAGGTTTGCAAGGGCAAGTACTTGGCGCCTCAACCTCAACTCCTCCAGCAGAAACAGGTACATCAACCAGCACAGAGCAGGGTACAAGTACACCTGTAACACCAACAGAAACAGGAACTTCAACTGCAACTACAACAGACACAACAGCACCAGTAATTTCTATAATTGGTAATTCCTCCGTAACAATTAATGTCGGCAGTTCATATGTAGAAGAAGGTGCGACAGCATTAGATGATGTCGATGGTGATATTACTTCTAACATAATCACAACAAGTACAGTAGATACAGCTGTAGTTGGTTCATACGGAGTTAATTATTCTGCGACAGATGTAGCTGGGAACACCACAGTTGTGACCCGCATAGTAGATGTTATTGAAAACGTTACTCCATAAGCACATTAAATTAGTAATAATTACTTTTTGTATATATGTTAATAATTGTTATGTGAAATTGTGTTATGCTATAGAAAATGAAAAGTACACCAAAGAATAAAAATAATACAAATTACTTTGTAATTACGCTACTCGTAATAAGTTTTATTCTAAATATTTTTCTTGCAATTCAATATCATACAGAAGAAAGTCATTATAAAATTAATGCTTCTGTTTACCCACTTCTTTCTAAAAGAATATTTACCCAGAATCCGAATGATGTAATTGTTAACTTTGTTCAACTACGAAAAGCTATAAAAGAGTACGTTTCAGAACAAAAAAATGATGTTGGTGTGTATTTTGAATATTTACCATCCGGTATTTCAATAGGTGTTAATGATAGAGAAGAATTTAAGCTTGCAAGTTTATCAAAAGTTCCTCTTGTGATGTCTGTATTAAAAAAAATTGAGAAAAAACAAATGAGTTTAGACGATATTGTTGCTATAAAAAAAGAGAATATGGATGAAAAGTTCGGAGATCTTTGGAAAAGGGGTGAAGGAACAAAAATGTCAATAAGAGAATTAATTGAAGAAGCTTTAATTAATTCAGATAACACAGCATATTACACACTCTTTAGTTTGCTAACAGCAGAGGAAGTGGTTGATGTCTATTATAATCTTGAAATAGAAGTAAGTTCAAAAGAAACAGATCCCGTTGTTTCGCCGAAGTCGTACTCGTCTATTTTTAGAAGTCTTTATCTATCTTCATATTTGTCAGAAGAAAATTCTAGCTATATTTTGGATATTTTAACAAGAACATCCTTTAACGACAAGATACCATCTGGCGTGCCAGATAAAAAAATAAAGATTGCTCATAAAATAGGGGTCTTCGATTTAAGTGACTCAGAGAAAAAAATGTTTTCTGATTGTGGTATTATCTATTTGCCAAATCGGCCATATATTCTCTGTATATTTGTACAAGAGTCTGAAGAAGAAGCCAGAAAACATATGTCATATATTTCATACATGATCTATAGTTATCTAATAATTGTTAAAGGAGGAAATAATTAAAATCCTAATTCTTTGCCTTTTCGTCACTGTCCCCATATTGCAAAATTTATAAAAATAATGTAGAATATAATAATTATGGTAGTACGAATGAGACACACCCGTGCACATACAGCTAATCGCCGTAGTCATCACGCTTTAAAAGCCGCTAATATTGTTGCATGTAAAAATTGCCAAGCAATGAAAATGCCACATCAGGTATGTGACGCTTGTGGATTCTACAGAGGTAAAAAAGTATTACAAGTTAAGGTAAAAAAGGCCGAAACAAAAGCTTAAATAATAAATAATCTCTCTAAACTGCTCTTTTAAAATCGTATGAGTACCCGTCACATAGCACGAACACTCGCATTACAAACACTCTTTGAATTAGACATGAAGGGTGAACTTTCTGCACCTCAAAATACTATTGATGAAATTATTAATCGCAACCGTGAGGAGTATGGAGAAGGTGTTAAGGATATGACTTTTACAAAAGCGATTACCAACAACACGCTTTCTCGTCGAATTACACTTGATGATATCATTACTCGCGCCGCGCCAGATTGGCCACTAGAGAAGATTGGAATGGTAGATAGAAATATTCTTCGTATTGGATTGTCTGAGCTACTTTTTGGTGACCGTGCTCAAGTTCCTCCAAAGGTTGCTATTGATGAGGCTATTGAACTAGCTAAGACATTTGGTGGAGAAACATCTGGACGTTTCGTTAACGGAGTATTAGGTGCTATTTATAAAGAAATGGGTGAACCAGAAAAGGCTCAAATCACAAAAAGTAAAAAAGATTATTTTGAATCTGGTCAAAGAGAATTATTAGCTGGGGCAGTAGTGTGTAGTAATCATGAAGACAAATTATTTGTTGGGCTAGTGCATGACGTTTTTGGTTACTGGACTCTACCAAAAGGTAAAATTGAAAATGGTGAGAATGAACAGGAAGGGGCAGAGCGTGAAATAAAGGAAGAAATTGGAATCAATATTACAATTTCAGAAAAGTTGGGGGAGAATGAATATATTGCAAATAAACCAGAAAAAGGTAAAGTAGTAAAACATGTGAGCTATTTTTTGGCTTTTGCAGATTATGTTCCGCTTACGCTTGAACACAAAGAAAATAAAGGGGGGTTAGATAATGCAGAATGGTTCGACTCCAAAGATGTGCTTGGACTTCGTATTTATGATGATATAAAACCTCTAATCATTAAAGCAATAGAATTAGCAAAATTAAAGTAATTTATTATTTGTGGTAGTATTACTTTTAACTTTATAGACTTTATACTTTTGACTATCATATGACCTTAGAAGAATTTAAACAACATAATAAAATTCAATTCAAAAGCGAAGCTCTTTTAGAGCAAGCGTTCATTCATCGTAGTTTTATTAATGAAAACCCTCGTAGTGGACTAGAGCATAATGAAAGACTAGAATTTTTAGGGGATGCAGTTTTGGAGCTTGTTGTTACAGAATATTTATATTCAAAGTATCCTCATCATAATGAAGGAGATTTGACCGCGTATCGTTCAGCTCTTGTTAATGCTGTAACATTAGGTGACGTTGCAGATAAATTATCTTTTAATGACTTATTAAAACTTTCAAAGGGCGAAGCAAAGGATGTATCACGTGCAAGGTCATCAATTTTGGCTGATGCTTATGAAGCTTTTATTGGGGCTCTATATATAGACCAAGGATTTGATGCAGTGAAAGAATTTGTATCAAAAACACTTTTAATAAAAACAGAAGATATAATCAAGAAAGGTCTTTACAAAGATGCTAAGAGTTTTGTCCAAGAAAAGTCACAAGAATTATACGGTGTGACACCGGCTTACAAAGTTCTTCATGAAGAAGGACCAGATCATGACAAGATATTTCGTATCGGTATTTATTTTAATGATGAATTAATTGCTGAAGGTGAAGGTAAGAGTAAACAAGAAGCAGAAACATCATCTGCTCGAAAAGCCCTTGAAATTAAAGGGTGGATTTAGATATTGTAATGAGGTTAGATCAAGAATTAGTTTCTAGAAAATTGTGTGAAAGTAGAACTGAGGCTCAAGAACTAATTTCTTCTGAGTTAGTTTTTGTTAATGGTGTAGTTTGTACAAAACAAACCAGACAAGTTAAAGATGGAGATATTATTAATGTAACTTCTCGTAGATTATTTGTTTCTCGTGGTGGAGAAAAACTACAAGGTATTTTAAGAGATATTTATGGTGATGATGTTTCTGTAAAAAAATCATGTGAGGGAAAGTTCGTTTTAGATATTGGGTCATCAACTGGAGGGTTTACTGATTGTCTATTATCATATGGAGTTAAGCATGTAGATGCTGTTGATGTGGGGACTCTTCAGCTTCATGAAAAATTACGAGCCGATACAAGGGTGTCACTATATGAAAATACTGACATAAGGAATTTCGAAACTAATAACAAATACGACATCATTGTTGCTGACTTATCTTTTATTCCACTTTCTCACGTAATAGATGATGTGGTAAGACTATCAAGTAAGGGAACAGAATTATTTTTACTCATAAAACCACAATTTGAAGTTGGAAAAGGTAATACAAAAAAAGGTATTGTAAAAGATATTTCGCTAGTAGAAAATGTATTGAATCAATATAAAGAAATTGTACAAGAAAAGGGGGTTACAGGAATTAAAATATACCCATCACATATAGAAGGAGGAGATGGTAATCAAGAGTATTTTTTATATGGAGTTTTAAAATTGTAAAACTATATTCAAATAAATCACAGACAAAACATAAGGTTTGTACATAAAATTACAAATGTTATAATTTAGTTAGTTTCAATTATTTTGGAGAAAATAAATGAGTAATAACCCAAAAAATGTGACAAGTGTAATTGAGGTAGACAAATCGAAACAAGATGACGAAGAGGTTTTTTGGGAAGGTTTAGCAAAAATAAGTGATGAAGACATTTCAAAAACAAATCGTCAAATCACAGACCTAATACTTAGGTTTCCCGCTTGTTTTTAGGCGGGTTTTTTATTTTAATCCAAGCGGGTGGGTTGAGTTGTTAATTTAGGAATTATATGATATTATATAAGGAATATTGACCACCTGATTGAGTAACGAAGGCAATAAAAGTGCGGAATAAGTTACATTTTAAAGGTTTTCTGGTGAATTAATAAAGTTTCTAATTTTATAAAGTAAGCTAATATATCGCTTAATAGCGTGTATTGGCCCCATTGTCGTTATGCCAAAAACACATCAATCAGTGCGCCCACAAAGGACGTTTGCAAAATACCGTGAACCACTAACTAAGTTACCTAACTTAGTTGAGAATCAAATACTTTCATACAAAGACCTTACAGAAAAGGGTATCGTTGAAATCTTCCGTGAATTTTCACCACTTCGTGATTATTCAGAAAAGAAATTCGACCTAGAATTCATTTCTTTCGAACTCTCAGCTCCAAAAGTTGATGAAGTTTATGCAAAGGAAAACAAGTTAACATACGATGCACCACTTCGCGCTCGTGTAAAACTTACAAACAAAATCCTTAACACAACAAAGGAACAAGAAATCTTCATGGCAGATTTTCCTTTGATGACTGTTCATGGAACTTTTATTATTAACGGTGTTGAACGTGTAGTTGTTCCACAACTCGCTCGTTCATTCGGTGTATTCTTTGACTCAGAAGAATCAAAAGGCAAGCGTTACTTCGGAGCTAAGATAATTCCTGCACGTGGTGTTTGGATTGAACTAGGCACAGAAGCAGATGGTGGTATATATGTTCGTATCGACAAGAAGCGTAAGTTTTCTGTTATTGCGTTACTTCGTATTTTAGGTCTTACATCAGACGAACAAATCAAGAAGGCTTTTGCTAATAATGAATTATCTGGTCCGTTACTCTCAACTCTCGTTGATCGTGATGAAATAAAAACATTACACGATGCTTATATAGAAATATACAAGCGTCTTCGTGATGGTGACCTTGCAACTCCAGAAAATGCTAAGGAACACATTGATTCAATAATTTCTCCTGAACGCTATGACCTTTCTCCTGTTGGACGTTTTCGTTTCAATAAGCGTTTTGGGCATTCAACTGACGCTAAGGATAAGGAGGCACAAGTTCGCACTCTTTCTAAGGAAGACTTAATCGACATTATCAATCACATTGTTGAATTGAATAATAATCCAAATGCACAGGAAGATGATATCGACCACTTAGGTTCACGTCGTGTACGTTATGTGGGTGAAATGATGGCACAAAAGATTCGTACTGGTATGATGCAAATGAAGCGTAATATTCAGGATAAAATGTCTGTTATCGATACTGATACCACACTTCCAATCTCAATCATTAATCAACGCCCACTTCAGGCTCGTATTAAAGAGTTCTTTACTACCAACCAACTCTCACAGTTCATGAACCAAGAGAACTTGCTTGCTGAAGTAGAACATCTTCGTACACTTTCTGCACTCGGTCCCGGCGGTCTTACACGTGAACGTGCTGGTTTTGAAGTTCGTGACGTTCACACATCACACTATGGTCGTGTATGTCCAATCCACACTCCAGAAGGTCCAAACATTGGTCTTATTTTACGTCTTTCTAATTACGCACGTATCAATGATTTCGGGATTATCGAAACACCATATGTAAAAGTAGAGAAAGGAAAGATTACAAAAGAAGTGGTATACATGAATGCTCTTGAAGAAGAAAAGTATGTTATCGCTCATGCTGGAAATGAATACGGTGATGATAATGTTTTTGTAAAATCAGAAATCGAAGTTCGTCGTGCCGGTCAACCAGGTCTTGCTCCTAGGGATGAAGTAGAATTTATCGATGTAGCAACTAACCAAGCGTTTTCTGTTGCGACCTCTATGATTCCTTTCCTAGAACACGATGAAGCAACACGTGCACTGATGGGTAGTAACATGCAGAAACAAGCTGTACCACTTATGTGTCCAGAAGCACCATTGGTTGCAACTGGTATGGAAGGTGAAGCCGCAAAGCACATTGGTAGACTAATTATTTCTGAAGAAGCCGGTGAAGTTAAATACGTTGATGCAAAGAAAATAATTATTAAGGCAGATAAGAAAGAATACGAATACAATCTTATTAACTTTGCTCGTACTAACGCTTTCAACCTTTTCCACCAAAGACCTGTTGTTTCAATTGGAGATAAAGTTAAGAAGGGACAAGTACTAGCAGACGCTGCTACATCAGACAATGGTCAGATTGCTCTTGGTCACAACATTCGCGTAGCTTTCATGGCATGGAATGGTGCGAACTATGAAGATGCGATTATTCTTTCAGAGCGTCTTGTTAAAGAAAGTAAATTCTCTTCTATACACATTGAAGAATTCGTATGTAATGTACGTGATACAAAGTTAGGAGCTGAAGTTACAACTCATGACATTCCAAATGTTGGTGAAAATAAACTTAAGAATCTTGATGAAGACGGTATTATACGTATCGGTGCAGAAATTCGTCCAGGAGATATCATGGTTGGTAAGATTACACCAAAAGGTGAGACAGAACTTACTCCAGAAGAAAGACTTCTACGTTCTATTTTCGGTGAAAAGGTACGTGATGTGAAAGATTCATCACTTCGTCTTGATCACGGAAAGCGTGGACGTATTATTGGTGTAAAAGTATTCTCACGTGAAAGAGGAGATAATCTTGAAAGTGGAATCATCAAGCGTGTTCATATTGAAGTTGCGCAAGTTCGTAATATTTCAGTTGGAGACAAGCTTGCTGGTCGTCACGGTAACAAGGGTGTTATCTCAACGATTCTTCCAGTAGAAGAAATGCCATTCGCTGCAGATGGAACTCCAATCGATATAATTCTTACTCCACTTGGTGTGCCATCACGTATGAACTTAGGACAAATTCTAGAAATGCATCTTGGTCTTGCAGCAGATACACTTGGTTACCAAGCTATCGTGCCATCATTCCAAGGGGCATCAGATAAGGAAATTAAAGAAGAACTAGTTAAAGCAGGTTACAAAGAAAATGGAACAGTACAACTATATGATGGTCGTACAGGAGAAGCTTTCAATCAAGAAACTGCCGTTGGTGTTATGTATATTATGAAACTTCACCACATGGTTGAAGATAAGATTCACATGCGTTCAATCGGCCCTTACTCTCTTATTACTCAACAGCCACTTGGTGGAAAAGCGCAAGGAGGAGGTCAGAGATTCGGAGAAATGGAAGTGTGGGCGCTCGAAGGTTATGGAGCAGCTCACATACTCCGTGAAATGTTAACAGTAAAGTCTGACGATATCGTTGGTCGTTCACAGGCATTCGATAGTATTATTAAAGGTGAAGATGTTAAGGAACCTAATACTCCTGCGTCATTTACAGTTATGTTGAATACTCTCCGAGGTCTTGCTCTTGATGTCGAGCCAAGAAAAATTACTAACAATGAAGCCCCAGTGCTTGGTGAATCATCACTATAAAAATCGTAATCATTAACTTATATGAAAACAATCGACACAAATAATTTTGACGGCTTGTCAATCAAGATTGCTTCTCCAGAAGCGATTCGTGCTTGGTCATTTGGTGAGGTTACGAAACCAGAAACGATTAACTATCGTACTGGACGTAGTGAGCGTTATGGACTTTTTGATGAAAGAATATTCGGACCTGAAAAGGATTATGAATGTTATTGTGGGAAGTATCGTCGTATTCGCTTTAAGGATATTGTTTGTGAGAAGTGTGGAGTTGAAGTAACAAAGTCTATTGTTCGTCGTGAAAGAATGGGACACATTGAGCTTGCATCTCCTGTTGCTCATATTTGGTTCCTTCGTACTGTGCCTTCACGTATCGCTCTTATTCTTGCTCAACCAGTAGGGGATGTAGAGAAAGTCGTGTACTTCGCTGGATATGTTGTAAAATCTGTTAATCAAACAGCAAAGGAAGAAATTCTTTCAAATCTTGATTCAGAATTTAAGGCAAAAATAAAATCAGCAAATGACGAAAAGACACAAGATAAACTTCGTGAACTTCTAACATCAACAAAGAAGGAAATTGATGAAATCAAACCAAATAAAATCTTTGATGAATTAACTTATCATCGTTATTCAATGAAATATGGTACATGTTTTGAAGCAGGTATTGGAGCAGACGCTCTTTACGAAATCTTCAAGAAAATGGATCTCAAAGTAATTGAAGCAGAAATCGTTCAACAATTAGTAAAGTGTGGAGCACTTGAACGTGAGAAGGCTGAGAAACGTCTTTCACTTATCAGAGCATTCCAAATCGCAGGCATTCGTCCAGAATGGATGTTCTTAACAACAATCCCAGTTATTCCTCCAGGTATTCGCCCTATGGTTGCGCTTGAAGGTGGTCGTTATGCAGCATCAGATGTGAATGATCTTTATCGTCGTGTAATCAACCGAAATAATCGTTTGAAGAAATTGATGGAAATTGGCGCACCAGATGTTATTTTAAGAAACGAAAAGCGTATCTTACAAGAAGCAGTTGATGCTCTCATTGATAACTCTGCTCGTCATGGACAAGATGCGGTTATGAGTCAATCACAAAAGAGACAATTAAAGTCACTTTCAGATAACTTAAAAGGAAAGCAAGGCCTTCTCCGTGGAAACCTTCTTGGTAAGCGTGTAGACTATTCTGCTCGTTCAGTTATTGTGGTTGGTCCATCACTAGCACTTAATGAATGTGGTCTTCCAAAGCACATGGCACTTGAACTATTCAAACCATTTATTATTTCAAAGATTCTAGAACGTGAACTCGCATTTAACATTCGTGGTGCGAACAAGTTGATAGAAGATGCTATTCCTGAAGTATGGGCAATACTTGAAGAATGTATTGAAGGAAAGTATGTACTACTTAACCGTGCTCCTACACTTCACCGTTTAGGTATTCAAGCATTCAACCCTCGTCTTATTGAAGGTAATGCTATACAACTTCACCCACTAGTTTGTCAGGCTTTTAACGCTGACTTTGACGGTGACCAGATGGCGGTACACTTACCACTATCAGTTGCAGCACAAGACGAAGCTCGTACACTGATGGCAGCCAATCGTAACCTGTTACGTCCTGGTTCAGGAGACTCTATTGTTAACCCAAGAATGGATATGGTGCTTGGTGTATATTGGATGACAAAGTTAATTGCGGGTGAGAAAGGTGAAGGAAAGTATTTCCCAACACCGAATGAAGCAATCACAGCATACGACTTCGATATCGTTTCTTTCCGTGCGAAGATTATCGTTATGCCAAGTGATAAGCCAAAATATGCACAGTTTGAAGGTAAGCCATTTGAAACAACAATTGGACGTTTACTGTTCAACTCAGTTTTCCCATCTGACTTCCCATATATGAACGATGAAGTTGGTATTAAGAAAATGAACTCAATTGTCGATAATGTTATTCTTACTTATGGATTAGACTTAGCACCTACAATTATCGACAAGATAAAATCTTTCGGTTACAAGTATGCAACTGTTTCAGGTACTACTTGGAATATTGATGCAGTTAAAGTTCCTAAGGAAAAAGACGGCCTTGTAGCAGATGGATGGTCACAGGCAGGTCGTGTAGAAGATGACTACAATGAAGGTCTTCTCTCAGCTGAAGAACGTTATGAACGTACCATTGATGTATGGCAAGGTGTTAGAAGTAAGATTGAAAAGCTTATTCCAGATTCTTTCGAAAAGCATGGCTCAGTATATGATTTGATTAACTCAGGAGCCAGAGGTTCTGTTGCACAGATTATTCAAATGTCAGGTATGAAGGGTATTATTGTGAACAACTCAGGACGTAACTTGGACTTCCCAGTTATTTCATCATACAAGGAAGGACTTACTCCACTAGAATATTTCATTACAACTTATGGTGCTCGTAAAGGTAACTCAGACACGGCTCTTAAAACAGCTCAAGCTGGATACCTTACACGTCGCCTTGTTGATGTGGCACAGGATGCTATCATTACCGAAATTGATTGTGGTACAAAAGAAAGTAAAATTGTTCGAAAAGAAAACGCTCTCGGAATTGAAGTACCAATTTCAAAAAATATTCGTGGACGTATTATTGCAGAAGACATTGTTGTAGATGGGAAAGTTCTTTTCAAGAAGAATCATCTTATCAACAAGGATGATGCTGTAATAGTGGAAAACGCAGGAATCACAGAAGCGAGAGTATTTTCACCACTTATGTGTCAGTCACTTCATGGTATTTGTCAAAAGTGTTATGGACTAGATATGGGACGTAACAAGAAAGTAGACTTAGGTGAAGCTGTCGGTATTGTGGCTGCTCAAGCTATTGGTGAACCAGGAACACAGCTTACTATGCGTACATTCCACGCCGGAGGTGTGTCTGGAGTCGACATTACACAAGGTCTTCCTCGTGTTGAAGAAATCTTCGAACGTCGTATGCCAAAGAATCCAGCTATTATTGCTCATGAATCTGGTTCCATTATTGGTATGCGTGATGAAGGAAAAGAAAAGATTATTCTTTTACTTGCAGATGATGATGGAGCAAAGGGAAACAAGAGTGGTAAGCAAATTGAGTACACAGTACCATATCGTCGTCAGCCAATAGTAAAAGTTGGAGACTCTGTAAAACAAGGTCAAATGATGACAGACGGTTCATGTGATATTGAAGAATTATTTACTCATGCAGGAAAGGAAGTTACTGAAGAATATATTGTTAGTGAAATTAACAAAGTGTATGAATTACAAGGTGCCGCAATTTCACGTAAGCACGTTGAAGTTATTATCAAGCAAATGCTTGGACGTGTGAAAATTGTTAATCCTGGAGATACACGATTCACACAATCAGATGTTGTTGAAGTATCTAATTTCCGTGCAGAAAACCTACGTACAAAGACACGTGGTGGAACAGAAGCAAAGGGTCGTCATTTGATACTTGGTATCACTGATGTTGCCCTCTCAACTGATTCGTGGCTATCTAGTGCTTCATTCCAAAATACTACTAGAGTGCTCATCACAGCATCTACTCGTGGTCAAATGGATGAACTCCGTGGTCTAAAAGAGAACGTTATCATCGGCCGCCTTATCCCGGCTGGAACTGGCCTCCGTGGACAAGAAAATAGTTAATTAATTCTGATTAAATAAACAAAAAACACCTAATATGAGGGTGTTTTTTGTTTTATTCCATGATATGATGTAATGAATTATGAAACTAGGAATGATTGGGCAGGGGTTTATAGGTAAGGCATATGCTAATGATTTTGAAACGCGTGGGTACGAAGTAGTACGTTATTCAAATGAAAAAGCATTCATTGATAATAAAGAAGCAATTTCAACATGTGACATAGTTTTTATTGCTGTGCCTACGCCTACAACAGTTAAGGGATTCGATTACTCCATCGTCGAGGAAGTTCTTCATCTTGTAGGGAAGAATAAAATTGCTGTAATTAAGTCAACTCTGATACCTGGAACCACAGAACAATTACAAGAAAAATTTCAGTCAATTTATTTATTTCATTCACCTGAATTTCTTGTTGCAAAAAATGCTGAGTATGACGCAAAATACCCCGTCAGAAATATTGTCGGCCACACTAATTTTTCTAAAGATAAAGCTGAATTAGTGCTTTCTGTTTTACCAAGTGCTAAATTTTCAAAAATAATCCCATCAAAAGAGGCTGAAATGGTTAAGTACATGGGAAACATTTTTCTTACAAAGAAAGTAATATTTGCTAACTTAATTAATGATTTATGTAAAAAAATTGATGTTGATTATGAAACAGTAAAAGAGTGTGTTGGAATGGATAATAGAATTACATTAAGTCATTTAAATATTGATCATGATAAGGGTCGGGGAGCGGGAGGTTATTGTTTTATTAAAGACTTAGCAGCATTTTCGCAGTTTTATGAAAAAACATTACCTGAAGATCAAGTTGGTAAAGATATATTCAAATCACTGGAGAGAAAAAACATTAACCTACTCAAATTATCTAAGAAAGATTTAGAACTACTTAAAGGTGTTTATGGAGAGGGTATTATGGAATAGAAAAGGTCATAAAGATAGCAAGTATTTACTTATAATTGTGTATAAAAATAGCATAATTGCTAGTTGTTTTTCTATGTGTGAATATGCCTAAATAAATTATATCTTTAATGATATACTTTATATATTATGAATTTATCGAAAAAGGTTTTACAGGCTCTGCTTATTTTGGGTTCTATCTCCCTCACCACCTCTTCTGTTTATGCATCAATAACAATAACGTCGCCAAATGGAGGTGAAAATTGGTCAGGAACAAAAACAATTACTTGGACCAGTGTCGGAACAAGTGGATTCGTAAATATATATAGATGTCTAACATTAGATTGTTCTTCTACATCCACAGTTGCAACCAATGTTACAGATACAGGTTCGTCTACCTTTGATACGTCTGGGTTAAACGCTACTAACAAAATTTACATAGAAGATGCATCAGATACTTCAATGTCAGATGTTTCGGATAACACATTCAGGATCGATAATACAATTTCTAGCTGTAATGCTTCGATTGGGTCAAATAATACTGGCTCTGCAAGAATAGCAAAAGTAGGTGATCTTATTACCGTCAACTTTGATACTTGCGAATCAATAAGTTTAGGGACCGTTACTTTTTTTGGAAAAATAATTAATGCTACGAACATTGGAGGAAATACTTGGTCTGTTTCTACAACGACAACCATGACTGATGATGAAGGTCTTGTTTCTTTTAATATTAATTATACCGACCTTGCGGGTAATTCAATGTCACGATCAAGTACAGTTAATGGATCATATGTGATATATGACAAAACATTTCCAGAATCCTCTATATCTTTTTCAACATCAACATTCACAATTGGAAGTATGGCTACCGCAACAATTACCTTTAATGAGAAAGTAAGAAACTTTGCAAATGATGACATTATTAGAATTGATAACGGAACACTTTCTACTGCAACATCATCTGATGACGGGATCACATGGACAGCGATTTTTACTCCGACAGATGCTACAAGTTCATTAAGTAACGTAGTTGTTATTGATACATCTCTGCTTAATGATATTGCAGGAAATACTGGAACAAGTACAGCAACATCTTCAAGCTATATTATTGATACTGAGAGACCTACAGCGACAACATCACTGTCTTCTAATTCAGTTGGAATTAGTCAGACAATAACCCTAACAATTACCTTTAATGAGAAAGTAAGAAACTTTGCAAATGATGACATTATTAGAATTGATAACGGAACACTTTCTACTGCAACATCATCTGACGACGGTATAACGTGGAACACTATCTTCACCCCAACATTAGGAATTAGTAATACTATAAGTACCATTGCTATTGGATCAAGCTACACTGACATTTATGGAAATACCTCAGCAACAGGTACAGTTACTGCGAATTTTATCGTTAATACTCCTACAGTTAGTCAGAGTGGAGGCGGAGGTTTTTCTGGAGGCGGAGGTGGAGGTTCAGTTGTAACTGTTGTTCAGCAACCTGTAGCTACCACTACACAAAATCAAAATACAGCGCAATCCGTACCCGTAACAACTCAAAGTACTCTAAACTTACCAACTGTTCTAGGAGCTTCGATATTTATCTTCTCGAAAAACTTAAAGTTAGAATCTACAGGAAATGATGTGATGGAATTACAAAAGTTCTTAACAAAAGAAGGATTTTTCAGCAATAAGCCAACTAAGTATTTTGGTAGACTTACGAAAATTGCATTGATGAAATGGCAGAAAAAAAACAATTTGCCAGCGACAGGATATTTTGGTCCTATGTCTAGAGTAACTATAAACAGCAATTCTAATTAAATTTAAAGTATAATTACTCTTCTATTATGAAAAAAATACTTGTAACCTTAAAACATGTTTTTATACCTCATGATGAGAATGACTACAAGCCACATTTTTTTCGAGAAGTAAGTGTTTCAATGTTACTTTTTATGAGTGTGTTTCTATTAGGGTCTTCTGCGGGCAGTTCATTTTTCATGAAAAAAACTGTTCTTGGTGCTGAAATTGCTTCGTCAGTGCTCATTGACCTTACCAATGAAAGTAGACTGGCTCAAAACGAGCCCCCTTTAATACGTAACCCAAAACTTGATAGAGCTGCTGAATTGAAAGGTAATGACATGGCTAGTAAGCAATATTTCTCTCATAATAGTCCTGAAGGTGTGACACCATGGCATTGGTTCAGAGAGGTTGGTTATAACTTTCTATTCGCAGGTGAAAATCTAGCAATAAACTTCTCTGATTCAAGTGAAGTTCAAAGGGCGTGGCTTGAATCTCCAACACATAGAGCAAATATAATGAACGTTGAGTTTCGAGAAATAGGTATCGCAACTATAAAAGGGGAGTATAACGACTACCCTACTATTTATATTGTTCAAATGTTCGGTACTCCAGCATATGGAAAAATTAAAGAAGACAAGTCATTTTCTGTACAAGAATATGGAGCGTCATCAACGGTAACTGTCTCTAAAATTACTACATCAGAAAACGTTAAAGGTGCTTCTACTGGAACTGTTGCTGAAGAAGTAACTGCAAAAACTACGGTCGCTTCGACGAGTAGTTCAACCATACAAACTCCTTCTAATCTTGAAAAAATTGTATCAACACAAGATATTGCCGTTGTAAAGAATACTTCAGTTGAGATGTCAAAAATCCCAAAACATGTTGTTGTCCCAATGATTTCATATTCTACATGGTATGAGAAAATTCTTTTCAAGTTTTCTTCGTATATTGAAATTCTTTACAAAGGATTATTACTTCTTGTGGCATTTGCCCTTGTTACTATGGTTTTAATTGAGATTCGTAAACAGCATTATGTTCATATAATGTATGGTATTTTCTTGCTTCTTCTTCTAACACTATTTATTAATATTAATAAGATATTCTTGTAGAATAGTAAGAAGAAATCATTTGAGCTTTATGGTAAAATAGAGTTCATGAATCCAAAAGATCAGATTAAAGAAAATCTATCTATTACTGAGGTTGTATCTACCTATATCCGCCTCGAAAAGTCAGGGGCTCAGTTTCGTGCCCGTTGTCCGTTCCACAATGAGAAAACTCCTTCTTTCTATGTTTCACCTGAGAGAAAATCATTTCACTGCTTCGGATGCCAAGCACATGGAGATATTTTTTCTTTTGTTGAGAAAATTGAGAATATTCCATTTTTTGAAGCACTCAAAATTTTAGCTGACAGAGCCGGTGTACAGTTATTAGATACACAAAAAAATAAAGAAGACACTCGTCTTATCACTCTTTTAAAAGATGTAACAGGACATCTTGAGAAAAATTTAAAAGGCAGCCCCGAGGCAATGAAGTATCTTATTGACAGAGGTTTAACTGATGAAACAATAAAAATATTCCACATAGGATATGCCAAAAACGAGTGGCGTGATTTGTTTATTTATCTCGTGTCACTTGGATATACACCTGAAGAAATAGAACAAGCCGGCATGACCATAAAAGCACAAGATGATTTTGGGAATACAAAAGGTTGGTATGATAGATTTAGAGGACGTGTCATGTTTCCAATAAGAAATGTGTCTGGTGCAACAGTTGGATATTCTGGTCGTATATTACCGTCACTTGTAGACCCATCAGTTGCTCAAGGAAAGTATGTTAATACTCCAGAGACTGCTCTATATCATAAGTCTAAAATTTTGTTCGGTTATGATACTGCAAAAAAGAGAATGGCAGAAACAAAATCTGTGGTTGTGGTGGAGGGTCAAATGGATTTATGTATGAGTTATCAGGCAGGTATTCATAATACGGTTGCAGTATCAGGAACGGCCTTTACTGACGAACATATACACATTATTAAGCGTTTTTGTGAAACAGTTGTACTTTCTTTTGATACTGACACTGCAGGGCAAAATGCTCTCAAAAAAACAGCATTACTTTGTTTATTAGGTGGTTTAGATGTGTATGTGGTGGGTGATATTGGTACTAAAGATCCAGCTGATTTAATAAAAGAAAATCCTACTGCTTGGGTTAATGCGATAGAGAACAAAAAACACGTAATTGAATTAATGCTTTCAAGGATAATTAATGATGGAGAAGATACTCGCGTACAGGGTCAAAGAATAGTGAGCGAAGTGTTACCATTCATTAGGGCAGTACAATCACCAATTGATAGAGCTCATTTTATTAGAATAGTCTCACAAAAAACTCATATTCCAGAAGCAACATTATCTGAAGAAATATCAAGAGGAGCATTAGCGCAGCCAGATATTATAAAAGAAGAAGTAATAACCATGCCAAGCAAAGAAAGACTACTTCGTGAAATAATCGCCTTCACAAAACTCACTGATTTACATAAAGACGAAAGAGTTACAGTACTTGAGATAGACTTTACACAATTCCCAGACACAATCATAGAAGAGGAAATGTTTAAGTTGGAAGAAAAAGTAATAGGGGATAAAGATAAATATTTCAATGATTTAATTAAGAGTTTTAAAAAGGAACAACACAAAGAACAATTAATTATCTTGCAACAAAAAATGAGAGTGGATGGTGCAGACAAAGAAGCTATTCTAAAAGAAATATATGATCATGTAAAAAAGGGACCTGAAGCAATTTACGGTCTTAAAAGTAATTAAAATTGCCTACAATGTTGTTAATAATTATGTGGATAACTTTAGTGGACATATTGTCTAATTTGTAGTATAATCCCCGATACACGTCATATGGCGAAAAAAGTATCTTCACAAAAAAAGAGTGTACAGAAAAAAACTACAACAAAAAATGTAGTCAAAAAATCAAAAACCAATAAGGTGGTATCTTCAAAGAAGACTACCCCTGCAGTGAAAAAATCTCTTGCAAAGAAATCACAAAAAAAGACACCAAAGAAGACAACAAAGAAAGTCATACCTACAAAAAAAGTAACTAAGAAAGTAGTTAAGAAAGTAACAAAAAAAGTTATCAAGAAAGAAAAGAAGATTGCTCCAAAAAAGCAAACTCCAAAAATAGAGGAAAAACCAAAGTACAAACCAAAAGCTTTCACAATTAAGACAGGTCCATCAAAACCAAAGATTGTTGAAAAACCAAAGAAAGTAACTACTCGTGATCAAAACGAAGAGGAGCTTCTAAAAAAAGGAAAGGAACGAGGATTCATTACATATGATGAGATTATTCGTTATTTCCCTACAATTGAGACGGATATTCTTTATCTAGAGGAATTGTATGAAAAGATGAGCGCTGCAGGAATTGACGTTCTAGAAGGTGGAAATCTTCTTGATATGGATGATGATCTTCTTAAATTAGAAGGGCGTGATAGTACTCATGATAGTATACAAATGTATTTACGTGAAATTGGTCAATATCCTCTAATTTCAGGAGATAATGAACGTGAACTTGCTATTCGTATTGAAAAGGGTGATATGGAAGCTGGAGCATTACTTGCTAAAGCAAACCTCCGTCTTGTTGTTTCCATTGCGAAGAAATACGTTGGGCGTTCATCTGATCTTACACTTCTTGATCTTATTCAAGAAGGTAACTTAGGGCTCTTTAAAGCAGTTGAAAAGTTCGACTGGAATAAAGGCTTTAAGTTCTCAACTTATGCTACTTGGTGGATTAGACAAGCAATCACACGTGCGCTTGCTGATCAATCAAGAACAATTCGTATTCCTGTGCACATGGTAGAAACAATTGCTAAGTACAAACAAGTAGTTCGTCGTCTATCACAAGATCTAGGTCGTGATCCACTCGCAGAGGAAATAGCGGTAGAAATGAATGTTGATGTTGAAAAAATTCACATTATCGAAAACATTAATCAAGACACTGTTTCACTCGAAAAGCCAATCGGAGACGATGATGACAAGTCCACACTAGGTGAATTTATCGCTGATGATAAAATTCTTTCTCCAGACCAAGAAGCGTCACACAGAATTCTTGCTGACCAAATCAATGAAATATTAGATGATCTTTCTCCAAAGGAAAGAAAGATTGTAGAAATGCGAAATGGCCTCGGTGAGTTCGATGGCGTTATGCACACTCTTGAAGAAGTAGGGGCAGAGTTCGGAGTTACTCGTGAACGTATTCGTCAAATTGAAGCAAAGGTACATGAAAAGATTCGTTCTCATGATAAATCAGAACGTTTAAGAAATTATTAATGCATAAAAATATTCAGATCAAATCTGAATATTTTTATAAAACCAAAAGAAAAAACACTTCTTGAGAAGTGTTTTTTCATTGTGTGTATTTCTAATTTAAATTAGAAAGCACGACGTGGACGATCCTCGCGAGGTGCGAGTGGACGAGCTACATTTACAGTAAGACGACGTCCTTGGAATTCCTGATCGTGGAACATGGCGATAGCCTTGTTTGCTTCCTCATCAGATGACATTTCAACGAAGCCGAAGCCCTTTGAACGGTTAGTCATCTTGTCGATGATAATTTGAGCTGAAAGTACAGTTCCGGCTGCGCCGAAGTGTGCCTTAAGATCGTCGTTAGTAGAAGTGTAAGGTATACCACCTATGTAAAGTTTTGAATTCATTTATGTTTAGAAACTAATTGTTAATCTAAGCCCTAGCGCACAGTAATACAAGTGTAGAAACAGTGTAAAACGTGGAGTTGCTTATAGACTATATACTACCATATTTTATATACAAAAGTCAATAGCTGTTGGGTAGTTATTAGTAATTAGCTTGTAGAATATGGCTAAAATAGATTACAGATTCAAGGATTTTGTATCACATCAGAATGTCAGCACTCTTTTCATTGTATATAAAAATATAGAATCATTGTATAATGATATATATGAATAAATTTGAATCAAACCAAGGGAATGTAATAAATTTTGAAGAAAAAAAACTTGAACAACTTAAAGATACTGAAGAAACATTTAGAATTGCTATGGTTCAAGCAATAGAAGATCTTGAGCGAGGGCAAATTACAGAGGTTGTATTTGATGATTTGAGGTCTAGATATTTTATAGCAAAGCAAGAGCGTGAAGATTTTGAATTAAAGTTTAAAATTTAACTTTTACTCCTCAAAAAAATTCTTTGTAAAAAAAATTAGAGTTTTCCCAAATCAAGCGTTTGAGTTACTCCAATATCTTTTACGAATTCATGTACGTGAGATACAACAATCATTGGACCTTGATAGTTTTTTAGTGCTTCTGCAATAACAGGGATGTGTCTAAAGTTAATGTGATTAGTTGGTTCATCAAGAATAAGTAGCCCTGGTTTTAGTAGTCTTAAATATGCGAACATAAGTAAACCTTTTTGTCCTTCAGACAATAATCCAATTTTTGAAGCTAATTGTTCAGCGCCGAGCAACATACTCGCAGCGGTTCTTCTTAATAACTGATCGTCCAATCTTGCTAGGACTTTTGCTAATTCTTGATATGATGACTTTTCAAAATCAAGCGTAGAAAAATCTTGACGATAATATCCAACTCTTATACCATCTTGTATGGTTACACCTTTTTCCGTACGCATTGCCATTTTTTCAAGTAATGTAGTTTTACCAATTCCGTTTGGTCCAATAATGTGTAACTTATCTCCCTTACGCAACTCAACACTTACTTTTCTTTTAACCGGTTTTCCATCATGCAAAACTTCAACTGATTCAAAATTCACAATTACACTACCAATATCTTCCTGACAATCAATAGTAAAAGGTTTTATAGTTCGATCTTCTTTACGAACATCTACTTTACTGTCTTCAAGTTCCTCGACTTCATCGCGTAACTTAGCAGCCAGCTTACGCATCTTACCTCCTTTAAGTGCAAAGAAGTTAACTTTGTCTTTGTTATTTTGAATCTCTTTTTCCAGTTGAGCGTTCGCTCGTTCAGCGCGTTCAACTTGACGCTTGATATCTTCAACTACCTTAAAGTAATTACCAACATATTGTTCTAGTTGATATGTCTGTGTATTTATATAAACAACACCATGAGTGAAAGAGTTAAGGAAGTCTGCGTCGTGAGAAATAACAATCACTGTTTTGTCATATGACTTCATAAAGTCAGTTAGAAGTTGTATACCTGCTTTATCAAGGTTGTTTGTTGGTTCATCCAATAATAATATATCTGGTTCCTGAATTAATGCCTGAGCAATAAGTAGGCGCCCTTTTTGTCCACCAGAGAGGTCTTTAATAGTTTTATCAAGTGGCACATTTAGTTCTACAGTTGCAAATACACTTTGAGCTCTTTTATCAATATCATAAACTTTTTCCTTAAATGCAAGTTCCAAAAATTCTCTAACAGTAAGACTCCATTGTGTATGAGAAATGAATTGTTTCGCAAGAGCAACAGACAATCCTTGACCGATAATTACTCTTCCTTCTTCACAGTGGCGCTCACCCATAATTAGTGAAAATAGGGTAGACTTACCAGCACCATTTGGTCCCATTAGAGTAAGCTTAATTCCTTTACGCACGACAAAATTAGTCTCAAACAGAATTGGTTTGTTTTCACTGTAATTAAAAGTAACGTCTTCGAAACGAAGAACGACTTCACCTCCAGAAGGGATTTGTTTTTCGACAGCCATTTTAGATAGTTATTAGTTGGTAGTTACTGGTTTGTAGTTTAAATACAATTCGATAACAATAATAAATGGCCTAGTGGCCAGATGGTTATAGGATAACACAAAAAGTTACTTTTGTCAGCTTTTTAAAGGAAATTGTGATATAATTATAAAATTATATGGAACCCACTTTAAATCTAAACGACATTGTCGTTATGTATCATGCTCATTGTCCAGATGGAATGGCTTCAGCTTGGAGTGCTTGGAAAAAACTTGGTGACTCCGCAAGTTATATCCCAGTTTCTGATAGGAACGTGCCTCCAGAAGGTCTTGTTAATAAAGAGCTATATATATTAGATTTTTGCTATCCTGCAGAAGTTTTAAAAAAACTTGAAAATGCTAATAAAAAAGTTGTCGTTCTTGATCATCATGTGAGTTCAAAGGATGACGTAATGTCAATTACTGGAGGAGTTTTTGATAATACTCGTTCAGGAGCAGGGATGGCATGGGATTATTTTTTTGAGGGGATTCCACGGCCTAAACTTATAAACTATATAGAAATTGGCGATCTTAATCCTCATAATTTACCTGAAGGAGAACATTTATCACAAAGAATAATATCAACTCCATTTAGTATGAAAGATTATGGTGATCTAATTTCTAGATATGAAATTGATCCAGATGCTCTTATAAATGAAGGCAAGGCAATTGATTTGTATGTTGCACGTCTATTTGATATGGCACTAGATGACTATGAACTTGTTTCATTTGAAGGTTACACTATGCCGGCGATTAATATTGCTCTACCTCTAACTACAAAATCTCAACTACTTATGAAGATGTATGAGTTGGTACCTCCAATTGCAATGTCGTATCGTCATGAAAATGGACTTTGGAAAGTTTCATTACGCAGTGATGGCTCTGTTGATTGTTCAGCACTTGCATCCAAATATGGAGGGGGTGGGCATAAGGCATCAGCTGGATTTGTTTTGAAGTCAGACAGCCCACTTCCTTTTTTAAGGTTTATTGCTAGTGATTAGTTCACGGTATAATTATTCTCCAAGTTTATCTCCTACATATATACCAACCCACAACAACTTAACCAGTTGCCATGAAAAGTGTCATGTTTTATTTTGAACCTATTATTTGGTTATTTCAATTAACGTGTCATTAGAAACTTTAAAGTATCTTGATGTCAATATTGTCGGTTTAGTTGTCATAGGGGATTCAATCGGTCTGTCGAAGTACTTAACCACAATTTCACCATTTACAAATTCAGTTGTTTTGGGAACAACTCTATCACCAATCAATGCTCCGTTAGTTCCTTCATATTCACCATTTTCATTCAGTATAGCAACTACAAGATAATAAAAGGCCCCAACCCCTGAGTTGTCACTAGTAATAATAAATGCAGAGTCTATTCTATTATCTTCATTAATGTCTACTCTTAACTCATTTCCGAAATACCTAACTGTCGTTGTTGATAATATATTATTGATTAGATCTACTTTGGTTGCGGTCCCGTTATCAAGATTAAACATTCTTCCTTCTATGTCGTAAGAAGTATTCTTTGGATTAGTTTTTTTTGCTATTAATGTTGTTGTCGAGACTATAGTTTCCGATGCAGTTTGAGATGTATTAACAAAAACCTTTCCAGGGATTTTACACTGTTCTGGATAAGTTGTGAGTATTTGGTATCCAGCAGAAACGCATTCATCAAAATTTGTTATTGATAAATGTTTTTTTTGAGCTTGCTTGAAATATAAGTATGCAACAAAAAGAAATATTATGAGTGATAAATACAGAAATATTCTTACACCACGCTTCAAGGTTCTTTTTTTCATAATAACTATATAATACTATATTTTACTGAACACCGTTGTTTATTACAAAGGAAACAGTAAAGCAGGTTCCTTCACCAAGTTTTGAAGAAACAGATAGTGTTCCACCCATTTTTTCTACTAACTCTTTGGTAATGAATAAACCAAGACCGGTTCCTTCAATAGTAGTATTTTTTACATCACCAGCACGGAAGAATTTTTCAAATAAATGTTTTTGATCCTCTTCTGACATTCCACGACCATTATCTTTAATTGAGGTATGAACAAAATTATCTATTACTTCATGAGAAATAACAATTGTACCATTATCATTTCCATATTTAATGGCATTAGAAACAAAATTCATAATAACCTCTTTGAAGCTACCGACGTTTATATTAACCATAGGTAATTCCGGTGGTCGATTATATGTTATGGTTATGTTTCTTTTTAGTGCAAGAGGGTGAGCTTCATCTATGATTGCAGATATTTCTTTTCTAATATCTGCTGGCGAGATAGAAATCTCTAATTTACCTGCTTCAGAACGAGCCACTTTCAACAAATCATTAACAAGGTTAACAAGCCTCTCATTTGATTTTTTGACAGGGGAAAGCAAGTGTTCCATTTCTGGTGCAATTATTCCTCCATTGCCATCAAAAATTAGTTCCATATATCCTTTAATAGCAGTTACAGGGGCACGTAACTCATGAGCGGCGACGTACACGAATTCATTTTTAAGTTCTTCTAATCTTTTTAAACCAACTGTCATACCATTAAATGATTCAGCAAGTTCCTCTAATTCATCGTTTGTTGAAATTGTTACTTGTTTATCAAAATTACCATTCTCAATTTCCTTAGCTTGTTCCTCTAAGGCTTTAATTGGTTTTACTAATCTATTGGCAAATAATAATGCCATAAATAAAACAATAATTATACTAATAATAATTGTCATAAGAACAGTGTTTCTAAAGTCTTCTATTATTTTATCTGACTCAGAAATTGGCCACTCAACCATAAGTGCCCAATTTAAATTTGGAATAATATTTACCGCACGACCAGAGCTTACAACTGGCACAGAATCAATTATACTCACATAGCGGTCAGTGGAAGATAGGCCGTCGAATATTTTTCCGTTTAAAACATCAGTTACTCTGTTCCAACCGTAATAATCTAGTTTATTGGCTCTATTTGACACCACAGGGGTGCCTTTATTATCAAATAGTAATATATAGCCAGTTTCATAAACATTGACCTTCTCAAGCATTTTTATGAGTGGTTCAACTGAGACTTCAGCAATGACAACGTTAAATATTTCATTATTCAAAGTTAAAGGCACAGCGATTGAAACTACTTGTCCTTGCATTGTTGTGTGAACCTCAGTAATAACCGTCTCACCGGACATTGCTCTTTTGAACAACGGTAATTCAGAAAGATAGAGCAAAGAAGTGGAAGTGCTAACTCTTGAATACTTTGCTTTTTCTTTACCATCTTCTCCAATCAGGCTTGCTTCCATAATTGCGGTGTTGCTTTCAACAAATTTTCTCACATAGTCTTGCCTCCAAGTGGAACTAACATTTTCTGTTATTGTATTTTTGTCCAATGTATCTAGATTTGTTGACAGTGTGTCAATAATTTTACTAAAAAAATCAGTAGTTATGTTTGAAGCGTTGTTAAGTGCTTGATGTTCAATAACAGATATGTTTTTTTTGTGAGTATTTGAAATATTTAAAAGAGAAACTACACCAAGACCTAAAATAGGAATACAAGAAATAACAATAAACAAAAAAATAAATGTATACCGTAGCTGACCTCTTTTCTTGTGTTCTTGTATAGGCATGTATTTTTATAACCCCATTTTTTTAAGAGTTTCGTTATTAATGTATGTTGCGGATATTGGTATATTTACTTGGCCCATAATATCTTTATTTGTTACAAGACTAACATTGGTTTGCTGACCATCTTTATATACGTAAGATGACAATTTGTAATTATCTGGAAGGCCTAGTGTGTGATAAAACTCATGGGCTAAAAATGTAGTCCCGGTATCTTTATACACATCATCAGTAAGATATGGTCTAGAAATTAAAAAGAAATCATCATTTCCCGCAGCTCCTTTACCTTCGAAAATAACTAAGTATACATTTCTGGCTGATTTATCAATAACTACATCTGACTCCGGGTATAGTTCACCTGTAGGGGTTAACAACCTTCTTGTAATTTCTTCTTTAACTGGGGTAAGAGCTTCATTGTCATCGTACTCAAATAAATTTTCATACTCCTTCAATTTTTTTTCACCTACTATTATTTTCTCAACGAATTTATAACTAATTTTTGAAGTATTGTAAAATTGAACATTATGAAAATCAACTAAACTTTTCAAATGTTCTTCCGCATTTTTCTTCCAGTTAGTATCCTCTTTGACTGTAATGTCTTTAGGAATAAAATATATTATATTTATATTTATTTTTTCTATAGACAAATCATCATTTCCATACATATGAGGTTTTGGACTAACTAACAAGGGTTTTTTGTCCACTTTACTAACTCCCACAAAAGAAGCTAAAGATATTAGAGAGGCGATAAGAAAAGTAGAAATTAATATAATACTTCTCATGCATTATAAATTACTACTAGCAATTATTTCATTAATTTTCTTCCTTGTTGCTTCACCTACTATTCCAGTTCCAGTTTTGTAACCATTAGGAATTAGGATTTCCTCCTTGTAATAGTTTTGAAAACGAGTAACAGCATTTCTTGTTAATTTACCATAGTAACCTGTAATAGGACCGGTTACGTAAAATCCGTCCACTTTAAGAGCCTTTTGAAGGGCTGTTACATCATCTCCCTTACTTCCGAAAAGTAATTTACGAGTAATTTGACCAGTTGATACTTGTCCAGGTGGCAATGCCAAAGAATTAGATTTATTTTTAGAAGCGAACTTATCACCAAGTACAGTGGTAGCTATTTGATTTCCATTACTAGACTCATTACCAGCGGTATCAACAGCTCTTACTGTGTAATAGTAGGTTTTTCCAATAATTGAATATGTTTTATCTATAAAAGAAGAAGAGAATACTTCCGCGGCAATAAGATCACCATAACTCCCAATTTTTTCAGAGCGATAAACTTTAGCGTGATGAAAATCATTCTGTGGATTATTCCAAGTAATTTTTACATCCGTCGGTGTAACAGCATCTGTAACTATATTAGTAGGGGAGGAAGGGGCGGTGGTGTCAGCAGACGCAATAAGTGCAAACCTTGTTAAGTGTTGAACAAACAATGTAAAAGTTTTTTTACTTTTATCAATTGTAAATTTTGGCACAGAAACCCACGTTCCTATCTTCTCATCAAAGTAACTAGGGATAAGATTCTCAACACTTATGCCTTGAGCGCGCAACTCGTCCTCATCATAAGGAAGTGTAATTTTTGCCTCTGAGGATAGTGTGGTTACATTAACCCCTGTACTATTTTTAATGGTGATATCATACACAGTGCTTATAACTTCAGCAGACTTTTGAGAAGGTGCCTCTGTTGTAGGTTTAACTTGAACATCAATTGATCCAGATGAGTTTGTTGAATTTGGTGGGAGTGTGATGCTTGCACCATCTGTAGCCTCCACCTTAACTGTCTCTGTTGTTGCAATTTTTGAACTAACTGTCTGTGGAAGACTTTCAAAATTATTTTTCATGAAAAATAATGATACAGGGGATGAGTATGTATTTTTTGTAATCAGTATTTCAGTTGTTTCGTATGATTTACTATCTTTGTCTTTATTTGCAGAAATATGCCAAGTGTCATTTGATGCAAGTAAAAGTGAAAATTCTCCATCAACAGAAGAATGTGTGGATTTTGATCCACCATTATCTGACCATGCAGAAATATGAGCATTAGTTGTTAGACCATCATCAAACTTTGTTGCACCTCTTAGTTCAAAAACATTTAATACGTCTTTCTTTTTTAAAACAAAAGTAATTATTTTAGTCTCGTTATCATTAATCGAAACAGTTTGTTTTTCAGCTGGAACATAAGGTAAAGTATCAATGAACGCTGTATTCACAATATAGTTTCCAGCCTTAAGTAAGGCAGAAGTATTTCCAGTCGCATCAGTTGTTAAGGTATTCATTCTTATATTATCGTTACTACTTATTACAACTCCGATGTTTGGAACAGGGTTACCCAATTCGTCCTTAACAATAGTTCTTAATGTCGATACCAAGGGTCTTGCAGAAAAATTAACAACTTTATCAGTTTCAGAAACAACTACAATACTATTATCAACAACCCAAGATCCGTTACTTGTGTTCCCGTCTAATACACTTAATGTATATGTCCCCCCCGGAACAGATAATGAATATTTTCCAAAAATGTCTGTAATTGCAGTAACTGATTTTGCATCATTGTATGCAGTAACTCTAGCTCCTACAACAAATTTACTATCAGGAAGCGATATCACACCTGATATATTTCTTAGGGGTGCTTCTGCAATAACAATTGATGCAGTAGCTGAATCTGAACACCCCAAGTTATTAGTACACGCAGAAATACTATAAGTATATGTCCCAGAAGAAAGTCCTGTATCATCATATGTAGAACTTTGAGAAGTCCTATAGCCTTGCGTTGATCCTTGTGTTAAGGATTGTGCATTTGACCATAACGGGGTTCTAGTAATTTTAAAATAATCCTCGTTGTTAGATTCATCTATCCAAGATAATTTTACATTTGATAAATTATTATAAGTTAACAATATATTTGCAACAGCCCTAGATGGACTTTTTGGTTTTGAGATTACTGGTTCAGGTATAATTATTTGAACAAAAGGAGCAAAGTCAGAACAAATTGTAGAACTAGAAACAGAACAAGATTGAACAGAATATTTGTAAGCACCATAAGATAATGTTCCTAAACTATATGGACTAGTTTTATTATTCTCTTGAGCCCCAGTAATAATATTTTTTACATTATATGTAAAGCCAGTATTTGCTGACCAAGAAAAATTTGCACTACCGTTTGTTGATGTTGCAATAAAAAGCCCTGAAGGGGTGATAGGACGAGGAATCGTTGGATTTATTACTGCTGTATTAATTTCCGGAATTACTATATATGTTGTAGATGACGCTGAACAATTGGTTTCACTAATACATGCCAAAACATTGTATATGTATGTACCATGAGGAAGATTTACCCCAACAATTTTAGAATTCGAATCAGACGTAAAAGTTGATAAACTGCCTTGCCCTTGTTGTCCACCAACAATCTTATATGCATTAGCTCCAGTTACATAATCCCAAGAAATAATAGTAACTATTCCATCTAAGCTAGAAGATGTTGCAATTTTAGTATTGTTAGGTTTATTTAGTGTCGTAGGTGTTATTGGAATAACTGGTATATTTACTTGTGGACTAAAATAAACTAACCCAGAACAAGTCACTTCATTACAAGCATCTATACTATAAGTATAATTACCAGGTGATAAATTTGTATCAGCGTAAGTCGTATTTCCAGCACTTCTAGTAGATATGAGTACAGAGGTGCCACTTGCTGGACCTGATCTGTAGATTCTGAATATTGTTTCATTACTAGACCTATCTACCCAGTTTAGTGTTACTGAGTTAGTGGAAGTAGAAATACCATTAGTAGTAATTGGTTTCTCGATTATAGTTGGAACTACAGTAATTTGAGGAATAGTTACAGATTTGACTGGTGAATAGGAACATAAATCACCGTTACATACTTTGATTTTATAATTATAAATAATACCAGGCTCAACACTATAATCAGAATATGATGACATTGTTGTGCTGTTAAGAGTCGTTGGTATTTCGTTTTCAATACCATTGCTGTATTTTATTATTTTTGTAGAATTTGTAGTACCTACAGTGTTATAATTATTCCATTGTAAAATGACGTAATTTCTTGTTACCCCACCATCTGTCGTTGATGTAGCAATTGTGGCACTTAAGGTAGTTGGTGCAATAGGAGCAGTAGGTGTAGTTATCTGTGTTGTTTCTGTTGTAGATGTTAATACTAGTGGATATTCTATGCTTCTTACCTCTTGACTTTGATTCATTGCACCTGATCCTGAAATATTATTTGTGTTCAAAGTGTTACTAAAAGTAGAAACAACTTGATACGCTAATGATATACCAGTTGGTAATTCTGTGACATCAATACAAGAAGATATTGAATCATTGGATAATGTTCCTGAACAGCCTGAGTCAAACTCCTTATAGTATGAGCTGTAATTACTTGTAGACTTAATTATAACATAATCACTAAGTGACCTAGCGTCTTTTTGCCAATTAATTTTCGCACTATTTGTTGATGTTTTTTGAGCATTAACATTGCTTATTTGCGATGCAAAAGTAATTGAAATTTGACCAAAAGAAACAATTGACGCAGCAAATAATATTACAATAGCTCCTTTTTTCATAAGTTTTATAGATGTGGTAATAATATGATTTATATACTGAGTATATATCAGAATACTATATAAAAATTAGACTTTATCTTTTACATGTGTATATCCTAAATATAAAAAAGACTCTGTTCGTTTATGTTCAGAGTCCCCAATTATTCTATTCATGATGTCCTATTTCATTAAAACAAATACATTTTCTTCAACTCCAATTTTGGTTGCTACTCTGTATTCAGAGATGTTTATGCCACCCTCATGTATTTCAAGCTTTAACTCAGATGTGTTGACCGAGCTGTTATAAGCTGAACTATAGCTAGGAGAATTTTGATCTTTTAACACTGTTACTTTCGTTGAATTATTAGTTATGGTGCAAGCAGATAGGATGAGTACAGTAAAAGAGATCAAGATATATTTTTTCATGAAAATCCCCATAATTATTACAAATAAGAACAAATAGATCTCATTAAAAATAACATGTTTATAGGCGGTAGTCAATTCTACACTCTCTGTTTTTTAATGTAGGATTTTTTGTTACAATGTAATCAACATGAAACTCAAATTAATTGTATTGTTACTGCTCGTCACTATAGTAGCTATTTTATATTTGAAATACTATAACAAAGATGAAGTCTTTAGTAAAAGTGATTTTGAAGTTCAGACTGAGCAGGTTCTGGGTGCTTCAACAACATCAAGAACCAGTCAATTAAAATCTGAAAGCAAACTTGTTGGCTCTGCTACCCCTGAGAAAAAGTATATCGATAACCTTTCTTGGGTTGCCCAAACATTTAACAATTGTTCTTCTGTTGGATTAATGATTACACTTTCACATTGGGGTATTGTGGATACACAAGAAAAGATAGCTGAAGCAACAAGGCCTTGGAATAACCTTAAAGGGGATAACGATGATAAATCTGTAACATTACATGAATTGGCAAAATATGCAGAATCGAAACATGGAATGATTACATATGTGAGACCAAATGGTGATATTGAGACTCTTAAGAAGTTTGTGGCTAATGATATTCCAGTGTTAACAAGAGCTCTTATGTATCCAAAGGACGACATTGTTCATTATAGAGTAATACGTGGTTATGATGATGTTAAAAAAATAGTTATAAACACGGACGGAGTTGAGGGAAAGAATAAGCCGTATTCATACGATGACTGGATGTATATGTGGAAAGACTTCAATTATTCTTACCTTATAATTGTTCCAAAGGAAAAGAGGGGGCTTGCCGAGAAGCTACTGGGTGAAGATCTAGACGAAAAGAAAGCTTGGTCAAAAGCCAAAGATAGAGCTTTGAAAGATCTGTCTTTAAATAGTAGTGATTTAAAAGTTAATTATAATGTAATAACAGCAATGTATTATCTTGGTGAACATGAAAATGTTGTAAAGGAATTTGAAAAAATAGAGAATAAACTTACAAGAAGAAAACTTTGGTATCAATCTGAACCAATTGAAGCCTATTTTAAATTAGAAAACTATGATCGTGTAATTGAACTTGTTGATTATATTGCAAATGATAATAACAAATCCATATCTGAGCTGTATGTACTTAAAGGTAAAATTCTAGAAAAAAGAATGGATGTTAAAGGTGCAAAAGCGGAATACGAAAAAGCGATATATTATAATAAGCACCTTCAGTCAGCCAAAGATGCATTAGAATTAATGAATATTTGATTTTAAGTATTCACAATTCTATTTACTAATTAATAAAATAAAATATGATAAAAAACGTTGGAAATGTTGATAAAATAATCAGAATTATCCTCGCTGTTGGTGCAGTTTATTTGTACATGAGTAGTACGGTTACAGGTGCTCTTGGAATTGTTATGTTGGTTGTTTCGGTTACACTTGTTCTAACAAGTATACTGAGCTTTTGTCCACTATATAAAGTATTTGGTGTTTCTACCTGCAAAGCTTAGTAATTTGTTTATTAAATAAAAATCACATCTTACAAAGATGTGATTTTTATTATATTACTTTAGCTAATTTGTTTTTTTGCAAATCCTTCAAAAGCTTTTAGAACTTCAACTGGCACCATATAAACAACTGTATTTGATTGATCAGAAGACATGTCATTAATTGATTGTAATGTTCGAAGATGAAGTGCTCCTGGTGTTCCAGAAAGCATCAAAGCAGCTTTTGAAATATTTTCTGACGCGGCCAATTCTCCTTCAGAATTAATAATCACAGCACGCTTTTCTCTTTCAGCTTCTGCTTGCTTACCAATGGTTCTTTCCATTTCTGGTGGCAAACTAACATCTTTTAACTCCACATTTTGAACTTTAAGTCCCCAAGCATCTGTTTCTTTGTCGACTATTTCTCTAATTCTGTCAGCAATTTTATCTCTGCTTGAAAGAAGTTCGTCTAACGTAACTTCACCTACAATATTTCTCATTGTGGTTTGAGCGTACTGAGAGATTGCATATCTAAAATCTTCAACTTCAATTATTGCTTTTTCTGCATCACTAACTTTATAATAAATAACAGCATTAACTTTTACTGAAACATTATCTCTTGTAATTGCATTTTGATCGGGGACATCCACAGCTTTTATTCTGATATCAACTTTTTGATAACCTTGAATAACTGGAATAACTATTCTCCAACCTGGCTCCATTATTGAACTGAACTTACCAAATGTGAACTTTACACCTCTTTCATATTGGTTAATTTGGCGAATACTTATCACAATAAGAAACAAAGCCGGAAACAAAATAACGTAGGTCATATAATTAATCAATAAAATAATAAAAATCTATAGTTTAAAGTATATTCCTAAAATTAGAAATATCAAATTAATTCTCTATTTTTAACAATAGTTGGAGTTTTTGTTAACATTAGCCCAATAAGAATGATTGTAAATATAACAAAAGCTAAGAGGTAAACTACATTATTTTCTGATAATGTTTTATAAAGCACAAAAGAACTAATAGCTCCGTAGATAAGTGATATCGCTGTAAAGAATAGTCCTGGCATACTTGTGCTTGTTGTCTCCGGATCGTCAGTTTCTCTACTTGGGAAAACAGCACCAAGAGATAGTCCAAAAGTTACAATCAACATAATTGTAGAAACAAAGAGTAGTGTTGAATAAAATGCATGAGTGAATATCACCCCAATAACGGCATTATTAATATAGTTCATTACTATACCAACAAAAACAAAAAACAGAGTATAGAATAAATATTTACCAAAAAATATTTTAGTAAAACTAAGAGGGGCACTTCCCAATATCCAGGCGGTTTTCTTTTCTGTGCTAAACGAAGGGAAAACAAAACGTAAGGCAAATGAACTTATAAAATAAACAGCAATAAGATACTGCAATAATTGCAATACTATAATTCTTTGTGACATGTCAGGTTGATGTCTCTGTATATTTTGATTCATTATTACATTTGTGCCTATCTGTAATAGCCAAATAAATAAAAGAAACAAAAACCAAAGTACACCTTTAAAATTTCTACTAGAAATCAAAGCTTCCTTTTGGAAAAGTGAAAAAATTTTACCTCCACTGAAACTATAAGTAATTTTATTTGTAGAGGATAAAACATTATCGGTGTTCGAATTTCCTTCTTGGAATCTTTGCCAAAGCATATAAAACAGGGAAGTGGTCTTTAAAAAAACAAATATAGAAATAAGAGAAATCACAAACACAATTACAAGATAAAAAATAGCACCACTGGTTTGATTGATTTGCCAATTTATTATCTCCATTGCAACTGGGTGAGTTGGTAAATAAGTGAAGTTGCTTGCCATATTTGAAATACTTACCAGAGAACTTACTTCATCTGCCTTAAAAATCTTATACAAATCAATACTTTTAAATATTTTCCAAACAGCAAAAATCGAGGAAGAAAATATTAAGATTAAAAGTAAGATTAAGCCTCTAAAAGAGAATTTAATGTAATTTAATTTTCTGGAAAGAAAGTGATAGATGAAACTGACCAAAATTATTACAATTAACGCCAAAGCATTCAGGAATAACAATAATAGAAATATAGTAATTATAATCGAAAAAATACCGATAGTGCTCAAATCATAAACCTTATTAAGAGCAAGAATTGCCGGTAAAAACATTATTAATAAAGGTAGCGAAGAACTCATAACACCTTTTATGAAAACAACTTTTGGAAATATGCTAAATTTTGGTGAACTTAATACCCAATTATTGTTTTCACTACGAAATAGATTAAAAATACCCGAAATAGTTGAGCTAAACATAATAATTCCAGCAAGAACTAACAAAAATAATTCATACAAAAATAGTGATAGAGCTAATCTTATATCTTCTTCGGCACCAGCATTAATATATCTAAATCCTGAGACAAAAAAATGATAAATACCTAGACTCACAAAAACAAACACTGAGAAAAACAACAAACTAGTAATTGTTTTTGCTAGCGTTTTAGTTTTAAAATATTTTATTATTTTTTCTAATTCAAATTTTAAAAAAAGCCTAAGCATATTTATTAATTAAGCTAGTTTTTTATAAACCTCTTCTAAAGTTGAATTTTCTCCTAACGCTGCTTTTTGTCTCAGTTCTGTTATTGTTCCTACAGCAGTTAATTTACCATTTTTTAAGATTCCGATGCGATGTGATATTTCTTGTGCGACAGGAAGGGTGTGTGTCACTAATAATACAGAACCACCATTGTTCGCATAATCTACAAAAAGTTTTTTTGCAATTTCAGCACCCATTGGATCGAGCCCGACAACAGGTTCGTCAATTAGCAACAATTTTGGATGATGAGATAGTGCAGTAATGATGCTGAATTTTTGTTTATTTCCCCTTGAGTGTTCTTCAAAGTACTTTTTTTCCAAACCGTTTAAATTGAAAATATCTAATAATTTTTTCAAATTATGTGAAGATTTATTTTCTTTTACGTCGAATAGTGATTGAGTAAAATGTAAAAATTCTTCTCCTGTCATATATGGCCAAACAGATGGTTCATCCGGTATATATCCAATTTGAGCTTTTGCTTTTTCTGGATTCTTTACAATATTGTATTCACCAACAATAATATCTCCACTTGTTGGTTTAAGTAAGCCAACAATACTTTTAATAATTGTAGTTTTACCTGAGCTGTTAGGTCCAATAAGTGAAAAAATTTCTCCCTCCTTAATATCAAAGCTTACACCATCAATGGCTTTATTATTACCAAAATATTTTGTGAGATTATTTATTTTAAGCATAATTTCAGTATATTAAATATATATAGATTGTGCTAGGCATTCGCAATTACAATTCAGTAAAAAAATGTTTTTCATATTGTTGTGTAAAAACAAACCCCCCGACAGTGTAGTTGTCAGGGGGCAATGAAGTGTGATGTTCTCGATTACTTCATCATTTGATACCGTATACGATGCGGATGAGGGCACGAAGCGCTCTCGGGAGGTTCCGACCATTCTCGTAACGAGAACCACCGGATTGAGTGACGCCGACAGCCATCCAGAAATCTTTTTGATTGAGGCCGATTTTTTGACGTACCTCTTTCAGCTTTTTGGGTGACAAAGGTTTGAAGTTCGGCTTCACCTTGTCGTTGTACACGAAACGAATGAGTGCACGTACGAACTTCGGAATGTTTCTACTGCTTTCATAGCGAGAACCACCGGATTGAGTGACACCCAAAGCCCACCAGAATTTACCCTGGTTGAGCTTAAGTTTCCGTCGTCTCTCCTTCAGTTTTCCTGCTATGAATGTTTTGAAACAAGGTTTCTTTTGCCCGATTGGGGACATATATACTTCCTTTCGTAAGTTTATGGACAGAACTACATTTTTACACTATAATATATAGTCAACATTGTCAATAATTTCTTATAGTATTATTTCTCAACTCTTTTTCTTAATTCATCTATCACAGCCTTCTCCCAGTACTTCATTGAATACCAACCAATGAGAGGTTTTGCAACTATTCTTAGCCACTGTTTATGAATAGCGACTTGATACAGATAATCAATTTGAGTCCCGTCCCTATGTTCAGACATTATGAATTCTTCATGACCAGAAGTTCCGAACTTAGGGCTTACATTATCAGAAATGTAACCTTTTCCAGGAAGGATTGTGGTTTTCATTTTTACTGGAAAATTTTGGCCAAATGATTTTGCGGTTGCATTCATTTCTAAATAATTTCCTTCACGTTTAGTTACGCGTATAGAGTCTGCAACTTTTGGAAAATATTTAGGGAAATTTTCAAAGTCAGACATGATTTTAAATACATCTGATATTGGTGCTTTTATAATCCATTTAGCACGAAGAGTAATATCTTTCATATATAAAAAAGTGTAGCAGAAAAATTAAAAATATAAAATGTAAATATATAAAAAGCCACCGACAAGCGATGGCTTTCGGTGGAAAAAATTATTTCATTAATCAGGAATTATGACATCCTTCCATGATTGTGGAATGAGTTTGCTATCGATTCCAAAACTTTTTCCGCACGCTTCACAACTTACTTCGAATGTAGAGGAGTGATGAGAAATTTCATTGTAGTGTATATCTTTTGAAAAGACACCAAGTGAAGATTTGCAACGTGGGCACTCGACTGTGATGTAATTGTTATTCTTCAAAACTTTCATTTGTATCTCCATGTGTGTAAGAGGTCAACAAACATAATGGGTGGGAGGTTTGGGATTATCTTTCTAAGGGAATGAGTATTAATCCGGGGTTTTTCCCAGTTGATTCCCAATCAATCCTGTAGCCCATTTTAGCAAAATGTTCCTCTGAATATTTTCTGATGTATCCCAACCGCATTTTCCACCAATTATCAAAGGCAGAGAATTGAGCTGAAGCTGACCAGAAATTCATCGTCATCGGATTTTTATTTTCTGCGTCAAATTTTGCAAGAGCATCCAGACATTCTTTCTTCCACTCGTCAGCAGTTTTCTCGGTGAGAAGGGTTTGCATTACGGTCTCCTAAAGGAACAATACTCACATAATACAATGATTATCTATATGTTGTCAAGTTATTTAAGAGATGGGTAAATTTATTTATATTCAATAAAATAACAGTACAGTGGTTAATATATAAATGAAAGCCACCGACAAGCGATGGCTTTCGGTGGTGTTTAAGTTTGAGTTATTCAGTAAATAATATTTGCATCATACAATGCAGTAATCAGCTTCCTTCTGTCTGGATTATAAACAAACATTTTCTCTTTGATTTCTGAAGGTGCGAGAGCTCGTGCTTCTCCTTCTTTTTCATTCACACGATGGAGCGCGTCATAGACATCAGCAATGGCAACAATACGGCCGTACTCACGAATCAAGAGCTTGGTAGTCTGTCTATAATTATGAAGATATTGAGGTAGAACATCAGGGTAACCATCATCTTGGAACTTGTGATGCCAGAGCATAGCCTCTGCTGTGAAATCAAAGCGTCCACGCAAGAGTCGATATCCATCCAAAACATGGTTCTCAATTTCTTCCTGGTCTTTTTCACTCCATGTACCAACTTTACCGAGCACATCAAGACATGTCTGACATTTACCAAGATCATGTAGTGCCCCTGCAAGGAAAAGTGGTTTTGATTCATGATGAGTAAAATTACCAATCTTCATTGCGAGCAAACCCACACGAAGTGAATGCTCGTAGTGGAAACGAGTGACTGCGCTTTTGTCTCGCAACGGTGCGAGTATAGAGCGTAAATGATTTTGGTTGGTTGTTGTTATCCCGATTGCTTTGGCAGTTTCCCAAAACGTAACTTCCGTCTTCGATGTTTTCATTAGTTATTATCCTTTCTGAAATTGAACTATTTCTAATATAAAACTATATAACAGGGGGAGGTTTGTCAAGCTAATAATCTATTATTTGTGGAAAATATAATGTGTGGTCAGTACATAAAACAAGAAACCGCCAAAGCAATTTCTTGCTAGCGGTTATGAGAATATTGTAAAACTGATTTCTAATTCAACGCAATATATAACTGTGAAGAAACTGACCAACGAACCCCAAGTTGTTCACATGGTACCAAGTTGTCCACGCTGAAACAAAAAAGAAAGGAGTGGAGATCAAAATAATCATATGGGGGATTCCGTCCAGTCCTCGACCTTTAATGTCTATTCCAACATAAACATAAAAACATGTGTTGAGCACTGTCAGTGTGATCAAAACTATAGTGGAAAAAGTCGAGGCAACGAACCAACCTGCAAAAACGAGAGCAGTAATCACAAAAATTTGTAACATCTATACTCCTCTTATTTGAAATGAATAGTTAGTTCTGTGGGGTCATAGCATCCTACCGTTCCATCTTTATGCTTGACTTCATAGCACAGTCCATGAGAATCGTGGTGAGCTATGACTTCACCTTCAACCCCCCACTTACGTCGTTTTTTTCCTTCTTCAGTCCATGAATCAGCATTTGCTTCATCTTCTTGAGTGGTTCTAACGAGAGTTCCAGGAGAAATGGGTGGGTATTTTCCCGCGTTCACTGAGATTCCTTTCTAATCGATTATGTTTAAATGAAAAAGAACAAAAGCATTATAACAATAAATATTAGCTTTTGTCAATTTTTAAATGATATCACGTGATGGAAATTATTATATAAAACAAGAAGTCGCCACTAAGGTGACCCTTGTGGCGACTGTTGCAAAAACTTCACGATACAAGTTCTTTAGTGGTAGGAATTGTATTCTTACCACAGTCAGGGCATTTTACTCCCTTTAACCCAACACTAATTAGTGTGGTAAACTTTTTCCATCTGGACTGTTTCTCCAAAGATTCAACAATACGACGACCTTCCCACTGGCAGTGAGGGCATTTTAGTCTTTTTTCAAGAGTCACATCTTTCTCCAAAACGAACAATAATCTCATAATACAATGATTGTATATTTCTTGTCAATTATATCAAATAGCAGTAATTATATTCATAATACTTGATTGGAAGTAAACGTGAAAATGTCGGGAGCAAATAGAAACCACCGAACGCGCGGTGGCTTTCGGTGGGGAGTTGATTTCTTAATCATCGCCAAAAAGTGCATCGCCAATGGCGGCGCCAATGAAGTCTCCTCCGACCAGTCCGCCGATTAACGTGCTATCAGTTACAGCACCAACAACGAAGCTTGTAAAAAAATCGCCATCATCTTCGTATGACACTTGACGGTATGCAACTGGACACTTGTGACTTTGTCCAGGATGAAGGATAGTCCCGCACCTGCATTTTTTCTGACTCATGGTAACCTCATGGATTATTAAAGAACAAAAATAGTATACCATAATATACTGAATCTGTCAACAAAGTTCCAATTAGTAAACAAGCTCCAAACCTTTGAAAAGGGGAAGTATGGGAGTGTGATGAGAGCATAAAAACAAGAAACCGCCAGATCATACTGATCCAGCGGCAGAATTGCTTTATTCATATATCAAGAATTAAAAGCAAATCTCCATATTCGTTGTAGTACACTAATCCTTTTACCGTAACGTAAACCATTATCGTATTCGTAACCATGTTTAACTAATGGCAACGTACCCTCTTCAACAAGGGGAATGCACGATTCACCACCAAGTTCAATAACCCCAGGTATATCAATCCAATTACTCAAAGACTCTGTTTTAACCCAAAATCCGCGACCTGGATTAAAGTATGTATCAACACTTATCTCACTACTGTCATTGATTCTAATTGGCTTTAACAACATTATCTCATTAATACACATAACGAATGCACTACTTCGAAGACGGTACACAATGCTGCAGTGTAGAAGTGCTCCAACTGTACAAAACGGTATGATTGCATCATATTGTGCCCTATACTTCTGTTCACCACAGCAACCAGCGATAATGAGAGCAATTACAACCTTGTGACCCATGCTATCTTCTAGGTCGCAAGAGAAAACTGTATTATTACCTTCACGTATTTCTGCTTTTCGTACAACGAAATCTCGGTAGATATCTTCGTGTACCATGACGAGTCTCCTTAATTTAAAGAACAAAATTACTCTATAATTTCGGGATTTGATTGTCAAGTAGTCGCTCCAACTGGTATGCAAGTTCAGAACGTTTGATTGGAGGAAGTATGAGAATGTGGTGAGTATATAAAAGCAAAACCCCACCTAAGCAATGATTGCTTAGGTGGAGTGAATTAAACCTGATATTCTTGTAAATTAAGTAAGTCAAAAATTTTCACTCGTACAAGATTTTCAATTTGCTCAGGAGATTCGTTACCTTCAAGAACAATGATTTTCTCTTGAGTAACTCCATCTTCCAACAATAGAGCAACGTATCCTTCACGCGTCTGACCAGAAGTGAATGTCGTATATTCTCCAATGACTACAACAACATTATCTTTGCCAAATCTCTTAACACGCATTAATCCGAGTACATCAGTTGAAGCAAAATGCAGACGTTCCAAACCCCAACCACCAACTCTTCTGGAAAGAAGGTCAAATTTTTCTCGGTTTTGATCTTGAACACAAATTATCTCAAACATACTGGGTGGCATATTGCCTCCGTTATTAAAAGAACAAAAACACTATACCATAGTATAGTGTTTTTGTAAATATCAAGCTCCAAACAGTACACAGGTTCAGAACATTTGATTGGAAGAAGTATGAGAATACGGTAGGTATATAAAACAGGAAACCGCCGAAGCAGTCCTGTTTTGCTTGGCGGTGAATCACCCCATTGCGGCACGTGACTTGCCGGTGTAATAGCAACCGCTGTTGCCGCCGGTGTAGGTACGTCCATCGTGGTAGTAATCGCAGGCAACTTCGTATTCGTAGTTGCCACATCTTTGCCAAAAGGTGACGGTGCTCATCAAAAATCTCCTGGTTAAAATGACAAATACCATTATACATAATATAATAGTATTTGTCAATATGGTGCTCCAACTGGTAAACAAGTTCAGAACTTTTGATTGGAGGAAAGTGAATGTAACTGGTATATAAAATAAAAAAAACACCCCGATCTATGTCGGGGTCGCTTTGTGAAGTGGAGCAGGGCTTACGCCGAATCTTCTTCAAACTCGAGTTCGAATTCTCGATCGCCGAGAGGGTTGTTGTAGTCCGGCATGAACCGCATTGATCGCCTAGCGTCGACTGGCGAGTAATGGATCTCATAGTCGTTATCATCGCCGTTGCGGGTCTCGTCGTAGATCAGTCGTTGGAGTTCTTCGGCTTTTGGCGTGATAATCCGCAAGCTCTTCTCTTCGCCCATTCGGCCACGCTGAACCTTCGAGATTTCATACGGCTTACCACGTTGCTTGAGGAATTCGATCATCGCCTCGCGCTCACGCTCGTAGTTGCCCACGAACACATCCAAACAGTGGGATGTCTCAACTTCGGTGCTGGTTTCGCTCATGATACTATTCCTTTCGTATTGAACAATGAGTACCAACAACACTAATACAGTATTATATTTTTGTCAAACAAGTTCTAAACCCTAATTGGGTAAATGAAAAACACCTTATGTAAAAGGTGCTTTTCAAGTGCTCCAACTGGTAAACAAGTTCAGAACTTTTGATTGGGCAAAAATAAAATAACAACATTTAATTATAACCTTTACAAATTAATAAGTAGTGATAGTATAAAGAATAGTAGTTATGTTTAATTTCATTTTTATTCGGAGATGAATAATGTTTTACTTGTATAAAACTTTGTTTCGTAATGTGATTACATCTTTCCTACTTATTAATTTGCTTCTAATTGCAAATTGTAGTGGTGAGAGCGATGGACATGTTTGTGGTTGTGGTTGTGGACGATGGATACCAAAGGAACGTCCCAGTCAGTGTGATGAAAATGGGAATTATAATGGAAATTATTAATTCATTCCAAAAAAACACCATTAGGGTGTTTTTTATTTTATCAGTTCGATGGGTGATCGTTCAGCTAGTTGGTATTTTATTTCATAACTTCGTTATTCATAAAACACCCAACTTCTCGACTCCGAGGAAAACCAACAAAATTTTTTCTAAAAATATTTGAGCTCAATTTTTAGAAAGAAATTGTGTAGACCGTTTTCCGTTCGATCCCTACGTAAAGAAGGTAATCCTTCTTTACTACCCACCGAGCCAAATGAAAAACACCCCGTAAGGGATGCTTTTCATTTGGCTCCAACTGGTAAACAAGTTCAGAACTTTTGATTGGAGGAAATATAAAGAGGTGTTGAGTATATAAAAAGAAAGCCACCGAATGCGCGATGGCTTTCGGTGGTGTTTGTGAATTAACTGATTACTTGTTTGCAGGGCATTCACTGAATTCGTAGTTGAACAGTATAGAAGTATCCAGACAGTACTCTTTTCGGGAGCCGTCTTTGTTTTCAACCTGCAGGACTGATTTGTCAAAAATATTTCGCTGAGTGGTAAGAATCTTTGAAACACTGGAATGCGAAACTTGAAGCTCGCGCAGGGCGCTATCGGTCTGAAACCAAAAGTTTCCCTGACATACTGTTTTTATTGCAAACACCCAACCAACAACGACAATGATGAAAATAATTACAAAGACAGTCAAAAGTTCAATCAAAGTAAAACCGCGATTATGACTTTTCATATCTCACTCCTCAAAATAGTTAATGAACAATAGAACAAAAACACTCTACCATAATAGAGTGTTTTTGTAAATAGCTGAGCTCGGTGGGTAGGGATCGAACCTACGACCAATTCGTTAACAGCGAACTGCTCTACCGCTGAGCTACCACCGAATATTTTATTATTTACACAATATTTTACTATAAAAGTATTCCACTCCTATTTCAAATGTATTCATAATAATACACAAAAAAGTGATTTTTTGCAAGAAGAATTTTTGTGTATAAGTTAAGCAAGATAAAATTATGAAAATAAAAATCCCTGCATTTTGCAGAGATTTTTAGTGATTATTCACACATTAATTAATGTGTATGGTGCTCAAGTCTTCTAAACAGATGAGCAACGGCCATTACTGAAACAGGAATAGTAAGAATAAGCCCAACACCAAAGGCGAGAAATCCTAGAGTATTAAGAACAGCAACAATAACAAAAAATCCTAGTAGCTGCCAAAATGCACAACAAGTCAATCTGTATGCGTGTTTAATAATATCAACTATTTTCATATTCTCGTTTTCAAGTAGAACGTAAGGGTAAAACTTAAAGCGGATTGCAATATAAATAGCAGGTACGAACATTAGAGTTGTTGTAAGTAATACCATCAAAAGTTTTCCATTAAGTGCTGAAAAACCATTTAAGAACACTGAACCAATTGTTATTGACATTGCTGCAATAAATGGAATTATAAACACAGAAACTGCCGCTACATAAATAACAGTAAGAACTAAAAATTTAACAACTAGATTTGGTGAACGTAATCTGTTGAACATATCTTCAAATGAAAAGCTACCATCACGAACCATAATAAGTGACATTGATAGTAGTGATAACGCACATAGTAGTGCAGTTAATTGTTCCAAAAAGGGAACCAATCTAACCGCACTCATAATTACTGCATAAATCACAAACATACAAGCCAAAAACCACGCATGTTGTTTTGTTTTAGACCATGCGAAACTAAATATTTCTTCGAAATTAATTTGTTGTTTTGTCATATGTTTAAAGTATAACAAAATATAATTAAATTCAATGTAATATTTGTGTGGAAACTGTGCATAAACTTTACCTATACGAAGAGTATCTTTTTGTTATATACTATGTAGTGTAAATAACATTATTAGTATTTTCAAAAAACAATATGCATATAATAATTACTGGTGTACACATGGAAATGACAGATGCAATACGTGAGTATGCACTTGATAAAATGAGTTCACTCGATAAGTTTGTTTCTAAGGATGACACAAGTTCAAAGCTCTCACTTGAACTTTCCAAGACTACTAACCACCATACACATGGCGCTTTCTTTCAGGCAGAAGCCCAGCTTCATATTAGTGGAAAGACTACAACATTGCGAACAACTCAAGACGATCTATATAAAGCAATTGATATTTTGAAAGACATGTTATCTCGTGAACTTGTTCAACATAAAGACAAAGAAAGATCAACATTTAGACGTGGGGCTCACAAGGTAAAAGCGTTGTTTAAGAAATTAATTTAAAAATATGGAGGAAGATGTAAAATTAACATATATAACTGTAACCATACTCATACTTATTTTGGGAGGGGTAGCATATTTTCTACAGAGAAATATTTCATTACCACAGGTTCAAGTTGATTCTAATTCGACAACTACCGAAATTGTAAAAAGATTAAGTAATAATACTTCGCAAACAAAACCACTAGTTGCCACATCTACATATAATTCTACTACTACAAATATGCAAATTCCAGAAAAAATAAATAGTGCGGTTATTACAACAAATAAAGGAGTGATTGAAATTGAATTCACAAAAGATTCACCTGAAACTGTGAAGAACTTTGCAAAACTTGCACTTAGTCATTTTTATGATGGGACAAGATTCCATAGAGTAATAAAAGACTTCATGATACAAGGAGGAGACCCACTTTCAAAGGATGTTGCTAATAAGAATAGTTGGGGTACTGGTGGACCAGGTTATTCATTTAAAGACGAAATACACGAAGGTGATACTTTTCCACAAGGAACACTCGCAATGGCAAATTCTGGCCCATCAACTAATGGTAGTCAGTTCTTTATAGTAACTGCTATTGCTGGGACACCTTGGCTTATCGGTAAACATACTGTGTTTGGTCATATTACAAGTGGTCTAGATGTTGCACTTAGAATTAATAATCTACAAACTGATGGCAGGGACCAACCTACACAAGATGTGATTGTTGAGAAAATTGAAATTAAGTAAATAGTTTTAAAGTTTAAAAAAGATAAAAGCGCGACAAATAGTCGCGCTTTTTTGAATTCATAATTTTCCAAGCATTCTATCGATAATCATTTCTCGTATTATCCCAAACTGATCTTCTTCTGGTAAAGATTTGAATTTTTCATTTGCAAGTTCTCTTTTACTAATTTCAAATAAAAAACCATCCTGATTTACACCTAAAACATATGTCCATTCTTTTTTGAAGTCTTCAAAATCAAATATCTCTTTTCTTTCATTTGTCGCATGTATTACAATCGATCTTCTTGGTTTTGACACAACAAAAAAATTAAAGCTGTGTATGTTTTGGCCAATCAATTCTTGAATATCATGTGTATGCGGAAAACCATGAGAATACAACATCTCCATTTCATTTCTCCTTTAGTGTAACGAACTTATCGAATTACTCTAACAAAATTAGTAATTATTAGCAATTTATTCATTGTATTTGTTGCTAGTAGCTACATGTTAAAAGCTAAAAGCTGTTTACCCTGTTAAATAAAATTTGAAGACACTACTCACTTCAAATTTTAATTTTAAAACTTAAAGTTTTTAAATTATTTAACAGGGTAAATATCCTCTCTTAAAACTCTCCCAATTCATTTCTTTTTTTCCTTCTGGGATTACAGAAATAATCACATCTTGTGCAGTGTCAGTTTCTTCAATTGGTGTTGTAAGGTCTACACTTGTAATTTTGACTCTAGTTTCTTTATCATTGTGATTGATGAAAAAGTATATTCCTGGCCAAGGGGTAAGTGATCTATATTTTCTCCTTACGGTTATTGCATCAGTTTCTAAGGATATTTCACCTAAATCCTTTGTAATTTTTTTACAAATGGTTGCAACACCATGGTTTTGCTCTTTCGGCATTAGTGAACCATTTAAATATGATGGTAGAATTTGTACAAGAAGTTCCCCACCGATTTGGCCACATTCTACTTCTAACTCTCTCGCCGTTGCCTCTCCGTTAATATCAAATGCATTTTGAACAAGTATTGGTCCATGGTCCATTTCATTGTCTAATTTTATTATAGTCACACCTGTGGTCATATAACCATCAAGCAAAACTGATTCAATAGGGGACGGACCTCTATACATTGGTAGTAATGATGGGTGGACATTAAGCGCTCCGTGCTTAGGAATACTTAGAATATTTTCTGGAATTATTTTTCCATATGAGGCAACAATGAACAATTCACAATTCATAGATTTTAGTTTGAGATTAAAATCCTCATCAGTTAATTTTTCTGGTTGTAATACTTTTATACCTTTCATCTCTGCCCATGTCTTAATATGTGGTGCTGTTAATTGCATATGGCGACCTTGCATACTATCAGGTTTTGTAACTATCACTTTTGGAACATATCCAGCACGAACAAGGGAAGCAAGTACGCTTTCAGCTAGTGGTCCTGTTCCAAAAAATGCAAAATTAATTGATTTGTTATGCATGTTAAAATTATTTGTTTTGCTTATCTACTTTTCTTTTTAATTCTCCTGCTTTTATTTCATCTTCAGTGAACTCTTCAAAATCAAATCCATGATCGATAAATAAAACACCATCCAAATGATCTATTTCATGTTGGAATATATGCGCAATCAGTCCTGTGCCTCCATAACTAAACTTATTTCCTTCTACGTCATATGCTTCAACAGTTGCAGATAATGAGCGTGTTGTTTTGCCGTATATCCATCTTACAGAAAGACATCCTTCCTGCATAGTTGCACTTTTTTTGGAAATCTTGGTTATACGAGGATTAATAAAAATCAGAGGTTTCCATTTTGCATCTGGAGAATATGCCTCGGGCGAAATAACAAATATTCTAAGAGGTAGAGCAATTTGTGGAGCAGCCAGTGCTACACCGTCTGATTCTTTAGCTAAAGCTGACTGCATAGCTTCAATTATCTCCTTTAAACTTGACGAACCGAACTCATCCTTCTTCACAAGCCTAGCTTCTTGTCTTAAAGGATTCTTTTTATCGTCATCTATTTGAATGATGGTGTTTTTTACTTTCATAAGACTACTTTATCATATTTTTGTAAAGACATGAAATATTCTAGATAAAGAAATGTAATGGGTTAACTATAGGATTTCCTCCTTGAACAATTTGCTTTACTCTATCTCTTACTTGTTGATTGTTTAACCACTCAGATTCTTTAATATGAATAAAAAGCAATGTAACACCGCGACCTTGTTCAAACCATTCAACTACATATGGTTCAAGCTCCTGTTCCATGCGTGTACGTAAATCATTTGGCAAATTATCAAATGAAGCTTTTATAACAGTATAGTATGGTGGAAGAAGGAAATGCTCACGTTCTTTTAATAAATGATCATAGACTTCTCTGAAGCTTGGAGATACTAATTGTTTCATTACTGGGGTGTTCTTTAAACGTGTCTGCAGTATTAATTTGTTTTCGTGTATTCCATTTATAGCTTTAATTTTTTCGGACATTTCTGTAATCAAATTTAAAACTTTCTCATCGGTTCTATATTCAGGTAGTGAAAAAAGTGAGTCAAGAGAAAGAATAATAATTGCATCACACTTTTGAATTACATTTTGAGCCATTTCTGTTCCAATCAAAACTCCGTATGGAGCATCTAACCATTCTTTGTAAACTTTCTTAACCTTGTTCTTAGTATTCGTATGTTCTCCATCAATTATAAATGTAGGTATTTTTAGTCTATTTAATTCTTCCTGTACTCCGTCTGTTGAAATGCCCAATAATGCCATTCGCCAACCACCACAATGTCTACAAGCAAGAGTAGTGTCCTCGTCTAGGTGAACTACATGTTCACAGTTATGACAAATATACGTCCTTACTCCTCCTATTTTGTGCAAAACATATGGTCTATTGCAATTTGCACAAGTGTACAATGTCCCACAATCTGAACAAATTGTTGTCGGGTACATACCTTTTCTGTGCGCGTAAAGAAAGTAATGGCCTCGTTCGTGGACTTTTGCTGAATGTAAAATCGATAATGCGGTGCGAGATAAATATGGGCTAGCACTTTTATTCTCATCAATCATTGGTATAACTAGTACTGATGAATCGTTTCTATACTGCAGCGGGACAATCTCGTGAGCGTTTTTTTGTTTATATAGCATGTGAGCACGAAGAGATAACATGTGTGATCCCAATATACATGGAATCTGACTTCCGTGAGCTAATGATTCTATAACAAATCTCATGTCATAACCATTATCGCCATGAGTATAATAATATTGACTATGTTCTCTTTCAATAATTATCAAACCCAAATCATCTCTAACCCAAGGTAATAATGAAGGGGTGGACAGTATAAGTAGTGGGTGCTTGTTTTCTATTATTTCTTTGTGAGCGTCTTTGTATTGTTTTTCAGTTAATCCACTATGTAAAGATATAACATAATCATCAATTCCACGAGCAAGTTCACCGCGAGCATATTCCAAGTCAGTAATAGTTGGAAAAAACATAACAAGTGATTTCTTTTTGGAAAAAACTTCTCTAATTGTTGTTTTGTATCTTGTGATACGAGTATCATAACTTTGTTCTAATAACAAAAGTTCGTATCCTTTACCGTCTAGTGGCTGTAAAATTGAGGTTAAGCTTTCAAAAGATTTTTCTGAAAGTAAGTCGTGCAAAATAGTTCCTATTGGACGAAGTAAACAAGATGAACTGTATGAAATAGCTTTCCATATTTTTTGATTCAAAAATTCTTTTGTAATAACCTTAGAAACTTTCTTTATATTAAACGAGGCATGTCTTAAGGATTGCCTTTCTTCTTCGGCATCTCTTGCTTCGAGTACTAGAGCTCTACAGACACGCCGTTTAATAGTAATTTCTACTAAGTCACCTGCGCTCACGTTGTCTTTAGAAAAATAGGAAAGTTCTTCGTAGGGAATTCCGTGGGTTAATGGAGCGACAGTAAGTACACGCATAATGTAGTTCAGTATACAGCAAACTAGGGTGTATTGTCAGTAGTTTTTATATGATAAAAGTCATTGTTTTTATTGAGTTTTATAGAAAATTAATAGCTATAAAATGCGAAATATTTATGTTATAATGGGAAAATTATGGGATTTTTCTTCAAGAAGCTCGGTATCGATTTAGGAACTGCCAACACTCTAGTATATGTACCAGGTAAAGGTGTTGTACTTGTTGAGCCATCTGTTGTTGCTGTTTCTCAATCAGATAATAAAATTATGGCTGTTGGAGCTGAGGCAAAAGACATGATTGGAAAGACTCCTGATTCTATAATTGCTTATCGTCCTATGCGTGATGGAGTTATCGCTGATTATCGTGTTACAGAAGCGATGCTTAGATATTATATTAATAAGGCTCTCGGTGGATTTAATCTTTTTAAGCCTGATGTAATGATATCAGTTCCAGCAGGAGTAACATCAACTGAACGTCGTGCTGTTATTGAAGCTGCACTCAAAGCTGGTGCAAGAAATGCATATATTGTTAAAGAGCCGATTCTCGCTGCTATTGGTGCCGGCATTCCTATTCATGAGGCACAAGGTAGAATGATTGTAGATATTGGTGGTGGAACAACAGATGTTGCTGTTATTTCTCTTGGAGGAATTGTTTGTAGTACTTCTGTTAAGTGCGCGGGTAATAAAATTGACCAGGCTATTATTGATTACATTAAGAAGACGTATAATCTTGCAATCGGTGACCAAACTGCTGAAGAAATAAAAATAAAAATTGGCTCAGCGTTACCAGTTGAAGATGAACTGTCTATTAAGGTTAAAGGTAGAGATTTTATTGCTGGACTTCCTCGTACTGTTGAAATTAGAACAAATGAAATAGTGAAAGCAATTGATAAGGAATTACGTATGATGATAAAAGCAATTAAGGATGTATTACAAGAGACACCTCCGGAACTTGCTTCTGATATTATTGATAACGGAATTATTATGAGTGGAGGGTCATCAATATTGCGTCATTTCCCTGATCTTGTTGAACGTAGAACAGGGGTTAAGGCAGTGCTAGCAGAAGATGCTTTTTATTGTGTGGTTAAAGGGACAGGTATTGCTCTTGAACATTTAGACACATACAAGAGAAGTATATTTACAAAACGGTAAAATAAAAAACCGCATGCGACTGCATACGGTTTGGGGGTTTTCTTTACCGCGATAAGGATCCTGCACGGGATACTTCGAATATTATTTGTATTCGAACAGAAGGTTTTACCCTTGGCATAGACTACGCCTTTTGAGCGCTTGCACTCATCGCAGCAAAGTTAGTTTAACATACTTTTAAATTAAATTTCTAGTCTCTGTTATACTTAAATTATAAATATGAATTTGAAATTAAAAGACTTACCAAATCATCACGCTGTCCTCTTAGTTGATAGTGATAGAGAAACTACCGGAATATCTTTGTTTGAGGAGCTTAATAATATTTCTTTAGCTCACAAATTTTTTAATCATAAAGTACTTGATATTGAATCAGCAAGAAGTATTATTACTTGGGCACTTACTCCATATAATGATGAAAAAATTGCTTTAATTTCTTTTAACACAATAGGAGTAGAAGCTCAAAATGCGCTACTAAAAATTTTGGAGGAGCCGAAGTTTGGAGTGAAATTTATTTTATTAACAAGTAATAAAGCAAATATTATAAATACTGTTTTATCGAGAGTTTTGATAATTGAGAACAAGGAAGATACTCAAAATAATAGGTTAATTAAAGAAGTTAGTAATTTTGTATCAACACAGTCTGAATTGAGAATGAAGCTTCCATTTGTTATTGATATTATTTCACGTGTTGAGAAAACTAATGGCAAAGAAAGAAAGGATAAAGAGGATTTACGTATTTTTATTCTTACTCTCGCATCAGAACTAGAAAATAAAAATATACCTCCAAAATACACAAATGAAACATTAGAAATCGCTTCATATGTGTCTGACCCCTCATCTAGCGGTAAAGCACTTTTGGAATACCTCTCATTATTACTTCCAGTTTCAAAATAGTGATATACTAGATGACATTAACTAATATAAAATTATGCCTTACGATTTTTCACAGGTTCAGACACAAAAAGGAGCAATACTTGAATGGTTAAAAAGCGAGTACCGTTCAATTTCTACAGGTAGAGCAACCCCGCAAGTGCTCGATCTTGTTCATATTGATTTATATGGAGCCCGTACACAAATAGCGCATGCTGGAAGTGTAACTATTGAAGACCCTCGTACGCTCCGTGTTTCACCTTGGGACAAGACAATTGTTGGACAAATGGAGAAAGCCATAAATGATGCGGACTTAGGACTATCTGTTGCATCTGACGCAGAAGGGCTTCGTGTACATTTCCCAGCACTAACAACAGAAACTCGACAGAAATTAGTAAAGCTTTTAAAGGAGAGACTCGAAGAAGCAAGAGTTCGTGTACGTTCTATGAGAGAAGACACAAATAAAGATATAGACAATCGCGCAAAAGACGGGGAGTATGGAGAAGATGAGCAACATAGATATAGAGAAGAAATGCAGAGAATTGTTGATGGAACAAATGCAGAACTTGAGGAGTTGTTCATGAAAAAAGAGAAAGAGGTGATGGGAGGGGAATAATTATTGTAGATAAAATAAAAAATCTAGCAACCGATTCCGGTGCTAGATTTTGATAAGAAACAACTAAATTTTTATAGCCACTTGAGAATCATATCGAAAAGACTTTCAGTACGGAATGGCTTCATCATGTAGTCACTCATTCCAGAAGCCATACATTTTTCTCTATCTTCAGAAAAAACATTTGCTGTCACGGCAATAATGGGTGTGTCTTGATAATTGGGTAGTTTTCTTATCTCTGATGTCGCATCTAACCCATCAAGTATTGGCATCTGCATATCCATGAGAATTAAATGATACTTTGACATCTTGCACATTTGTACTGCCTCCTTTCCATTCTGTGCAGTATCAACCCTAAGACCAATCAAGTTAAGCGCTTCAACTACTACGTATCGATTAATTGGTTCATCATCAACAATGAGAATTTTTTTATCTTTGTGATATTTTTGCAATATTTCTTCAGTGGGGGTGCCTTCATCCTGTCTTAATATGTTTGGCCTGATTTCTACTTTTTTAAGACAAGCAGTAAACCAAAAAGTGCTACCTACGCCAAGAACACTCTTTACACCAGCATGACCACCCATTAGATTCGAAATTCTCTTTACAATTGACAACCCGAGTCCAGTTCCTCCATACTTGCGAGTGGTTGAACTGTCAGCTTGTTCAAAAATGTTAAATACTCGAGTAGTATCTTCTGATGAAATTCCTATCCCGGTATCTTTAACTTCGAAATACACCATTAAATTATCTCTTGTCTCAGACTCTATTCTAGCACTGACTGATATAGAGCCAGTTTCTGTGAACTTTACTGCGTTTCCAATTAAATTAATAAGTGCTTGTTGTAGATGAGATCTATCACCTGCTAAGTTACCTGGCCAGTTGATAGTCTCACTTATTACTAGTTCCAAACCTTTTGATTTAGCAGTTGTTGATTGAATAGACACAGCATTAGCTAATGAGACATTTATATCAACTGGTTTTTCTTCTAATAGAATCATTCCGGCTTCAATTTTTGATATGTCGAGAATATTATTTATAACACCAAGCAGATGCACTCCAGAATCTTTAATTATGTTAACATAACGCATCTGCTCGGGAGTTAAGTTTTTTCTGAGCAGTATGTCCGCCATACCTAGAACTCCGTTCATTGGAGTACGAATTTCATGACTCATGTTAGCTAGAAAAGTACTTTTAGCTTTATTTGCTACCTCTGCTGCTTCTTTTGCTTCGAGTAGTTCATTAGTACGAACCTCAACTAGTGATTCAAGATGATTTTTATATTGATTAATTGCCTCGACATTCTTTTTGTTTTCAGTAATGTCAATTTTGACAGCAATAAAGTGAGTAATTTTGCCATTGCTATCAAATAAACCTGAAATTACACTGTACTCCCAGAAAAGCTCACCATTTTTCTTACGATTACATATCTCTCCTCGCCACTCTTTTCCTTGTAATATTAATCCCCACATTTCTCTGTATACTTCGTTTGGAGTTGTGTTTGACTTGAAGATTCTAGGGTTTTGACCTATCACTTCTTCACTGGTGTATCCAGTCAATTCTTCAAAACGAGGATTAACATATTCAATGTCACCATTTCTATCTGTTATAACAATAGAATTTGGGCTTTGTTCAACAACACGAGAAAGAATTCGTAATTTTTCTTCGGCCAACTTGCGCCGGCCAGGTAAATGTCTATACTCAGTCATGCTATTTCTCCTTAGAGTTATCGAATACATCAAACAACTATTTCTATTTTTAACTCTAACTACTTCTTTGATTTATGTCAACCACAACACAGATTGAGAGTTGTTGTGGTAAACTAAATATCAATGTCAATTTCAGCGATATTTTTATTCATACTTATACTTCTAGTTCTTGTTATTGTCCATGAGTTTGGACATTTTATTGTTGCAAAATTAACAAACATGAGAGTGGATGAATTTGCTTTCGGGTTTCCACCACGGATATTTTCAAAAAAAATAGGGGAGACTACCTATTCTATAAATTCACTACCACTAGGTGGTTATGTTTCAATTTGGGGGGAAACTGGCGAATCGGCAGACGATTCAGCAGAGTCGCGTCTGGACGCGGGTCCTGGAACAAATAGCCATAGCAAATCTTACGACAGGGCAAAGAACAACCCACGAGCTTTTTCTAATCGTCCGTGGTGGGCACAGTTGCTGGTGCTTGTTGCTGGCGTAACCATGAACATGTTACTCGCGTGGATAATTTTTATAGGTATATCTTACGGTGAAATACAAATGAGTACTGATGATGAAACCTATGGCAAATTAGTAAAAAATCCTTCCTTAATGGTCACTGATGCCGCACTTGAAAGTCCTGCTTATAAAGCTGGACTTGTCCCTGGATCAATATTGTTAAAAGTAAAAAGTTCAGGTAAAGATGCGAATTTAACAACAGCGTCATCATTGGTGGCATTTATTGGCTCACATCAAAATGATTCGATTGATATTTCATACAAGACTCCAGATAATATAACTAACGAGACAACTATCGCGGCCGTATATGGCATTGTTCCAGATAAGAAAGTAATTGGAATATCAGTTGAAAGCGTTGGGACACTTAACACTAACCCAATTCAAGCATTAAAAATTGGAACAGAGAGAACTTATAACATTACAGTGATGACACTGGATGGTTTGAAAACTTTAGTTACTTCTATCTTTAATGGAGAAAGTGTAATGAGTTCACTTTCCGGTCCAGTTGGTATTGCAAAAATTGTAGGTCAAACATCAACATATGGTTATGTTGCAGTATTAACTCTCACCGCAATATTGTCCATCAACTTAGCAATATTTAATATACTTCCATTACCAGCTTTAGATGGTGGAAGAATTATTGTAGTTATTGTAGAAACAGTTACTAAAAGAAGGGTTCCTTTTAAATATTATTCTTGGGTGAATATGATAGGTTTCTCTTTGCTAATGTTGTTACTTATAATTGTTACGATACATGATGTTAGAGGGTAAATAAGTCTTAAAGTTGAAAATCAAAAGTCTATAAAGTATAAATACATTAATTTGTATTTACTTTTTACTTTATAGACTTTACAGACTTTTTACTAAAAATTATGCTATAATTTTTCTATGAGACAATCAAAACTATACACAAAAACAAGAAAAGATGCACCAAAAGATGAGGTTTCCACAAATGCAATCTTACTTACTCGTGCTGGGTACATACATAAAGAAATGGCCGGTGTATATACAATGTTACCACTTGGTCTTCGTGTGTTAACAAAAGTTGAAAGTATTATTCGTCGTCATATGGATGAGATTGGAAATGAGCTTTTGATGACAGCTTTATCACCTAAAGACACGTGGGAAAAGACCGGAAGATTAGAAAGTATTGATGTGTTAATGAAAACAGTTCCAGCTAACAAAATATCAGAAGAAAAATCTTCCTCTTCATATATTCTCGGTTCTACACATGAAGAAATGATTACACCTATAGCTCAAGAGTATTCTCGATCCTACAAAGATTTGCCTTCAGCTTTTTACCAAATACAAACAAAGTTTCGAAATGAGGCAAGGGCAAAATCAGGACTGCTTCGTGGTCGCGAATTTAGAATGAAGGATTTGTATAGTTTTCATAAAGATGCCGATGATCTTAATCGTTATTATGATGAGGCAAAAAAGGTGTATATGAATATTTTTAATGAAATTGGAATAGGTGACGACACCTTCATAACACTTGCTGGGGGTGGTGATTTTACAAAGGATTTTTCACATGAGTTCCAGACTCTATGTGATGCAGGAGAGGACACTATTTTTTTGGATAGAAAGAATAAGATTGCTTACAACAAGGAGGTTACTGACGAAGCAACAGCAAAAAAACTCGGAGTCGATTTTTCTAAAATGGAACAGGTAAAGGCGTGTGAAATTGGAAACATTTTCCCACTAAATACAAAGTTTTCAAAAGCATTTGATTATACATACACTGATGACACAGGAACGAAGAGAGATGTATACATGGGATGCTACGGTATTGGACCAACACGACTTATGGGGGTTGTTGTAGAAAAGTTTGCAGATAGTAAGGGTCTTATTTGGCCAGAAAGTATTGCTCCATTTTCAGTACACTTAATTGTACTTGGTAGAGATAGAGATAGTGAGGCACATAAGACAGCAGAGAAAATTTATGAAGCATTAAATAAAAGTCATGTTGAGGTTCTGTTTGATGACAGGGAAGCATCAGCCGGGGAGAAGTTCGCAGACAGCGATTTGATCGGTATACCTATGCGAGTTGTTGTAAGTGACAAGTCTCTAGAAAAAGGAGGGGTTGAATTGAAAGAGAGAAAAGTGGAAGATTCTGAAATTATTACTGTGGACCAACTCATTAAAATGTATACAAGACCTTGTTGTTAAATCTAGTATAAATTGTAGGCAATATAGACTTTCTGCTATTTCTAATAGATTAATCTTTTTATTTTACAATGGTATAATTACTTATGTAATATTCAAGGTAAACTATATGTGCATTAATACTATTTATGGTTTTTGTAAATCTGTAACAAATATTATTGCTCAATACTTAATCTTAGATCAAACTATTTCTTATTAATATTAAAGAGGTGCTGAGTTGTGCTTAACAAATGTAATTGTCATCCAAGATGGAATACATTAAATGATGTTCTAAGTAGTATTGGCAAAGTACCGTAGCTAATTATTACTACTTAGAGACACTAGTAATAACTTGCTATATATAGGGCATTTTGGATGACATCTACATCAACTCACTTGTGTACAACATGCTTAAAATCGATTTTTAAGGCACGTAATATATGGAAATGCCTAAAATATACTAGTCTGGAAAGTATTCAAGTAATAGACAGAAATTTTAGAAAATTTTATAGATGTGGATTGGTAATCAAACTAAGATGAAATAATTTAATGAATGGAAGGGAGTCATAAAAACTGTAATAGATTAAACATACTTGCTATATAGAGTAGGGAACAATAGCTCCGCATACTTCTATGTAAATCTTGTGTTGATGTATAGTTATATATTATATGGTGTTTTATTATATGGCTAATGTCGCACAATATATCTTTTACGACTATGTATTACAAATAACTACTGTATCGCTTGATATTCATACAATTATATAGAATGACTAATGAGTCAAACATTGAGCAGAAAACTTCTAAGTCCAAGTTAACTGTGTGTGACAAAATAGTACTAGTTACCGAGAAAATAATAGTAAGATTATTGGAACAAAATTATTTTACCTGATATTTAAGAAGTACATTCAAATTTAATATTACGAAAATTGCAAACATATTATTAATTGCACTTGTCCCCTATTATAAAAAATAAAATAAATTATTCTTCGGCTTTAATACACCCTAAATCCTTAATTCTATCTCTTGTTAATTTGTCTGCTTCACCTGTAACTGTAAGACTGTTGTCCTCCTGGAACTTTTTAACTGCTTTTTTTGTTATATTTAAGAAGTTGCCAGTTACTTTAGTGTTGAAGTATCCTTGCTTTCGGAGATAATACTGTAATTGTGACACTTCACCGTTAGTATTATTATCTCTTTTACCATATAACATTTTACTTTTCATGTTAGTACACATTGATTCAGTAAAAGCGCCGAGTACCATGCCATGATTTATGTTTCCAGAATTAACAAGCGCGAGAGTATTGTCATTGTAAAGTGTTCCGACATTACCACCTCCACCTCTTCTTCGTGTTGGAGTAGTTGTTGATTGTTGTGTTGTGGTAGTAGCAGTAGATTCAGTTATAGTGCTTGTGGACGTAGGACTACCATCTGCTCCACCACCAGTCACTGTCGTAGTTGCTACAACAGAAGGAAGTTCAAAATTTAGAGTTCTTCCTCCTCCTCCTCCACCTGCATTATATCTAAATATTCTAGACATTGTAGTAATCTGAGGTGTTGCAGAATAAGTAAAATCAGAAGCGTCCCCATTATTTGACAACCTAAAACAGTAAACCGACCCTGGCAATATATCTCCAGTTGAGCGTATTAAGTACTCAATTTCAGTGTATTCACCTTCGTAAAGAACCGTAGGACGAGAAAGACTGTTAAAGGTTTGCATTCTTCCTGTTCTAAACACTTTTCCATTTGGAACACTTATTCCACTTGAATGTGTTGTTGACGCGCTATCACTTACATATGAAGATGTGTCTATTTTGAAATGTTCATTAGTATAATCACTTGGTCTTGGCACAGCAGTCCATGAAGTACAAGAACCATATGAGTACTCCAGCTGATAACGTTTATTAATTAATGATGTTGTGTGGTTGGTAACAACGAAACGCAATCTAATTTTGTCTCCAGTAATAAAATCACTAGCCATTGGCGTGTTTTCTGCAATATTATAGGTAGCAGATGATTCATCTCCATTGTCTTGTCTTAGACGATAGGAAGTTACAGTTACATTTGATGCACCCACATTAGGAGTAGAAGGAGATCCTTCAATTGATGAGACTGCGGTATAGACAGTACCGCTCTTGGTAAATACTTTGAAGTAATATGCGGTACTATTAGATAATCCAGTAGCTATACATGAGTCATAAGTAGATGTAGCTATTGTAGAATCGACACAGGCAACAGTTGCAGATCCTATAATGTCATTTGTTGAGTATGTTGCCCCATTAGATGGACTATCAGTAATTGTCTGGGTTGAACGTAGGACTATTACTTGATTAAATGACGGGTTAGATGGAATAGTATAATCAATAGTTGCTTGAGAGTTGTTTGGGGTAACAGTCAAGTCTTCGAGATTGGTAGATCCCGATTCCTGGGAGCTTGCTGTAGGAACTGTTGGAATCATGATGGATTCAGCGAATGCTGCGTAGATGTAAGTTGCTCCTGTTGAATTATACCCACTACCATTGTCTCGCGCTTTAAATCCATTAGCAAGAATATCTATTCGTCCGGTTGTCGTATCATCCGCATTTGATGAGTTAGCGTACAACAAATAGTTTGCCGAGTTGTAACCTGCACGAGTTGTGTCGAATATATTCCAATGCTCTGTTCCACCATCAATACGCTTTGTTAAAATATATCTCGGCTTGAATCCTGTATAAACAAAAGCTCCGTCTGAATTTCCATTACCGGTGTAACTTCCGAATTTAGAGTACCCAGGCACTTCTGACCAAACATAAGCAACATAGGTGTACCCACTAGCGCTAACACCAGTATTACCTCCAAGGTTCAAAACTGAATCAGTTGATGTTGCGTAAAATCTTGTAGAATCGTTCGTTAGTGAAGCTGCCTGACTAAGAGCTAACCAATATGTTCCTCCTCCAAAATTACTATTCCATGTGTACCAATTCTCTGCGCCACCGGACCTCGCTTTTACAATAGCAAAATTTGGTGCAGTGCCCAACCCATGACCGACGGTCTTGTTGTCACCATTACCAGAACTTGACCCTGAATATGAAACAATAGAGAATCCCGCAGTAGGATTAGCTGATACTGTTGAAGTAATGGTTCCTGATGTGTCTGTGGTCGTAGCCCCACTCGCCTTCCAATTCCACGAGACAAAGGTGTCTCCATTGAAATTCACACGACCTGACCCAGCGTTATCAGTACCAACAGTAAATCCGTCGGAATTAAACGATGTTAATCCATACCCTGAAGCTTCTGCTGTTTCAGTATTTGTTGTATCAGATTCAAGATGTTTTCGTGCTCCACGTACAGAATCAATAATATTACTACTTGCTGATGTGTTTCTATCTTTTATCCAGACTAAATCTGGTTGAAAATCAAGACCTGTTATTGATTGTGTACTTCCCGTCCCCGTATATGTCGCCACATCAAAATACAGGTTAGGTTTTAAAATTACCGGGGTTGATAGATTTGCAGTAGAGAGAGATTTGAATCCTTCGGGTGGAGTATAGGTAAATGATTTTTGACCGAAGTTGGCAGTAAAATAATTTCCTCCACCATACGAAGCCATTGCTGGAACAAAAACACCAGATAAAGAACTAAAGGCAACCCCCTGTGACACTCCATTTTTATAGAAAGTTAGCGTTCCAGCATCCATATCTAAAGCTGTTCCAATAACATCACCATTAGTATAGGTGGAGCCATAAGCAGTACCAGAATTACTGGTATACTTTTGCCCATTTTGATCGTATGAATAACTTAACGAATCACTTCCAGGGAAATATCCATTGGCATAGGTACTAAGACTTGCAGGAGAGATGCCAACATCAGTTCCAACTGATACAGCTCCAATATTAGTTTCCCAGTACCATTTCCCAGAAGAAACACCAATGGTTCCTAATTTTGTTTGACTATTTGCAGTAAGCGCACTAAAACGTAAATTACCAAGAGAAAGTGTTCCTGCGCTCAAAGTTAAAGCGTTAAGTGTAGCAAAATTATTAAGAGGAGTATCCGTCACTTGATTGTTGGTAGATGTTATCCCACCGTTTGAAGCCCAGTTATTTGAATTACCTGAACTGTCTGCGCCGACTTGATTACTATTACTGAAATTCAGACGGAATCCATTATTTCCATATGAGCCAATGTACTTCTTTGGAATCCAATTGCCTGTCGAGGAAGAAGTCTCTCCGAATGATGCTGGTGTTAACTGTTGTCCATCAATAAAATTAACATCCGATAAATAGCCGTCATAATAATGTGCACCTGTAGCTTTTGCAACTTGATGTGATATTGCAGAATTAAAACCTTGTGAATAATTTAAAGCGGGGTAATTTGCAGAAGAGAAGGAAGTTATTTGCGTCCCATTAGAAAAGATTTTGACTCTATCCGATGATACGGCTTGAGTTGTGTCCACTGCAAGCACAATATGATACCAAGCAGATGGGTCACGAAAAACTTGTGTAGTGTTTAGATTACTACTAACTGCAGCATTGTTATAATATTGAATATGGTCATTTAAATCAAAAATAAGTTCATCCGTTGTACCTGGTGCAGCAAACAATGCTGGATAACCAGACGTCAATTTACTGCGCTTGACCCAACCTGACCATGTAAATTTTTTATTATCAGTTGGAGTAGAAAATGTTCTGTTAAGATACTGACTCTGCGCACTATCAAACATAAGTGAATTCGTAAGGCTGTCAGTCGTGAAGGTAGAGTCAGATGAGTAAGCAGTACCATAGGAGTTGGTAGCATAAGCACTATAGTAATAAGTGGTAGAAGTAGCGAGACCAGTAATAGATACAGTGAACACTCCAGTAGTTGTACCTGTACCTGCTGTACAGTTAGTGATAGGTGCAGGAGTAGAACCATAACACACCCCACGTGATGTTATGTTAGAACTTCCTATAGTGTCTACTGTTCCACCTATTACTGCAGTTGTTTCTGTTGTCGATGTTGCTGTAGGAGATGAGAGTGTGGGGAGAGATGGTACTGTTGGGACCATGACAGATTCAGCAAAGGCGGCGTAGATAAATGTGCCACCATTGGTGTTTAGATATGATATTGATGACCTAATCTTAAAACCATTAGACAAGATATCTCTATCATACGCATGATCAGGACTCTCCCCTTGTGAGAGGTTTGGAAAAAGTGGATTATAATTCACATTGTATGAGTCTCTTTTTGTATCAATAATATGCCAATCATTTGTAGAATCTGTTCTTTTAATCATTATCCAACGTGGTTTAAATCCTGTGTAGATGAATGGTCCATCCGCAGAGCCATTACCAGTATAACTACCAAATTTTGAGTAGCCTTGAACTTCAGCAAATGAGTAAGCAACTAGATCTGCACCACTAGCTAAAGGTGTAGAGGTTAGGCCAAATGTTGTCGTTGACCATGCCCCACTCCAATTTGATGAACCATTTGATTGTGCTGCTGTTGTTGATAAATCAAGATAATAGTCAGCGCCTGTTAATTTTTGATGCCAAACATTCCAGCCTGTAGTACCAACATTGTCTCTAGACTTGAATATCACCATTGTTGGGGTTGCGTTCAATCCATGACCAACTGTTCCAGTAGAACCAGATCCTGTAAATGTAGCAACAGAGAAACCTGCGGTTTGATTTGCAGAAACAACACTTGTGACAGTCCCAGAAGTATTTGTTGTTGTGGAATTGCCTGCTTTCCATAGCCAATCAACATAGGTAGCCCCATTTGCGTTATTATCACTATCATTTGCATTAAGGGTGTACCCATCTGCTGTCGAAGAGAAAGAGTGAAGCGATGGTGCTCCACCATTATATGCTTCATATCCTGTAGTGTTAGAGCTTAGTGACTTACTCCCACCAAAACCTCGTACAGCATCCTGAAGATAGTGGTTTGTAGAACCACTACGTCCTTTACTCCATATTAAATCAGGCTGAAACACTAATCCTGATTTTGTATACCCTATTGCTGTGCCCGTACGAGTTACAACATCAAAATGTTGATTTGGTTTTAAAATGGTCGGAGCCGGGAGGTTTGCAGTAGAGAGAGACTTGAATCCTGTTGGTGGGGTGTAGGAGAAGGACTTTTGACCGAAGTTAAGTGTAGCTGATTCAGTTTCAGCATCAGGATTTACTCTAAAAATCGGGAAATAACCGGTAACACTGGAAGATGCGAAAGTATGACCTCCACTATTTGTTACTGGATTACTTCCATTGTTCCATGTTCCATTTTTACCAAACCAAACTTTTCTAAGTGATGGACTTACGGCAACCATTATAGTGTCACTTGTAGTATAACTAACACCATCTGATGTAGAGCTACCAGGAATTTTGATATAATCCCCTCCACCATGAGCAATTACTGCAGCTGCATCACTACCAGAACCAGCAGATGTTTGAAATATATTTCTATTGGTTTCTATGTCCCAGTCAACAACACCAACTTGGCTTGATGAAATAGTTCTAGTAGTATTATTTAGTTTTGCTTCAAAATATGTGTCAAAATCTTTTATTGGCATGCTTGCCATAACACCATAAATATTATAGTAGCCACCACCAAGTGAGGAAGTTAAATTACCCTTAGTTAATGAGAGCGAGGAAGATCTCTGAAGTGGGTTTAATGTTGCAAAGTTATTAAATGGAGTATCAATAAATTGATTCGTTGTTGAACTCATACTACCGTTCGTTGTCCATGTATTTGCTGTAGTGTGTGTAGAGTCAATTGGTGCAGTATCAAGACCAAGAGCAGTACTACTACTGAAATTAAGATGAAATCCATTTACTCCATAAGTGCCTTGATATGATTTTGGAATCCAGTTGCCAGTGTTACTGTCTGATTTTCCAAAGTAACTTGGAGTAAGAGCTTGGCCGTCGACGAAGTTAACATCGGCCATGTATACATCGGAGTAATCAGCGGAATCCATTTTAGAAATATAATGGGCGTTCGCAGCATTAATACCACCTGATGCATTCTGTGTTGGGTTGTTGGTGGTTTCGAAAGATGTTTCTTCTACACCATTTACATATATTCTGACTCTTGAATTTGCGGTAGAGGTTGCTGAATCATAGACAACAATAATATGTTGCCAGGTTGAAGGATCTCTAAACACTTTGTTTGTTTTTCTCCATGTTGTATTGTATCCACTAACAGAAAGATTATCTCCTGAAACAAAACCAACTCTTGTAAAGGAATCGTTGTTATTTGCGCTATACCCAAGAAATATTGACTCACCTCCTGCTGGAGTAGTTCTGTTTTTCTTTACCCATCCACTCCATGTCCATTTTTTATTATCCGTTGGTGTAGAAAATGTCCTATTCAAATACTGACTACTTGCACTATCAAACATAATGGAGTTCGTGAGACCTTCTGTTGTAAAAACCCCATCCGCAGAAGTAGATGTACCGTATGAGTTCGTTGCATATGAACGATAAAAATATGTAGTGGATGTTGCAAGGTTAGACAAAGTCATACTAAAGTCTCCAGTTGCTGTACCACCTTCTGCAACACAGTTAGTTGGGTAACGAGTTGTTCCATAACAAATACCACGAGATGTAATTGATGCTCCTCCAATTGATATGAGAGAACCACTGAATGTAGCTGATGATTCTGCAACATAAGAAACCGACGTCGATGTCGCAAGTACTGCTAGGTTAGAGTCTGGTGTAAGGTAACGAATAATTACAATACCAGAACCACCGTCACCACGCGTTGGGAAATATCCTCCTCCTCCACCACCGGTACCACTTGTTCCATTCTGACCTTCAGCACCTCCCCCTCCTGTACCACCTGAAGAACCTCCTGTGTTTCTTCCACCACCACCACCTGCATACCATGTCGCCGTGCCACTTATTGAAGATGAAAGTCCATCTCCTCCGTAACCAGAAGAGTCTGTACTTCCTGCCTCACCTGCACCACCACCACCACCTGCTTGTGGACTTCCCGGTGAACCACCGTTATTTCCTTGCCCAGATGTCCCCGATCCAGCAGAACCACCATAACCTGCACCACCACCCGATCCACCGTTACGACCAACTTCTGCTCCGTCATTTCCACCTCCACCTCCACCACCAAGTGCAGTAATATTACCAAGAACGGAACTGCTTCCATTAGTACCATACCAGTTAGGTGAATTATCGCCCCCCATACCACCACCACCCACAACCACCGTGTATGAGTTTCCTGAATAAAAAGTAGTTGTCCCATTTCCGGTCAACATTCCTCCACCTCCACCACCTCCACCACCACCAGTACCACCACCACCTCCACCAGCAACAACTAAATAATCGATAGAAGTAACATTAAGAGGAATTGTAAAGGTTGTAGTACCAGTTGATGTAAATGTTTGCACTGTATATCCACCTGCATATGAAGGAGAAGACCGAGGATTTATTCCACTAGAATCTGTATATGTTACTGTTTGTGCAAAAGTAACAAAGGGAGTAGAAAAAAATAAGAAAAGGAAAAAAAGGAAAAATTTCCTTACATAACGATTTCGAGAAAATAACCCTGTATCCATATGATTAAGTATATACGTAACACCCAGAATATCTGGGAGAAAGCTGTGGATAAAAACCTTATAAAATAAGGATTATTTTGCACAAAATATTATTTACCGTTGTACATTAACTTTCTGTATTTTGTAATAATTAAAATACATATATATAGTTACATTAATTGTGGTCTGTATATCAGTAATTTCATAGGAGCTAATTTCAGTGTATTAAGCAGTGTATAAATTTTGATCAACTGTTGAAGGAATATTTCTCTAATTAATGTGGTGTGCTGTTAATTTTTACGAGAAAATTTAAAAATCTTATGGTGTGGTACTTGTAGATTCTGTAGTAGGGGTAGTTGTTTCGGGAAGAACTTGCTCTGTCGTGGTCCATGTGTCCGCTCCATCTGTAACTACTTCTGAAGATGAGGAAGTGACGGTTTCTGTTGTTGTACTATTTGCATCTCCTGCTACCACTGGTTCTTGAATAAGAATATTCGTTGTTGTGCCTGTTCCTTGGTTTACGTTTACGTTGTTATTGAGAAGTGATTTTAATTGTTCTTCTGTAACACAAGTACTTCCTACACAGACTTTTTCTTCCGCATAAACATTTTTCGCAAAGATAGTATCAATATAAGCTACCACCGCAGTAACCTTAACTGCAATGAAGGAGTTGATGACTTCGATACCGTTAGCTAGAGCTGAGGTGATTGTTGAAGTAATTGATGTAGGAGTGGAGTCTGTTGAGGTAGCATAGGTGATTTCCTCCAGTCCTGCAAGATTAGATACAGTGACAGTACGATTGGTATTTTCGATAAGGACGAGGACTGTTGAGGTAGACGATGAATCCACTGCGTCAGAGAGTGCTCGGCCGAGCACTCTACCACTTGTTATTTGTTTGGTAGCATATCCTTCTGTTGTAGTAGAAAGAGTAAGATAGTCCCCTTTCTTGATTATGCCGTTTTCATTAGTAACTTTTACTGGAACACGACCAGTTAATGCTACGGGGATACTATATCCTTCAGTTGATGATGAGAAGGTTGCACCTAGTATGATACCAGCGTTAGTAGTAACAATACCTAATATATCATCACCTCCTTCTGCACTCTTGATGCCTGACATATCATAGGATGTACCCGTTGTTACACTTGATCCATGAGGATTCCATGCATAAGTTGAGGAGGAGAATGATACGACAGTACCAGCATCGAGTGATTCTGATGACTTGAATACTTCTGCAATGTCAGCAGCACTATCAATATCAAAGCCTGTTGCTCTAATGCGTCCTGATACACGCATGATTTCGTCCCCTATTTGTGTGCCATCATTTCCTATTCCAACAAGACCAAGTGAGGTAATTGTCATTGCTCCTGAGGTTGCATTAGATGTATTAATCACACTATTAATTGACGAAATTTGAGATTGTAAATTTGTGGTACTAGCATTAATGACAGAAAGCATAGATGCAAAAGTAGATGAGGCTTCTGCGTAATTAGAGGTAACTATGTTGGCAAGTGCATATATTGATGATGATGCGACTTCATTATTATTATTAACTGTATTAGTTAATATAAACAACGAAGAAGAAGCTTGTAGAACGTTTAGATTCAATTCTTGAAGAGCTTTGATTGTAGGAACAACTAGAGATGCGTAATCAACACCATAAACATCCCCGAGAGTCTCGTCATTATAAACAGTACCAACAGAGTCAGGGAACAATGACTGTACTTCCTGAGCAATGAACCCAGTATGAGTTGATGTTTGGTTGCGTCCTGACACACCATTCCAATTAAATGTTACAGGTCTTAAATTCATAACATTACTTAATATTGAACTACTAAGGTTAGTTATGTTCTGCTTAAGTCTTTCATCTGATGTACAGTTAGTAGCCCCTGTTCCACTACCGATAGTACAAGTAGTACCAGAACCAACAATTGTTACATTACCAGTAGAAGCGATTGAGAACATTGATACCCCAGTTGAGGAAGATATATTAAGCGGGGATAAACCTGATGTGGATTGTACATTTAACATGGATGTAGCTGAGGATGTACCTATTGATGTTTTTCCATCGTTATTAATAGCAAATTTTGTTATGTCATTCTTTTGGAAATCTGCAAACTTACCACTGAAGCTTCCACCATTTGCTCCAATGTCCATATATAATGCAGTCCCAGTGTAACTAGAAATTTCTTGATAGATTTGTGCAAGATACGGCGCAGTTGTAACTGTGGAAGAGTACAGTCTCAAAATATCACCATCTGTTGTTCCAGTATTCTCCCCATAAAGTGCTGCTGGGGCAGATAACTCACCTCCAAGACCAGTTGTGAAGGCTTGGATACCAAATGTGTGACCTGATGTCCTTATACCAGTATTGATACCATAGCTATTTGTTCCAGCATCAGATACGACTTCGATACCACGAACAGTATTTGATAGAGCTGTGTTATCTATGGTTCTTATAATCTGACCTACTGCTGTGTTAGCAACTGATGTAGGAATATTATTTACAACAAATCTATTACCCACCTGCACCCCTCCTGCACTTGGGTTGAAGGTGAAGTTACCATGTATGCCTGCGATTGATGTTGTAGCTCCATCTATTGCATTATTTACTGATGTATCGAAGAACATCTTAGCGAGAGAGAACGGGGTTGTGGTTCCGAACATGAGTGTTGTTGCAGTAGTTGTAGCAAGAGTTGAAGTACCTGTTACACCGAATGTGCCGGAAACACTCAGAAGGTAATTAGGGGTAGATGAACCAATTCCTACATTACCATTAGAAGTAATTGTCATTCTATCTGTAATTGAACCGCCAACACTTCTTGTTTGAAATGTAAGCATGCCACCTATTCCAGTTGCAGAATCAGATATTGTACCAGTAGATGAAGAGACGATTCCTGTAGCTTGAACGTATTGATTTGTTGCTCCAACATAGCCGTAACTATTTATATTAAGAAGAGCGTCACCTGAAGTAATAGCTGTTGGGGAAGTAACAGTACCTCGAGATTTACGAGAGTTTATAGCGTAAGGAACAGCATCATCAACCCCTTTTGAAAATCTAACTTCACCAGCCTTCCATCTAGTGTTCTCGATACTTGATACTGTGAGACCAAGTTCATTTGCAGCAGCACGAAATAGACCAAGATTACTATCATTAAAATACAGAGCCGGGGAACCTGCAGAACCAGGTTGCATAACTCCAACTTGAAGTACAACTCGTAAATATTCAGTGGCACTTTGACTGAGAGAAATTGCACTGTTACTTGATAAGTTCAAAAAAGTTCCATCCCAAGACATTCCATTTGCAGGAGAAGAAGCAAATGAGTATGATGGAAGTGAATTAGATCCATTAGGTACAAGAATTTGACCACTTCCAATTGTAAGTGATCCTGCTGGCGTTGATGACCCTATGCCTACATTCCCATTCGCGAGAATAGAGAAAAGTGATGAACCGGATGAAGAAGCTACTTCGAATGGATTCGTAGAACCTCTACCACGTAATGTGAGTGTCGCTCCTGGTGTAGTAGTTCCGATACCTACATTCACTGCATCTGTTGAAGTACCTCCTAATATGATTGCGTTTGACATACCGACACGAGCGTCTTTACCTATTGCCCAGGCGTTAGTAAGAGCAGATGTTGATGCTACTGTTTCTGCACGAGAGGCTTGATAGCCAATGAAGCCAGAATAAGAATCGATGACAGAGCGTTGGTCTACAGTTATTCCATCTCCTCGACCGGATTGATGACCAAAAGCAATATTATAGCTTCCTCCACTATTATAATTTAAACTACTATAACCTTGAGCAAGATTGAACGATCCTGATATGTTTCCAGAAAGAGCACCCACCCCTTGTGCGATATTATATTGACCGGATACATTTGAATAAAGAGCACTACCACCTAATGCAATGTTATTACTACCAGTCATACGATTGGTACTGTTTCCATACATTGCCTGGTAACCAATCGCTGTGTTAAAGGATGCTGTAGAACTGTTTTGAAGTGCTAAATTTCCTATCGCGACGTTCCATGATCCAGTAGTGTTTAAATTAAGAGCGTTCGCACCTTGTGCAATATTATTTGAACCTGTTGTATTCGAATAAAGAGCACTATTTCCAACTGCAAAGTTATCACCTCCTGACATAAGATCGGTACTACTACCATACATTGCTTGATATCCAATTGCTGTGTTATTTGATGCAGTAGAACTGTAACGAAGTGCTTGATAACCTTGAGCAAGATTATAATTACCTGTTGTATTTGAGTAAAGAGAGAAAAACCCATGCGCAGTGTTACCTACTCCAGTTATATTAGATGAGAGTGCTGAGTTTCCAGCTGCAAAGTTATTCCCACCTGTCATAAGGTTTGTTGTACTGCCAAACATTGCTGAAGATCCAATTGCTATATTATTAGACGCTGTAGAACTGTACATAATAGCACTAGCACCTAATGCAACATTACTTGCGCCTGTAGTATTGGAATAAAGAGCACTATACCCTTGCGCAATGTTATATTGACCAGATGTATTTGAGTAGAGAGCGCTATCACCGACAGCAAAGTTACCATTACCTGTCATGAAGGATGTACTAGAGCCATAAAGAGCGTTTCTTCCTAGTGCGATATTAAAAAGAAATACTGATGAAGTGCTTATATTTGTTAATGCCCCATTACCAACCGCAATAGAATTTGATGGTGCAACAGTAGATGAAGGTCCACCATTAATAAATACATTTGCAGAAGTAGAGGTACCGAGGACAAGACCACCAAGTGAGTTAACAGTAAGGAGGTTGTGTCCGGTAGATGATGCTACGGTGAATGGATTCACCCCATCTCGACCTTGAACAGAGAGAGTTGCAATTGGGGTGGACGAACCGACCCCTACATTTCCATTTGCGAGAATAGTGAATAGTGTAGCACCAGATGAGGATGCGACTGTTAGTAAATTCTTAGTAGTAGTACCTTGTATAAAGAGTGACGAATCCCCTGTTGATGTTCCGATATTAAGTCTATTGTTTCCCGCGTCTGCAAAGAGTAGTGGGTATGTAGAGGTGCCTACGGTTAAATTGCCGTAAACTGATGAATTATTATGTGACTGGAAACCATTTGATATGGTTAATCCACCCGCAAGAGAAAGACTTCCTTGTGTTGTTATATCATTACGCACATGAAGATTGCCTGTCTCAAGAGAATGTACTAAAGCTGAAGTGGTTTCTAATCCCCCTATATCATAAGTTAACATCGTACTAGTCAAATAATTTACTACATATAAATACTTACCAGAGATAGACACCTTAGTAGGAGAATCACCTGTTTGATGATATGAAATAACCCTAGGCGAAGCAGGGTTAGATATATCAACAACCGAAACACCTCCTGGATTACTTTCAGTAGTAACATATGCATATCTTCCAGAAACAACAACATGAGCAGCATTATTAATACTTACACTTGAAGTAGCGACTGGCACTGATGGATTTGATATGTCAATCACAGACAAAGTGTTACTTCCTTTGTTTGCCACATACGCATACCTTCCAGAGACAGCAACAGAACTTGGATTAGACCCGACAGGTGTCGTGCTTGCGATTGTAGGTTTTGTCGGATTAGAAATATCAATAATAGATAATGTGCTACTACTATAATTAGTAACATATGCATATTTCCCTGACACATCAACAGAGTTTGGGTTAGTTCCTGTTGTTATTGTAGACACAACACTCAACGAACTCGGATTAGAAATATCAATAATAGACATTGATCTATTATCATAATTAGCAACATACGCATACCCACCAGAAATATCTATTGATGTGGGACCCATTCCTGCTGTAGAAAATATCGAGACAGCTGAAAGTGATTTTGGTTTAGAAATATCAATAACAGTTATATTGTTACTTGAATACGCTGTCACATATGCATATGAACCTGCGATTGCGATAGAGGCAGGTGTCTGAATATTACCACTTGCATATGTAGAAAGTAACACCGACAAAGAAGGAACCGAAACATCATACCCAGAAAAACTACAACAATTAGAATAAGTAACATACGCATAATTACCTACAGTAAATACCGCTCTAGGGTTACTTCCTACTGCAGTCGTTGACACCAGTCTCATTCCGATAGTGCTCGTTGCTATATTCTGAATATTTCCATAAACATCTAATGCTATTGGAGAAGATGATGACATTGCTATAAATGTCGACGTACCATGTACTGTGAGTTTTGAATTATTTGCTTGAGTTGAAGTACCAATCAAAGTGCCTCCATTCGCAAGCACTTTGAATAATGACGATGTTGCACCACCTGCTGATGTAGTAGATGCAATATCAAAGAGTGAGGAGGTGCCTCCGAACGATGATTGGACAGAGAACTTAGCAGATGGTGTGGTTGTACCAATCCCGACATTTCCATTTACAACATCGAGTACCATAGTACCTAGTGTTTGATAATTTGCCCCACCAAGATAAACCTTGTCATCACTACCCACACGGAGTACTCCAAGATAACTATTATTAGCATTATTTGGTGCTATTATCGCCTTATTATTTGGAATAACGATTTCATTTCCTTGGAAAGCACTACCTGAATTGCTGAGAAGGTCTACACCAAGAGAAATTGCTCTACCGCTTGTCAGTGATCCAAGTTGTGTGACGGAGTATGCACCAGAACTAGAACCATATCCGAAATAACTTGACTTGATCAAATCAACACCACCAACAGCAGATATCCAAGTACTAGTAGAGATTGTTATCGCACCTGTTTGGGAAACATTGAATAGTGACACTCCTGTTGACGAAGCCACATTAAATGGATTAACCCCTACTCTTCCTTGTACATTAAATGAGTAAGAAGATGAAGTTGCATTAATACCCGCTACTGTACCATTGTCTAAGAGTGATGATGTTCCTAGTGTTGTAGATGTGAGCCAACGAGTAGCGAATCCTAATTCTCCTCCTGTTACACCTGCACCAATACCTCCTTGTATACCGAGAGATGACGTAGATACCCAGAGTGTAGATGTACCTGTTGACCAGAGTAGTTGACCGAGTGTGCCAGCAGTATTGACAGAATCCATGAAGTTACCAGTGAGACGGAGGCCTCCTTGGACTTGGAGTTTTTGGGATGGGGTCGTCGTTCCAATACCAATATTGCCATTCGGGAAGTTTACAGAAGTTATTGCAGTAGATCCTGGCGTACGATAAATTTCAACAGCAGAAACTGGATTAGCTTTTGAATCATCAACAGTTTCAAGCGCCCAGAGATCATTTGAATTTATTCTTGCACGCCAATACTTAGAGCCGGGAGTAGTATCCGGTCGGTACCAGTAAATTGAGGGTGAATAAGCACCTGGGCCTTCTATTGTTAGACCAACATTTTGTACATTTACATGAAGTGGAGATAGAGGTGTCGTCACCCCAATCCCCACATACCCACTTGTATTCCAAATACCAGATCCAGGGAAGTATGTATTACCAGTTACAGTTAATCCACCCGTAGTAGAAGCATTAGTAAGTGTAGTCTTACCAGAGACATCTAAAGTAGCAGAGAAGTTAGCAGAGGTACCTGAGAATGTTCCCCCAGTAAAGGATGTTCCTGTAATAGCTCCTAGGTTAGCAAGTGTTGAATAGAGTGTGGTAGCAGTTAAAGCAGTAGATGAAGCAAGCGTAGATGATGCATATGTTGTAGTGATTCTGTTTGCTGTGATATCTCCTGTGGTAGTAAGGGTTCCTACGGTGAGATTTGATGTGGAAGCTGTAGTAGCAGAGAGGTTAGAGATCGTAGTAGTAGCAAGTGATACTGTGCCTGTTGCTGTAAGATTCCCTGTTGTAAGAGCGAGGAAGTTAGGAGATGCACTAACTGAAAGTACATTCCCGGCCCATGAGAGATTAGTGCCGGACGATATACGTGATGATGGTGTTGTGTAGAAGGTAAAGAGGTTAGAAGTAGAAGCAGTGAGAGGGATAGAATAATTTAATGATGGTGCAACAGAGAATGTATGAGTACCTCCTCCTACGTTAGTTGATACAAATATATCAAGACCTGTTCCATTTGTTGTTGTAGCAAATGTTTGAGCGCCAACAGAGCCATTAAGAGAAGCAACAACACCAGAAGCACCAGCGTCAGTTCCACATGAGAATTGTCCTGTGGTAGTACTGTAGAGTAGTTTTTGTGTAGTAAGGTCACACGCAATGAGACCTGCACCTTTAAGTGTAGAACTGAAGTATCCATTGGTAGTAGTGGAGTTAATAAAGTCTGTTGAGGTAGCGTAAATACTGTTAGTGGTAATTGTTGTTGCAGTAGCATTAGTAGCTGTGAGATTGGTTGAGTTTAGAGTAGTAACTGTTGATGAAGAAGAGAATAGTGAAGCAATAGTAGCAAAGGAGATCGTAGTAGTAGCAAGATTAGATGTTCCTGTAGCAGTAAGGGTTCCTACAGTGAGATTAGATGATGATGCATTCGTAAGATTAGTCTGACCTACTACAGTGAGAGTACCTTGTGAGATAAATGACGAGGTTGCAGTGAAAGAACTCGTTGTAAGTGTATTAAAGAATGGAGATGAAGTAATTGAAAGGATATTGTTACTCCACGCTAGATTCGTCCCTGCAGTAATACGTGATGAAGGAGTTGTATAGAAAGAGAAGAGATCAGAGGTGGAAGCGGTAAGAGAGATAGAGTATCCTACTTGAGGAGTAAGTGAGAAGGTATGTTCTCCTGATGAAGTAGCAGTAGTAATTGTAAGGTCAAGTCCTACACCAAGAGCAGTAGAGGTAGCAAGAGATTGGGATGCTACATTACTACCATTAAGTGAGGTAATGGTTCCTCCTGCACCACCAGCATCTGTTCCACAGGTAAAGGTACCATTTGACCAGAGGAGTTTCTCAGTGGATGAGTTACAAGCAGAGAGGTTAGCTCCATAAAGAGCAGCTAGAGTAAGACCACCAGTTGAAGAAGCATTAGTGAAGCTAAGCGTAGTAGCATTTAATTGTGCTATTGTTCCTGATGATGAGATGAGGTTAGAGATAGTTGTTGAAGCAAGTACTGTTTGGCCATCTACAGTAAGTGAAGTAGCGGAAGCATTAGTAAGTGTAGTCTTACCAGTAACATCTAATGTAGAAGAGAATACTCCTGTAGTACCAGTGATTGCTCCTAGGTTAGCAAGTGATGAGTAGAGAGTGTTGGCAGTTAAAGCAGATGAGGAGGCAAAGGTGGATGATGCATATGTAGTAGTGATTCTGTTTGCAGTAATATCTCCTGTGGTAGATAAGGAAGTAATGGTAGTCGTAGCTAGTGATACCGTTCCAGTAGCTGTAAGAGCACCTGTTGTTAGGTTAGAGGTAGAAGCATTAGAGAGGTTAGTTTGACCTGAAACGGTGAGAGTCCCTTGTGATGTTAATGATGACGTAGCAGTAATCGTACCTCCTGTGATTGATGAGAAGATAGATGAGAGACCTGAGAGGAGTGAAGAGAAGAATCCGGTGGATGAGGTGCTGTTAACAAATGTAGCATTAGTAGATGAAAGTGTAGAGATGGTAGACGATGAAAATGTAGGAGTATCAGTAAGTGTGTAGGTAACAAGACCAGAAGTTGTAGTAGCTATTGTAAGATTTGAATTAGTAGAAGAAGCAAGGAAGGTATAGAGTGATGCCACAGAAGATGTTGCTGTAACACCATTAATGATAGTTGTTACGACGCCGTTTGTTGCAGAAATGGTAGAAGAGGTAATGATGGATGATGTGGAAGTTACACCATTGATAGCTGAAGTGAGTGTATTAACAGCTGAAGAGAGTGTATTAGCATCTACAAAGTTAGCAGTTGTTGTTGCTACCATACCATTAACAGTAGAAGTAAGTGTGAAGGAGTTGGTTGAAGTAGAAACAGTAAGTGTATGTGATGTAGATGATGCTATGAGATTAGTAAGATCTGTTGAAGTAGCTACACCATTGATTGTTGTAGTAAGTACAGTACCAGATGTTGAGAGAGCATTTGATGAAATGACAGAAGATGTTGCAGTAACACCATTAATTATTGTTGTTAAGGTATTACCAGAGAGTGATTGAGTAAAGGAAGATATGAGCGTGACAACGGAAGAAGCAATACCATTAACAATAGTTTGTAAGAAGTTAGGAGTTGAAGATGCAATGTTTGAGGTAATGATAGTGGATGTCCCTACTGAGCCTCCTATGTTTGATGTAAGAGTGTTGTTAGATGAGGAGAGTGTATTAGTGGTGTTTAGGTTAGCGATGGTAGCTGAGGCGGAAGTAAGATCAGAAATCGTAGTAGTAGCTAACTGTGATGTACCTGTAGCAGTAAATGATCCTGTCGTTAATGACGAGAATGTTGGAGAAGAAGAGAC
>JACCDT011057626.1_pt1 | contig 76895 bp, 112 predicted proteins | sample 7446291 | NCBI WGS metagenome assembly JACCDT01 (sample SAMN15323446, study PRJNA562643) | freshwater metagenome | isolation source: river surface water | place: USA:Blue River Watershed | collected 2017-08-17 | reverse complement strand
TAGCATGGCCTAAAAATAAAATGTTGCACCACAGTAAATAAGAAATAACAGAAATGCAAAAAGTTGGGCGGCCAGAAGTCTTTTGCAATTGATTTTTTCAGTAACTATAATTATCACTGGCCGCCCAACTTTTTGCATTTCTGTTATTTCTTATTTACTGTGGTGCAACATTTTATTTTTAGGCCATGCTATAAAAAAAATTTTCTCAACTCACGAAAATTTCCGTAGTGACAAGTATGATATACTATTATGCAACTCGAACCGTCGCACCCAGTCAGGGTACAGGATTACGACTGGCAGCCAAGTGACAAAGATTACGTGCAATGTAATGACGAAAAACTTGATGACCCTATCACACTTGTTCACCCAGGACGAGGTCTCGAGCGTGTCATGATCCAGTTAAAGAATCAAGTAGTGCAATGCTACAACACAGAAGGTCTTGCACGGTACATAGGTTCTCTTCACCCGGATCCATTTGCAAACCCTATTTTACTTTTACCACAAAGAGAGGGGCACATTGACTCCGGCCAGGTGTCATCGATATTGTATCGAGCAACGAAAGTCGCGCAGAAGAACTATGACATACCAGCAGAAATCGAAAAGTCTGCATCAGATGAAGAGCGCGCGGCTTGGTATGCTGCCAACATTCCCTACTGGCCCACATATGTCCTCTATAACCGTTATTTCTGGCAAATGGGAGTATTTGAACATATGAGACTGATGCGAGAGCGCTATTTGCGAGGCGAGATCTCTTATGAAGCAAATGAAGAGATTCAAAGGAACCTCGCTACACAGCAGCGACTGGTCTATCTCTCAAGAGCAAACATCAAGAAAATCGCAGAGAGTCGCGAAATCCACCCTTTACGCACCGCGAAACGAGCAAAACGGGGCAAGAACAAGAAGAGGGCAGGAGCTGTGGCGAAAAAACACGCCCCGAAAAAAAACGGTCGACGAGCGAAGCGAGGCGGGTGAGCCGGGGGTCGATAGACCCCTTGGCGATCCACTACTGTGACCGCAAGTGAGTCAGGGCTGCGGTTGGCAGGGTGAAATGCAGCCAAAAATCGAGCGCCGCCCCTGAATTCAACATACTTTCACCTGTCGATACATCGACTTCCACCGTGTCAGGCAGAGGATCTCGCACAGGATGACGAAGTGCAGCTTGCTGTTCAGCCCAATGTTCGAGCTCCCTTTTTGGTGCACGAAGATCGCCCGAAATCTTGCCCTCGAACGGTATGCGCAACGGAGCATCGTCGGAACCTTGCTCCTCTTGTGTCAACCAGAACATTTCAGCCCGATCTTGAGATGTATCACCAGCGTATTCATTCACAATACTTCGCAGATCGTTCGGAAGTGAGGGAAGTTGTCGAGGGACTTGTTTCGGGATTGTAAATGTGCCTTGAACATGAGGATGGTCGATAGAAACAACTCCAGTGACGATATTTGCCATCACGAGCACTTGTCCATACCGAGATTGACCAATGTTGAATACGCAGTTTGGCGGACAGTGGGGAGGTACGCGGACAGGGGTGCGCAGCAATGCGAAATCTTGCTCCCGTTTTCTGTTATACTCATCGAGGATGACTTGGTTACGCTTGCAAGGAATATCAGATAACAGTAGTTCTTCATTATCTGACAGCACAATGGGTCGTTTCTTTGACCCAGACGCCATTTGAGAAAATGATGCATTTTATTATACGCCAGGAAGATCAGAATACACTCGCCCCAGGCAAGAAAAGATCAGAGTCGATTTCTGGCAGAAACATAAATAGCCCAATCGCGAAAAAAAACGGTCGACGAGCGAAGCGAGGCGGGTGAGCCGGGGGTCGACAGACCCCTTGGCGATCCACTACGGTCGTGGCCACAGGTGCGACAGATCGGTGCAAGGCAGAAAGAACTGTAGCCAGAACTCGAGGGCTGCACCGGAATCGATAGTCGACGCACCCGATGCGATGTCGATGCGGACGACATCTGGTAGTGGGGCCTGGTCAGTCGGTCCTTCTGCGGCAAAGATCCGTCCACCGAACAATTGGAGTCTCGGATAGCGAATATCTCCGTTGATTTCACCAAAGAAAGGCAGTGTTAATGAAGTGGCATCGTCATCCTGTACGATAGACCAGAAGAAGTCTGCACGACGCCGGAACTGAGGACCTGCATATTGACCCACTAAGTCTCGCAGGGGCGAGTCAGGTGTAAAATGTCCAATTCGCGGCGTCTTTGGTATTTCTGTATGATCTCCGAGTTGCGCTGCGAATGATCATCATTCAATCGGCCGTTTTTTGGACGCCATTTGTGGTGTGATCAGAATACAACTTGTCAAAGATGGAGCTGCTTTCCATGCGCGATGTGTCTTCTGTACATTTGGAGTTTCCTGTAGACAAATTACGGTCAGAGGAACAAATCACTCAAATTGTAGCGCCACGGTGTGCTCCATGGTTGACGAAAATGGATATAGGCCTCACCCGTATTCAATGTAATTCGTCTGTCTCATGTCGGACGATCCGGGTTCCGGGATCTCTATACGGCAACTATGTCAATGTAGCCGATCACATTGATATCAGCCGCAGAGACGGTGTGCAGTATTTTTACGCTATTGACGAGGATCTGGTGGTGGGATGTTATATCTGGTGCATCTTCAAGAAACATCGCGGGCGGTATTCTTCGCGGCGGTTTCTGTGGCAATTTGACGCGACCAAATTCAAGGAATGTCGCTATGTGGTGTGGATGCGCAACTGTTCCGTTCCACAAGAGCATGTGCTATTCACGAGAGAGCAATTACTGCAGTGGATGTACAACAGACGAAGGAGAAGAACCGCTGCAATTTGCCAAGTCTTTCGCAAGTGTGACGTCGCGCAGTCGTTAAGTGCAGTTATTTGGTCTTACATTTGAGGCTACAGTAACAACGGTGATGAGTAGTAGAATATGAGATATAACAGACAATTCCACGCACCGGTGATGTATCGCGATAGGAATTGTTTCATGGCAGAAATGTGCACCACCAGATCAGACTGACTCTCTTGTGCAATGGTTTCCAGGCGAGTCAACAGATCCGAACATCGGACCAATAAATGGTCTGACTGTTCGAGGTCCATGCTGCCCATCAGTTCTTGCAACTCGGATCGTATACGTTCGAGGGAATCGCTGCCGTCCATTTTTTCATGGTGATCAGACGGGTCTCAACAACTTTTTGTTTCTGATCGACAACTCGGTCTACCCTGATCGACAATTTTTGTTTCTGACAAAATATACGTTTCATTTCTCCAAATGGCGAGTGAAGTGACGTGGAGTGGCTTCGAGGCCCTCGCACCGTCGCGCAAAAGGGCCTCATGTAGAGTCCTCGAGGCCAAGTTTTGGTATACTCGAGAGTACAGGGGCACCTTTTCTGAGCGCCCTTCGGAATTCGACGTTTTGTACTGGCTGATCGACCAAGGTGTCTGTGCCATCTACTCCGCAGTCCACGGAGAAAATCGTCTTGGTCTGTCGGGGCGGTGGAATACGGCGGACAATCAGTTGAATTTCTATGAATGGCGCACGTCCAATTTCGTCTTTTCGGCCAAGATCTTCACCAGTCCGCAATTACGCGCAAGAGACTGGTGCAAACGCAATCATATGACCATTGTGCTATGGAGTAAGGAGCGTCCTGTACCGCAAGAGGTCCGGATTCGATGGCAGAACGTGAATGACTTGCTGGCTCTTACAAGACATGTATTTGGTTTAGTTGATTTACATTACAAGTGATCTTACAGCCACACAGGTCCATTTCTGTGTTTGAAACCGATAGAATCTGTAATGACTTCTGTGAGACAGAAAGGGTAATATCGAACGAAATGTCCGAGCATTGCGGAATCACAACCGAGCCGAGAACGATCTCGAGACCGTTCAACTTCGTGAAGGAGTACCGACAAGTGTCCAGATCCTTCGATTCAACGAGGCATTCAGACAAATCCGCGTTCTTCTTCCAGTGCAGCTTTACCAAGTCGCTCGGCTTGAAGGCTGTCTGCAACGGCATTCGATACATGCACTTGCGATATTGGTTTGTCAACGTCATGTTGACCTCTTGCGATGGCGTGTTGGTCAAAAACAGTGAGAGCATATTTACGCGACCATCAAACTTGACGAGAGTCTCGAGAATGAAGCGTTTACTGTCTTGAGACCAAGGCAGAGGTGCATCTAAGCACTCTTCTGCACATGAAAACAGATCGGCGAAATTCATTGGAAAATGTCGGTGGCCGGTTCTGATCACCCACCCGGTTCTGATCACCCACCCGGTTCTGATCACCAACGGAAAATTATATTCGCGTTTTCGACATTCTTCCGATTTCGACGATGGCTTCTACGCCGCCACAGGACAAGGAAAAGGATAAGTCGGCTCCTCCTCCCAAACGGCCCTACAAACGACGGCAGCCATGGCCTGCAAATACGAGATTCGCGAATGGTCCTCCCCCAAAATGCCAAGTACGCCCCCCTTACGTGTTCGATTTCTCTTGCGTTGTCTCATGGTGTGTGTGTTCGACAGCGGTTGTTGTTCGGAGTTGACAGACAGCAGTCGATTCAAGACGTTGTGCGCGATTACATGCCCCATTTTAGGAGTTATATAAACGCGAAAACAGTCGCGGATGAAATGATGACCTTGTCCAAGATGCCGCTGCCTCCTGATGTGTCTCTGGCCGTCACATTCACGTACAGCAAGTCATTGGCGTTTATGTTCTCGTTTGCTGAAGTCCTCAGAAAGTTTACAGAAGCCTGTGATGCGTTACATGTGGGAGTTCCGGATCAAGATGGTACCATCTCTGTCATGGATGCTGCGCAGTCTCTCACATCGGAGCCGACCCCGCCCGATTCATCGCCTCCCACCACCGACAAGCCGACCTCGACTGTGTAATTTAGAGTATGTTTTCAATAGAAAAAAAAATCGCATACTCTTACAGAAATGAATGTCCGTGTCTGATTTCGGCAAGGTTCCGAAAGCTCTGCAAGTGTCTGTGCTCGAGGCGATCGGACAGAGTACCAGTGGCACGTCCGGCAATATTCTCGCCTCGGGCAATGTGAAAGGCTCCACTCTGACGGGAACATTAACTACAGCATCTCAGCCCAACGTCACCACATTGGTGGGAGTCACGTCTCTCAATAGCATCACGGTCGGGTCTGGGACTTTGAGTGGTCTGTCAAGTGTCGCCACGACCGCACTCACTGTCAATGGTGTTGCTGTCACTGGAGGAGGAGGCATCACTCTGGATGTACAGCAATTTGAGACTCCCGGCACTTTCTCGGCAGGAGATGGGTGGCAAAAACCGTCTGGCAAATCACTCACGATGGTCGTCTGTTTCGGAGGAGGCGGTCAAGGCGGTGGTGGATCTTCGGGCACGAATGGGGCCGTTCGAGGACAAGGCTGTGGAGGAGGTGGCGGGGCAGGCATTCGAAACATATATCCCACGGCACTACTCGCGAGTCAAGAAACGGTCATTGTTGGGTCGGGAGGGTCCGGAACCGGTGCAGGAGGTGGTACAGGAGGTGCCGATGGAACAGACGGCACGTCTGGAGGAAACTCATCGTTTGGTTCTTGGATCACGGCTGGTGGCGGAGGAGGAGGCAGTCGAGGTGTAGCCACTGCAGCCAATCGATCTGGAGGATCCGGTGGAGGAGCATTTGGAGTGGGTGCAGTGGGAGGTGCTTCGGGAGCACTCGGTGGAGGAATTGGCGCAAACCTCAGTACAAATTCAGGACTAAGTATGGCGGGTGCTCCTACATCTCAAGGATTTGCTGGCGGTCCCGCGGAATATGGTGGAAGTGGAGGTGGTGGTTGTGCTACTGCAGGGACTCAAAAAAATGGAGGGACCAGTATGTTTGGTGCAGCTGGAGGGGGCAGTGGAGGATCTGGCGGATCTGCTGCGACGGCAGGTGGGGAGGGAGGAGGTACGAGAACCTGGATCGTTTTAACACCTGGAGGTGGGGGGGGGCGCTGGTGGTAACTCGGGTGGCAGTCCAGGCACATCCGGTAGTGACGGTGACACGACGTATGGCATGTATGGTGGTCAGGGCGGCGGCGGTGGAGGAGGCTCGACCAATAGTTCTGTCAATGGCGGGGCTGGCGGGGCAGGTGGATTTCCAGGTGGTGGTGGAGGTGGAGGTGGTGCTACGGTATCGGGTGGAACTGCAGTCGGAGGAGCGGGAGGAAACGGAGGCGGAGGCGCAGTGTACGTGATTTCATGGTAAAAAAGGAATTCTTTATTTCAATGCAAAGAGTTGTAAGGGTTACGAAGTAGCAGCCTTGGCTTGACCACCACCAGAACACAGACTCATCAAGGGCCCGAGAACGATGGCAACGATCGTCATGATACCAATATCGGTACCCTCCGAGACGCACTTGTTATGAGACCGAGCGAGAATGACGATTCCGATGATGGTCCATATAATGGAGAAGAGGACAGCTGCGATAGTGCAGATGATTCCGAAGAACATCCCGGTGCCTTGATCAGCAATGCCGATACAAATGGCCAGACCAATGAGAGCGATGAAACCTAGATTGGTGCAGCCATATCCGATCAGCCAATCTTTAAGAGATAGGTTGGTCTTATCATGGCCTTGACATGGATTGTCACCGTCAGAACTTGCGATGGCCAGTGCAGCAATTGTTGGGGCCAATACAATGGCCAGGATACATATGACACCGCAGACAACGACGCAACGTTCAGAAGCCATTGTATTTCTTGAGTGTTGGTCTGGAACTTGAAGAATGCAGGAAACTTGAAAACTGAAGACTTCTGGGGTGATCTAACTGGTTTCGGTGGGTGATCAGGTGATCAACGTACAGATCGTTACTTTTTACATTGATTTCCAAATCATCGATACCAATTCGGGCGGGAGCTTTCTCGCCAACAATTTCTTTCGCTTTGCGACCTTTTCGCGCCATACTTGAATCCATTTGAATAAACGCCGGTTACTTGTCGTATGCAACGACCTTTTGTAACGGCGTTGTGCCCACTGAAATATGCCGCTCGGAGTGGCAAAGCTCAACTCTCTACTGCCTTCTCGAATATGGGCAATAGTGTATCCACAAATGAGCGCGACTAAAGTGGGGCATTTGTCGAGATTCACTTTCACTTGAAAATTGCCTTGTTCGTGAGAGAGCCACTGGAACATGACGTCCACTTCGCGAAGGTAGGTCCATAGATGAGTTGTATCACTCGCATAGAATGTAAAGAATGCGTTTTTAATCGTGTCATATTGTGCGGGACTCGTTCCTGCAATGTCGAGTATCACACGCACTTTCTCAAATACAACACTCGGCGACATTGGATCGGAATTGAGTTTCCTAGTTCTACTTGGCGCGCAGTCGTTTACTGCGACGATCGACATGGAGTTGTTCGTGCGAGGACTGGCGACTCGCGAGGGCATTGAACACGGCTTCGAGGATCTTGGTGGCTGCCGGCAAGACACGACTGAGCCGCTCCGTAATAGGGAACGCGATCTCGGTCGAGGCGTCGTGGTCCAGCTGAAAAAGTATCTCCAGGGCGCCCTTGGTGTGACTTGCCGATAGAATCAATACCGGCAACATGTCGTCGTCCTCCCGTGCGCGTTTTTGCCAGCAGAACATGATGTGGGACTCCTTGCCGTAGGGCAATACGCGCGGGCTGTAGTTGCAATGGTACTTGTGGGCGGAATAGAAGGCCCTGGCGCAGACCGTGCCGAATTCTTTCAGGAAGAATTGCAGATCGACAGGAGCAGACTCATTACGGATATCAGGCACGAGTTTCTGTGTGTATTGCACCATGAGGCGCGCGAATGCCTCGCGAAACAACTCTGGTGTGCAATTGAACGCCATTATCGGATCACCAGAGAAAGTCGCTGATCACCGTATACAAATGGGGGTCACATAACAAGGGTGTGATACACTGCGCGATCTCTTTCATGCGCACTTCTCGAGCCGCGACGACTGACATAAAGAATAAGAGCGCATCGCCCTCGAGGCAAGAGGCTTGCTGTTCCAGAGACTCTTCACAGTTCAGAATGCGGTACAATGATGCCGCTTTTTTCTCCCAATCACTGTCCGCGTAGCATATGCGGGTGTACTTCAACTTGATTGTGCGGGGCTCTGGCTCCACACGAAACACAATTCTTAACGTACGGTTTGGTACCAAAACGATGATTCTCCCGTACAGCGGCCTGTGTTCCGTGCTGACCCCTGACCATGTGACCGACTCCACGCCGATACAGTTACTGTTGATACCGTCAATCAGACAGTGCTCGACCTCGGTCGGCCCTACAGCGATATCGACCTCGATCGGTTCCTCCTGGCGGACCTGTACCGCCAAGAACACGTCCTCGGCCCTGAGGCATTTGGTCGACATCCTCCCGGGTGTACTCTGATCACCAGACCCCCCCCCCGTTCGTTACAGTAGGATGACCGACGCGCACGTCACTCTGCCTCTCGAGGAGGCACCGAAAGATGAGCCGGATGTGGATTATCGCCCATCCATCTGGTGCGGCCTCTTTACCTTGGTGTTCGTCAATGGATGGATCGTGTTTGTCCATTTCATTGCCGCCGTTCTCAACGAGGATGGCAGAGATGGAGAGGTGTTTGCCATCTTTATGGGGTTCTTTTTCCTGTTTGGTTTTGTTGGGGGCTTTCTGGCTTGTATCGATGGCTTCTCAAGTTATCCCAGACGTAGTCCAGTGCCTTTTCCGGGGGGCGTGGCTTTATTTGTGTTGATCTGTTGGGCTGCCTATCATTTTACGCTCTTGGTCGTTGTGGCGAGTACGTGCGGCGCACAAGTGGCACTGGAGAAGTTACCGGTCCATCAGAACGTGACCGCCGTGGATGGCGTCGTGTCCTTTCCGCCTGCTCAAGTGAACGCGGACATTTTTGGTCTCACATTCACCAAGGGCAACGATCCTACCTATGTTTTGTTTATGTCTCCGAGCGTTCTATTGACGACAAAGTCTCTCTCCGTTCCGGTGGCATCAGATGGCATGACTTGGGGCCGACCGGTTCCACTGGACGAGGTCTTGTATCGCGCCATCAACGATCTGCGCATTCGATGGCCTGCAAGTAATGTCACGGTTCCTGTGGTCCTTCGGTTCTTCGATTATCTCTCTGAGATGCATTCGGCCAAGGGTCATTGCGGCCGTTCTTCGTTGGCGTTTTGGATCGGATTCGCGCTGTGGAATCCGCTCTTTATTTTCGTTTATATTTACTCAGTGTCCTCTCTTTGTTGTCAAGAATGAATCCAACCATTTGCCCTGTTCAGTGAGCACATACTCTGCGGGTACAGAGGAGGCAAACGCCGTCCCTCCCATTGTTGTAATCTTGTCCCAGACGGCCAAGTACTCGTGAACAGCCTCCGTGATCACTTGAATCTGGTCTGCAGTTAACTCCTTGACCTCGTCTTCGCCCCCGTCGACCATCTTCACCAGCCAACTTGTCAGAATGTCTTGGCCGCGGTCGGGAAGTCCGTGTTCATTGATCTCCATCTCAATTAAACGGCGCAATGTCGGCATTTTTGGTTCGGGTGATCAGAGTACATAGTTACAGTTATTCAAAAATACTTTCGATGCTGATGCCGTGGTACACCAAGCCCGCCGCATTGGCATGACCCCCGCCGCCACCGAACGTATCTTGAGCAATGACTGAGACGTCTGGTCCGACACCAGACAGAGAGCGCAACGAGATGTGCCATTGACGCTCCAGAACCTCGTAGCGGAACATGAAGGCGATGTCTTTGTCGCACCCGTCGCGAGAGACGAGGCGATTGCCCGTGTCTGAGATGCACGACTTGTCGGTACAGTTGACGATCCATGTTCGATATAGGACTCCATTGACGTTCCAGATGCGTGGCTGGGCAGTCGATACATACGCATTGATGGCCTTTTGGCGCTGCTTTTCGAGGAACGTGCCGATCTCGACCAGACTGTGCACATCGTTCAGGTGCTTCGACCAACAGCCGGCACAGTAGCCACAGGTCGCCAGAAGACCCCCCATTACGATGTCACACAGGCCTTCCTTGTCTTTGCGGAATAAGTCGCGCGCCTGGATGTAGCGGAGCAATAGCGGAAGCTCCCAATCGGTGCCGAAGAAGTAGACAAAGGCGAGAACACAGCCACTGAAGTTCATATCCAGGTACTTGTGACGCTCAGACAGCGCCATCAACTCGATTCGGCTACTGGCATGGTGATCGATCACGACGAAGTTCGCCATGAGACGCTCCTTGGTCCACAGCGCCAGTTGATCTCGCGTTGGAGAGATGTCAAGAAACAGGACGTTCTTGCCGCGCAATGCATCGTGATGAGTGTGCATTTTCGCATGGTCTGTCAGAATGATCTCAATGTGCGGATTGTACATGTATGCAACCAAAGCCGCCGCGTACCCATCTAGACAAGGAAAGTGACTCACCACCACTTGCACTTGGTCCGGCGCGAGTGCGAGAACCGGGAGCTTGAGCCATGGCAGTTGATAGGTCGATGGATACAGATCGTAATCGATTGTATCGACTTCGTGGCCGTCATCGCACCTCTGAAATAACGGGTGTCCGCGCGACAACATGATTCGAAATGTGATTGTGATCACGTGACCGATGGCGGACGTCGATGAGTGGAAACGCGAATTGCTAGTGCAAGTTGATTTGTACGAAAAACAAGGCTATCGATTATATAAAACACTTACACTCGCGGACCCCATCGAGGAAATCCGGTACTGTCTGAAAGTGTTACAGTGGTGGGCAGAGGCAGGGGCGGACGGAAACCTACTGCCCGATCCAGACGGCTACTGACTTGGCGGAGGCGGACTTGGGGCGGGGAACTTGAGGCGGATCACCGAGTACAGAGCCGCGAAAAGCAGCGCGTGCACCGCAATCGATGCCAGGCTCGTCATTCCGGATCGCCAAGAGCCAGGCGGGACTTGGAGTAACAGGCCGGGCGACAAGAGCACGAACAGAATCACTGGCACCAGCAGCTCGTGTTGTGATAGAGACTTGCCCAGATGCGAGCTTGACACGTGCCAAAGAGCCAGGCCGAACAGAGCGGCGTGAATCAGCACACTCTGCGACGACATCATCATCGGGTTCAACTTCATCGACGGCAGAGACAGGATCAGGCCAGGCGACAACAGCGCGAAAAGGGCCGACGGCAACAGGACCTCCTGCGACTTGGCCTCGTCAACGACTTGGGATGCAAAGTCCATCTCGGTAATAGTGTTCTACCAAGGAGGGCAAGACTTTTTTTACAATGAACGCACTTTTCGGCCGCGAGTGTAAAAGGCGTCGCGCTGTCCCGTCATCAAGTCCATCCCAGTGCCCTCCAGTTTGTACTTGTACCCGTGCCTAACAATGCACTTCTTCGGGGCGTCGCCTCGATATACAACTTGAATGTACGATGAGGGTTTTCGTTTTTTGCGTGTGTCTGCGGCCTTGCGTCGGAATAAACGACTCAGTAGCGACGACTTTTTCTTGACCGGCGTCACTGGTTTCACCAACGGCGCACCAGGCGGGAACAGAGCCGTGTGCACTCGAACGCGGCGGACCGGAGGGATGCTTCGCATCGGCGGTCGAGGCGGCAGCGGAGGGCGCGCCAGCAGGTTGCGAGAGGTCGGGCGGGCCGGAACTGGAGGCGGGAGCATCGGGCGTGGCGGCAGGGGAGGTGGCGCAATGCGTCGCATCGGACGAGGAGGCACGGGCGGGGGCAAGTGTGCAGGGCGGCGCGGAGGGACGGGGCGCGGACCTAGGGGGCCCAGAACCTCGTCGTACTCGTCCTCCACGGGCCACGGCACGCGGCGGGGCGGCATCGGCAGCGGCGCGGTGGGGGCGGGGCTCCGAGTGGTGACGGGAGTTGTCACGCGACTAAACGATGGCAGTGCCGGAGGAGCCAGTGGAGTGCGTTTGCGAGCGGCGTATCGAGGATTGCGCACACCAAAGAGTTTGTTTAGCTCGTCCTTCGACGGTGTCTTTACGTGGATCGACTTGCCCATCGTGCATCATACTTAAGGCAAGAAAATTGTTTGTCCACCTAGTGTGTCCAGATGGCGACGGGCTACCTGACCCTCTTTGACGTCTCGGGCAATGGTCTGGGTATGGCCAGTGCGGCCACCAGTATCACCACTGAGAATAGGTCCTTGACGGTGGGATCCGGCACATTGACAGCCGCTACAGGAACGTTCACCAATGTCGGAGGTACATTGAGTACCGTGAGTCAGCCCAACGTCACGACACTGGCGGGAGTCACGACTCTGAACAATTTGACCATTGGATCCGGCAGTATCTCTGGTTTGACGACTCTCAATAAATGCATCGGCTTCGGAGGAGCAGGCGCCTCTGATCGATGCATCTCCATTGCAGGCGATTTGCGACTCGCGGCCACCTCGAATTATGGCGCTGTCGTTTCTTCTACACTGGGTGCCACGTCCGGAACCGCGGCTCAGTGCGCCGGGCTTTTTGTTTATCCGGACTACAGCCTCAATGCCGGGACTATCACTGCGGCGTATGGTCTCATTGTGGGTGGTGGAGCCACTGCGGGGACCGTTACCACGGGATATGGATTACACGTCTCGAATCCGACCTTTGGAACCACCAAAGTGTGTGCCTATTTCGAGGGCAACGTGGGTATCGGGAATGCATCGCCTGGACAAAAACTACAAGTGGCGGAGGGATCGATTTTGTGCTACAAGACCGTCACTACTGGTGACTTGGCGAATGCGAATCAACTCTTATTGGGAGAACAGACCAACAACTCGAGCTGGAGAATGCGGCTCGGATACTATTACCAAGGTCCGCCTTGGGCCGGTGTCATTCAAGTCACGGATGCCGGTGCCGGGACGTACCTTTTGTTGAACCCGAGCGGCGGATATGTGGGTGTAGGCGTGACTGTGCCGGTGTGCCCAATGCACGTGAAACATGCTTCTGCACAACAAAACGTAGCTCGTCTCGAGGACATTAACGGCCACGGCTTGGATATTGACGGCTGGAACTCAGGGGCGAATATCGATCCCGTAACGGCATCCGATAATCTCTACTTTGGACGAGACGTGTCGTGGGGCAACGTGTATTTACAGTCGGGTAATGTAGGCGTCGGTTCTACCACCAGCATCAACAACAAGTTCGAGGTTGAGGGCGGCGTCCGAGTTCGTGGGGCCATCGCCGCGACGGCATCGGGTGCAGGGCTGGAATTTGCCTATTCGAGTTCAAACGCATACATCGGCGCGATTGATCGAGCGGCTTCTAGTTACAAACCTTTGATTCACTACGCTAGTTCGTACACGTGGCAAATCGGTGGAGATATTCAAATGGCGTTGATCACAAATTCGTTGAGTGTTCCGGCTGGTGTTGAAGTGAACGCATATGCAACCGGAGATAGCATTTCCCTCGTTGACTTCCACTCACAGGCGGCAGTCGATTACAATGCGCGGGTTATTCGTTATGCCGGTGCCAATGGCATTTTCGAGCTGTACAACACGGGAACCGGCGATTTCAAAATCACTCAAGCGAATGCAGGTGCTCTAGTTTTCCAGACCAGTAACTCACCACGGATGACGATCGACTCCAGTGGCAACGTCGGTATCAACGGAACGCCGACCAGCTCGTACAGGTTTTACGCAAGTGGTGCGACACATCTGGGCGACTCGTATGATGGTTCTGTTTACGGTATTGTCCAGATTACTCGAGCTGCGTCACAAGGATCGGCGCATCATTTGAGCTTTATTCGCAGCGGAAGTCAAATCGCTGGCATCGGGTTTCGAGATAACAGTAATATTTTCCAAGTGGTCAATGCGGCTGGGAGCAACAGTGCCACTACAGGACTCATTATCGACACGAACGGGAATAGTTGTTTCGGAAGTACGAGCACCCTGAATAACAAGCTCGAGGTCGAGGGCGGCGCTCGATTTCGTGGCGATATTTCGACGACTTCGACAGGGGCTGGTGTCGAGATCAGTTATGCATCCAATGTGGGCACGATCGGCGTTCACAATCGAGCACTCGGTACCACTCAGAAAGATCTCACCATTACCAGTGCCGCATTAACTTTGAACATACACAATTCAACAACATACCAAATTATCGGAAGTACAAGTGGCTTGTATCCAACCACGGATAACTCAATTTCGTGTGGAAAAACGGGAAATCGATGGACCGCAGTCTGGGCAGCCAATGGCACGATCCAGACCAGTGACGCGACAACCAAAGAAAACATTACCGCCACTCCGCTTGGTCTGGAGTTTATCAAGAAACTCGAGCCTTGTTCATTTAAGTTCAAGGACACCACTGTAAAAGTATGGGATGGCAAATCAGTTACAAAAGAAGACGGCTCTGTCATAGACGAGAAAGTCGAACGAATTCTCGAGCAAAAACACAAACGGCGGCATCACGGACTTGTGGCCCAACAAGTTCGTCAAGTACTCGACGACCTCAAGATTTCTACGGATGATTTCGCGGGGTACATTGACCCTACTGTGAGTGGCGAGGAAGGACCCATCGGATTACGATACGATCAGTTTATTGCACCTCTCATCAAGGCAGTTCAAGAACTCAGTGCGAAACACGAGGCATTACGTACTGAGTTCGATAATTCATCATGAATTACTGAGGCTGCACAATCAAGTACAACATACGCACCGCCCTCGAGGAGGAGGAGGAGGCACGGGGGCCATTGTCCACGTTCTTGAACGCATCGTCGAGCGCCTGGTCGTCCATCAAGGGACTGGGGCCCATCACTTGCACTCCACCCATGAGATCCGCTTTCGACAGGGCTGCGTCGCCACTCTTGCCGCCTACCTGGAGCTTGGACAGATCGATCGGCGCATCATACTTGACCACATTTCCCATGGCGGCACCCAGAATCGCCCGCTTGGCCTGGAACTTGTCCGAGGCCAGACTTCCGAGTTTCAGAGCAATCGGAGCGGATGGCATGAACTGCTGGCTACCCGACATCTTGTATGGCAACGCGATCTCGCCACTGGCCACGGACGGAGGAGGCACGACCACCGAATCACCGTCCGAGGAACCGCCTGCACCGCCCATCACCATGTGCGTGTACTTGTCCGCGTACTTGACACGCAGCCAGCTATACAGAAGAGCGAACAACAGGGCGTGCACCGCAATCGAGGCCAGACTTGTGGAGCCACTCTGCCATGCACCGGGTGGCAGTTGGAACAAGAGACCGGGCGAGAGCACGATGAACAAGAGAGCGGGCACCAGCAAATCGTACTTGTTCAGTTGCACACCGGCACGGTACTTGCCGAAGAGATGCAGACCCAGCGCCAGCAACGCACCGTGAATTGCGACCGATTTCGGCGAGGTCGCCATGGAATGGATGGCTTTCGACGGCAGAGACAGAATGAGGCCGGGCGACAAGAGCACGAACAGAATCGCCGGTAACAGCACGTCGAGTGACTTGGCTTCGGACAAAATCGGGGAGGAGGCAGACATCGAGTAAAATAAATTCCACTCACTACTTTTAGTACTAGACTTTATTTTTCACATGCCGCCCCGACGCAGGGTCGTATTGTACAGACGCGGCAGTGTTTCTGCGGACGTGTCCATGGGACCGAGTCCCCCGAGACGAGCGCCCCATATTCTTGACGTGTTGAGGACCCCGCCTCGTCACGTGATCGCCGTGTTTCCTGATTCGCCCCCGCCCGGACCTGCGCCAAGAAGACGACCACCAACGCCCAAAAAGAAAAAGAAAAAGCAGTCGCCCCCCAAGAAACGAACGCCCATCCGAGTGTAGACAATGTCTTTTCCCCCGGATTCGCCCATCAACGTGGCTATGGTTCCGACCGGGCAACTGGAGCTCCAGGCACCGGCGCGCAAGAAAGTCAAACGAAAACCGCGCCCCAAACCCATGGTGCTCGTCCCCGTCGAGTTCAAACTACAGGGCAGTGCCGTCTTCGATCCGGCTGATCAGAGCCTGAAAATCGAGATCCATACGCGCCGGTCCAAGAGAAAACGATCCAGCTCGTCCAAACCCTAACTGTAGTAGTGCAAAAGGTGAGCTCCGAGACCAAATAAAGTGTCTATCAGAATGACGAGAGCACTCCATCGGCCCATCTGTTTCGCTGCCAGAATCGCCGCCACAATGTAGAGAGTACCGTGAATCGGACGGAGATGGGCCCACCATGTCGTGCCGCCGGCTTCCGGTGCATGAAGGCGCGCATTCGTAGCGAATAGGGCCAGAAACGCGATTCCGATCACCGCGAGAACGAACGAGAGCCACTCTGCGGGAGCATAGTAAAGGAACGCGGCGAGGGCCAAGCGGACCGGAATACACCCCAGGAGAAAGAGAAGCCTCGCCATGAATGGTATTTTCCAAATTCTGGACCAGAAATTTCTCATCGCCGACTTAATCATGGCGCGCTTTCTTCGCATGCCGCCTTCTTCTGATCGCGAGTGGGACGATTGGAACGGACACGCGAAAAGTGTACTAGACAATAAGTACATGCTCGAATGCTCTTGTGCATCCTTTCGGGAGCACCAACCGTTGATCCGGTATCGACTGTGGGACACGAAATCACGAGCTACTTACCTTGTGGTTTTGATACGTGCGCCCTTTATACTAGAATTTACAAAATGGGGTATTACTTGTACATGGGTATTTTGTGAAACCAATGGACGTTTTTTGTACGCGATCGCACCATACAAGAACATCTTGCTGACCGATCAGCTACACTTGACGCGTTTTGTGAGATGGTGGAAACGGAATCGAGCGGCGAAAAAACAACTCCGCGTGTTTGTTGCGAGTTACCTGGTTGTTTCTGTAGATCAGAATACAGTTCTCTGAAAATGTCCACATTTGCTCTTCAGTATCTTGCGAATGATCTCACCGTGGCGCGGTTTTTACGATTACCGCCAACTTCCGATCATATTTGGGTCCATTGGCAAGGTAACATGATGGTTCTTCCTGGTGAAAAGTACACGATTGCATGCCACGGTCCTGACGGAATTCATTATCCTTTGAAATACATAATCAAAAACAAAATGACATGGTCCGAAATTATGAATGTCCACGTTTATCGAGAAATTATCCAAAAGGTTTACAATTGCTCTGGGTTGTGGATTTTCTGCGATACCACGGGGCGGTTTCTCTATGCGTTAACCAAAGAGGATGGGGTTGTCTTTCTCAGTCAGAGCAAATCAACGCGAGCCGTTCGACTTTGGAAACGGAATCGAGCGGCAAAACAACAGCTCCTTGCGCAAGTCATTCCCGCATGTTTAACGCAACTTGTTTGGTCGTTTCTGTGACCGTTTAGAACGCGATTCCGATCACCATGTCTATCGTCGGGAAGTATATGAATGGCGACTTACGACTCTGCCACACTCTTCCGAATCCCAATGGGTCAAATGGGATGGTCAGAGGAAGTCTCTGAGTAACAATCGGACGATCGATTGCTATTGCGTTCGGTTTATACATGATATCCGCCCGTTATTAGAGTATAAGATCCGCGACCCACAAGGAGGTGTTGAACTGGTCATTCTATACAAGATCGTCTTTCTCAGTCAACTGACATGGACGCGTTTCACCAGACGGAAGCAAGCCGTGAAACAACGGATTCTTGCGCAGCTCGTTCCCGCATGTTTATTTCGAGCTACTTGGTCGTTCCTCAGTTAGTCAAAGACGATCACGTTGCGGCCCGTCACCTCGAAACCCACGTCTTTTGGATCAAGGTCGAGCGCCGAGCAGATTTCTAGTTCCCGAGCCTGTGTGATGGGAGTGCGCAGCGAGATTCGGATGTAGTGATTGAAATCGGGGTGAATGGCTGTGACTTCCTTGACCTTTTTGCATTTCTCGACGATGGCACTCTTCAGACGCAACCCGATCCCGCGGTTTCGTGGCTCCATGTATTTCGCGTTAAATTCGCGACGCTGCCGGTCTGATAAATAAATATCAATTTTGCACCTGCGATCCACATACTCGAAACGGACTTGCGACGAGTCCAGACCGATAAGGTCTAAGATCTCGGATTCACGCAGAGGATCAGTGTCAGGAGCCAGGAGATCGTCATCAGGGGGGCGGCGCATCAACAGAACGTCGACTTGGATGCATACATATGGCGAATCATAGCGTTTGTCTATACGACAGCCGCAGACTTCGGGGCACTGTCTGCGCAACAAGCGTGCGATTTCGGCCATTTTCGTTCGGCAGAACTCGTGCACGTGATCACCCGGTATGCCGAGAAAGAAGTGCCTCATCTGTTTCGAGCCCCCGCGGTGCGAGCACTTTTACCACCATCACTGCATCGATAAATGGCGCGAGTTGCACTACGACTGGAACGGGCGCTGCTTCTTTTGCACTAAATCGCTCCTGAGTGACTCCACGGTGCTCGAGCACGACGGTGGCAGAAGAAATGTCAACGTTCCGATGGATGATATTCGCGCCGTCGTATGCTACACTATGGGGTGCCTATTGTTTCTCTCGGTGATGACTCTTCTGCAACAGTGCATGGTTCGCTACGGAGAATACCATCGCAATGTGGTCCGGGAGTGCATCACCACCGGCGAATCTACCGTGCGCAATTGCCTGCAAGGAGAACTGTCGGCTCATCAAAGGTATATTCAATATGCAACAAGCTGCAATACATGTCGCAACGAACTCGGCTCTCTTCATCCTCTGCCATGTGTCACCGAGGACGAGATATCGCATGCCGACTACCATTTTGCCAGCCACCAGATTCGACTGCTCGAGAACCGGTGCGAGTATCTCTGCCACCTGGCTAATCCCGACCTGTACTACACTGCGTCTTGGTACTTCCGAGACATGTGGTCGTGGCTGTTACTTGTACATCAATAAGTATTCTAGTTGTGATCGTGCCTCTTTTCTGCCCAACATTCGATCACCACAAGTCCAAACCACCATGTCAGGAATTCCCGCCACTAAGGCCACGGCCATGGAAACCAGTACCACCAGTGAGGATGATAAGCCCCTCGACTTGGAGGAAAAGGTCGAGATACCGGCCCAAATTTGCATCGTAACATCCGACCAGAAGAACTTTATGATCTCTGGTGCTGCCGCCAACAAAAGTATGGTCCTGCGAGCTGCCTTCAGTTTCGACACCACCGATCCTATCCCGGTCGCGATACCATCCGAACTCATGGCGAAAATCATCGCGTACCTGGAGTACCACGTGGATGTGCCCACTGTCGTGATCCCCAAGCCCTTGAAGAACAACAAACTGGCCGATAACGGAGTGTGTGAGTACGACGTCAAGTTCGTTTCGGTGACCAACGACATCTTGTTCGAACTCATGAAAGCGGCCAATCAGCTCCATATTGATTCGCTACTGCAATTGACGTGCGCTGCCACTGCTGTCCAGATCAAGGGAAAGACCACGAAGGAGTTGAAGGAAATGTTCAACATCACCGACGACTTCGTTCCGGAAGTGAAAAGGCCGACTGAAATGAAAACCGACTAACGGATTTGTGTATTTTCATACGGACGTGGTCCGAACAATTGGGCAATGGGTTTGCCCGTCAAGCGACGTAATTCCAATACAGTTTCGTCATCCACGTCATCAAATGTTAACATAACAAATGGCAACATCACTTTAGGACCTGAGCTTCCAAACAAATGAGGCACAGGTCGCTCCTGGTGCGCATAGAACATCCCATGTGATGACCTGTATGTCTGGTCTCCAATACGTACCAACGTGTGGGGTAGGCAGGCGTCCACGTCTTCCATGTATTGCGCGTGGTGCGTTTCGAGGTTACTTACCGTCACACGAACAGGCACCGAGGTTCGCAACACGACGAAGTACAATGCCGCGAGTGGAATCGGTGGATCAAAATCGATTCGACGTGAAAACGTGGTCAATACAGTATCTAGACATAGTAATTCAACGGGCTCGGCTTGATCAATCGACATAGCATGGATACAATCCCACTCACGAGGGATTTGCGTGTGTCGCAATTGGATGGTTTCTTGAGGTGTACATGGATACGGAAACGTGGCCGTTACGCCCTTTGACTGGAGATACTGTAGAACTTGCGTTGAGTTACTCAGAGTGGCCCATTGTAGCGCACTTGTGCTGTCCACTGGTGGCCAGCGACTGTGACAGAATTCAAACACATCCAACCAGTCGAGCATTGCCGCGGCTTCGAAAGGCGTTCGGATCATCTTCTTGCTACACAAGACGAAGTACAGGCGATCGAGGAAGGGCGAATTGAGGAAGTTACGCAGCGCTGGTGGGAAACAAGTCTGCAAGACTTCGCGCGCCCCGTCAATGGTTTTTTGTTCCTCCGCGCGTTTGATTTTGTCTTGGGCATCCCGCAATTCAGGCGATGCATTGATGACTTCGGCAGCGTCTGGTAAGGCCGTCAGAACAGCAAGAAATCCATCACGGGCTATCGTCGTCATTGGTCCGTACTCTGATCGTCACTTTTTTGCAAATGTAAAAGTACGCAGTTGTAGGTGTATTTGCAACGCAATGTGTCACTGTTCAGAGAAATACACTTTGTGAACGTGCACAACGTCTTGCGACATGATGACTTGGAACGGCACCGAGTAGCGCAGTTCTAGGTGACGAGCCACTTGCCAGGAGATGGTGTGCACTCGATCGACCATATTCGCGGAAACCGCATATTTGACCGAGATAGTGTCAGGCACTTGATCCACGTATGTCGACAAGGCTTCCTCGACGCGCAAAAGAACACCTTGCACCGAGAGAGAGATCTGGCGCTCGGTGAAGAATTTGCGGAAACGAGGTACGAGAGCCGGAGCGGTCCGCTTCAAAGCCTGAGTGATTTCATGCGGCTGTTGCCAATGCAAGTATGCGCCTTGAAGTTCTGGCAGATCCTTGAGGGTGTACCACTTGAACGCGAACTCGGATGAACGCCCTTCATCGAACATTGGGCACAGATACACTTCTCCGGGACGATTCTCACTGTCCTTGATGACAATGTAGTAGAAGCGGTTCTTCCGGGACACCACCACGGAGAACTCTGGCGGGTCGGACAGCTTGCATTCGGCAGGAGCTGCGGGCAAGAGCCACTTGGGTTCTTTGGTTGATAGGTCCTTCGTCGATTTAGCAGGAGTATCGTAGTGAAGTCCGGGAGAAAAGGGAGGCCCTGTGTTCTTGAGTCAACCCACCCACGAAGATCAGCTTGGACACTTGGAATTTCTCCGTAGTGTCTCGGAGTGGAGTTGGACCGAGAATCAGGGCTCCGACAGAGTTGTCCGGATTCTCCGTGATCCAGAGATGAAGGAGTCGCCGCTTGGCTACATCGAGGAAGACACCGACTTGGCCTCGACGAAGAACGTATTTGTTAGGAACGACCGAGTTCCAGAACTCGTCCTTTTGTTCTTGAGTTGCCAGTTGACAACGGTCCTCGTACTCATATGACTCGCTGCCGCCGAAACAGCCAAATATGAAGTAGTTCACAGTGACGGGCGGAAGTTGTTCATGTCCGGCGAGAGCAAGTCGGCCATCACCGGTAACCACCACTTCACCCCAGGCGAATGACTTGCGGGGGTCGGGAATCGGTCGACCGGCGAGTTCGCAGACTTTCGTCACCGAGGCCCATGAACTCAACAGAGGACTCCAGTCAATTTTGGATTCGCCGGCCAGATATGCGCACAACGGGGCGAAGGAATCAGCCGACATTTGACAGTCGTTGACCCAGTAGCGAAGACACAGCTCGGAAGACATTATGGTTGGTGGTGCGTCGAAAGTTTGAATTATACTTTCTGGGGCGGTGATCAGCGTACCCCAATGAGTGAAGTCAAGACACGTGTCGAGTGGCGCGACGTCGAGTCAACCAAGACCGAGGCGGTTTTCGATATTCGAGTGCAAGAAAGTCGAGTGTGTGCTGATGACGACTCGTCTTCTTCGCCCTGGACCATCACATTTGATCCGGCACAGGTGCAGGCCGTGGCTCCACATATGGTCATTCAGTCGTCAGACCAGTTGGTGATTCAGCTCGATCCTTTAGTTGGGAGCCTGTTGAACGAGGTGCAGAAACTCAGACTCGAGGTCGCCCAGTGCAAGTGCCGATGAAAAAAAATGTATTGAGGTAAGTATAGCAAGGTATCAATCATGGTCGAGTCATCTTGTGTGCGTCGAGTGGTCATGCGCGGCAAGTGCAAAGGTTTGTCGGAGTCGCAGTTGAAACAGAAGGGATGGATCCGAGTGCGTCGAGGCGCAGTTATGGGACACCGAGCACATCACAAGATCGTGTCCAAGAAGCGACACGATAATTCCCTCCACAAAGACAGCCCTCTGTTTCGCTGGAGAGCCGCTCTGAAGAAGGCCGCGGCACAATTGAACATGCGGAAGATTCCCATCCCGATTCGCAAAGGCACCAAGCTATACGACCTAGCCAAGAAGCATTTCCACCACAAGGAGGCTGCCCCACAGCCCGCGGTCCATGCTCGGCCCATCCGACAAGCAAAAACACCGTCCAGGTTTAAGGATTTTCAGATGTAAGACCACACGAGAGAGAATAAGGTAACAACCGGCAACACTCGTGCCAGAAGGCGCATTTTCAGAATTCGTTGTTCTTTCCAAGTGCGGACGGCCGCCTCGAGTTGTGCCGCAGTACACACGCGTATAGCAGACGGCGAACCTGAATTGACGATCGATTGGCCAAATGGCACACTGCTCCATTTATTCTGAAAAAAACGTGCCCATAGAAACTTGCCCGTCACTTCATGGAAAATAAATACCATCCATTGACACCCGCGCTGTGTGCTCTCTTTACAGTGTCTGATTCGCCACACGATGTTGTTGTTATTTAGGTCACAGTCTCCTCTGAGCACAAGCAAAAGGCGAGGATCGTTACGCAACACAGCGAAGTGGTTACTGCCACGGCTTTCGTCATAGTTCTCTATGTACACTCCAGGCCCGCGAACCCAACCCGGCCGAGTCTCCCACACACTTGCCACGTACGGAACCGCGAAGATGCGAAGCGCAATCTCTGCGGGAGTTGACATTTTTGACGAGTACTCTGATCACCCGGGGAGAAATGTTTGAAATTGACGCCGCCGTGTCGTCTGTGTACCGTCTGTTCTCGTTTCAAGTCGCGCATCATGTATTGGCCGTTCTACTCAGTACGATTACATCATGGACTGCATTGGCGGTCCACAAATTCGATAACTGGATGACCTTGTGCCTGGTGGGGATCGTTGGGATGTGGATGTGCTGCGTCACGATTTACGTCTACTTGACTCTGGGCGCGCGGTTCTTCCTGTTTGGATACGGCCAGACGCTCTATCTTTTTGCGCAGTTCGTCTACGGTCTTTCTGAAGGCCAGTATATCCTCGTCACATTATTAACGGCCGAGATGACCAAAGGAACCGTCGTGTTGTTGATTGTGCACGGCTACTCCCTCACATTTGGAACCATCCTGTCACTGTGCCGTCTATTTCTCAAGTGCTGTCGCCGTCCAGAGGACTCTAACTCCAGAGCACTTCTCCTTGATAAAAATGTTGATGTAATCGTATAAGTGCCCGAATGAATCAGTCAGAGAATGACGATGAGGCGCATCAACTCGCGGTCTTAGAGATGATCTATTCAGGGATATCTGATCCTGATATCGCCAAGTTACGCGTAATTGAAGAAGTATACAAACGAGCACAGGATCCTATTGGTGAATTCAATGCGCGTCTCGGAGAATTGTCTGGGGATCCGCGCCTCGGTGAACTACTGGAAGAGTTCAATATGGCAGGACATCCCGAGGTCACCATGAACTACGTCTTGTCCTTAAGTGATCAAGGAGTAGGAACACGGCCGTCCATGGCGTCATTCGCGGTCTTTGCTGAAACGAGCTGGAGATTCTGGCAAATGGTTCCGCACAAAGTTCAAATCAAAGTATTACCCAAATATTTCAACGTAACCCGAGATCCATACACACGTCGACTGAAAATACGTGAAAAGGCACAGGCACTTCGGCGGAAAAAGAAACCGAGGAAGAAGAAGCCTACAAAAGCTCGTCCCAAGAAGAAGTTGATGAAGTAGAGGGCCGGTGGTGGATCACGGGGAGCGCGAATTTGGCGTAAATCTGCTCCACGGGCAGGTGGTGGATGCCCTCTGTCAGAACCAGCCGGAAGAACTCGTCTTTGACATGTTGCCACGACGGAGAGCGCTCCAAGGCAGGGTATTGCAGCCCGTACGGTGTTGTTATGTTGTGAAAGAAGAGCACCCCCTTTCTAGATTTCCACGTGGCGGGTTGCATTTCCCGCACCAACAGAATAGACATGGTTTTGGCAATGAATCCATTCACTGGGCATGTAGAACCAAAGTAAGTCTCCAGAGACAAGAGGTCCGTCACTTTCATGTATTGCCAGGCGTGTTGATACATCCAGTGGACCACTTTCGATTCGAGAACACGCAGATCCCAGCGCCGCAACAGAGTAATCAATCGCTCCCAATCATTGAACGGAGACTGCATATCGTCGTCGATGAATGCGATCTTGGACTGCGTTGAACCGTGCATAATGCCATTCCGGGCAAGATTCAACGATCCGTTCGACACGTGGTGGAGAGGCACCCCAACTGTAATACCAATATTGTTGTCCTGTGCGAACAATAACTCGTGTGTGGATTTCTTCAAGTCGATGAAATCATACGAGAGAACGCGTGCGTGATACTCCGGGGTGCTTTCATTTGGCTTTTGTGGAGGCTGGCAAATCCAGTCAAGGATGCGGATGTGGAGATCCGACGTGACGAGTGACTCCAGCAACGGTGTGGGTTGCCATATTCCGCTCTCGTCGTTGATTGAGGGACAGTAGCCTTGGAAATACGTGCTTTGGACACGGAGCACATCGCGACTCGTGATCCATACGTACTGCTCGAACTCGACACGCAGAACGTCTGCCATTCCAATTATAGTCACGCGACTTACACGGGATGGGGTCCTCGAAATCGAAACAACCGGATCTGGAGTACACAACGTGTGGCTACTTCTGGCTCAAGAGACCCAGGGCGTATTTCAAAAACGCGCGCTGGGATGAGGACGACGCGTACTTTGAGGAACGAGCCCGAAATGTACTGCAAGAATGGCGGCGCACGTTTGGCGGCGACTGGGACCTGGGCAAAATGACCGAACACGCGAACAAGATCAAAAACGCGGCGGCAAAACTCAAGTTCTACCAACGAATCGGTATGTTAGACCCAGAGTATTGGGTTCCGCGTGAATTCGGCGATTCGCACTGGTACATCATACAAGATGCTTGTACCCTCGACTTTGCGCGCTGGCCGAGACTCGCCTTTATGGAGCAAACCTTGCGGGGCCTTGATTTTGCATACAATTGTCGTCGCGTGCATGATTTAGGCACACAGGGGTTTATTCCAGAGCTCGAACAAAAAGAGGAGCTGATGCGGCGATTACCACGAGCGACTGCCGAGGAGTTGGAACAGTGGGTCGCCATCGGCGAACAGAAACGACGAGGAGACGAGGCGCCCCTGGAGGAGGGTCAGTTAGTGGCTCCCTCCACCTCATCGGTCGGAGGATCCAAAGATTGAGCAAAGCGGCGTTTTCGGTCCAGAGACTTGAGATACAGCGCTTGCACCTCCTCAAAGGTCTTTAATTGGTTGATTTCATGATCTGAAATGATACCACAGAATCCGCCCAAGTTCAACTTGATCAGTTCTTGTTGCATGTGTCGCTTTTGACGAGCCTGTAATTCGCGAGCAAAGACCTCCACGTTCGGCCATTCCGACATGAAGCACTTTGACAGAGAAGTCTCCAGTGTCTGGAACTGAACATAGCACGAGTCACAGTCACCGTAACACATCTTCGGAGACTTGGAGTAACAATGAGCCGGATATTCTTGCAATTGGTGAGACAACTTTAATAGTCGCTCTCGCAGAGCAGGTCGGACTCCCGACTCGTGGAGTTTTCGTTCTTCTTCCAGTACTTGCCGCAGTTTATCCACATTGACGACTTGACACGCCGATCGGGAGGCAACGTCCGCATGAATATGCTGAGCCACACACCTACTGACCACAGTTACATATTTGCGACTCTCTCCAGTGGGAAGACCAGGCAGGTATTCATGCCAGAGGGGAAGCAACTGCTGCCACTCTTTGAGAGACTTTTTGACTTGGATCTCATACTCGAGGTGGTCCTGCGACGTGCAATGGGAGTTGCCCATCAAAAGAGTTGTGGAGCCGAATTAGGTATCAACGAACCAAAGACTGTCTTGCGCAAAGCGGAGAAATCTCGAACAGGCAGTGCACCGACCTCGACATCGGGATCCACGCACAGAAACCCAAATCCGATCACCACATCGTCTTCTCGAATTTGAAAACTGATCTTGGCTGGAGCATTGGCGCGAAACCAGTTCTTGACGGCCTCTTTGCATTCATTCAGTTGCCGTGCAGGACACGTACAGGTTGACCCACAACGCTTTCCCAATTCCACTAACGGCAGTGCGTACCCTAGAATCTTGAACCCCATACCCTCTCTTATGATGGAGGCGCTAGATTTTTCCTCCTCGCGAAAACGACGCGCCACCACCGATGATGTTGTGGTGAAACGGCCGCGGAATGAACTGCTTGAGGCGCTGGACTCGATGGCGCTACGCATACAGGACGCGGATTCGTTTCTGCAACACTTTGTCACACTCCAGCGATTGGTGGCCACAGGATCGCCGTGTTGTGCCGATATTTGTGTGCTGCAGTCTATTTCGGACGTGTACAATGTGCTGTTGTTGCCCAATGTGCCCGTATATCAATCGCGATGGAATTACGCGTGGACTCGCTGCATCTTTGATGACATAGATACTTTCGCGCAGTGGATTGTGTCGAATAACAGACTGCGATTTCTAGCTGCTCGTGTTCTGCACAATATTTACTTAAATCACGCCATCTTATTTGTGGTTACCCACGTGAAACACTGGACACTTGACTTCGAGAGTCTCATTCGTCGAGCAGCGGTTTTGTGTTACTGTGGCCCCTGGGAGTGTCGTAAAGACTTCGTCCAATTTGCCACCGAGCGATGGACGTTGCGCACTCGGGTGTGGTCGGCCGTCTATCAATTTTGCACTGACAACACCTTGCCCACCACTAAACTAGACATCACGGCCTATCCTCGAACGCTTCTTCAGTCCATTTGGAGAGTCGAGCTGCCCGCGTCTGATCCCGCATCTTCCACGTTGTCATCCGATGTCGCCGCCATGCAACTGTGATCGTCGTCATCGACCACCGGGTCTTCTTCCGAGTCATCATCGTCATCGATCTGTAAATCACAGAACAGAGTCAACTCGGATCCATCGGATGCGTCGTCTACTGCAAAAATAATCGGCGGAATGCATATTTCGGGAAAAACCGGCACCGTGCGTCTTGCAGAGCCGAACTCCACATGTCGGTTGCAGAAATTGCACTGCGTCAGATCGAATCCGGTTGTGTTTTCTGATTCGTCAATGACCCGGTGCCACATCCGGCATTCCATACACTGGACATAAAAGACCATTTCCCCTCCCCCCCCTGGTGGCGTACGGTTCAATGTGATTTTTATCTGAGCCTTTTCATGTGTGTACAAATTATGACTGACCAAAAACACGCAGAAGACCCCGTATTAACAGCCAATCCAGATCGTTTCGTGCTGTTCCCTATTCGCTTTCCGCGTGTGTGGGAGCTGTACAAGAAGGCAGAGGCGTCCTTCTGGACCGCAGAAGAAGTCGACATGACACAGGATCACAAGGACTGGGTGACCCTCACCGACGACGAACAACACTTTGTCAAGATGGTGCTGGCATTTTTCGCGGCCAGCGACGGCATCGTGCTCGAGAACTTGGCGGCTCGGTTTCTGGCGGAAGTGCAGATTCCCGAGGCCCGGTGTTTTTATGGCTTTCAGATCGCTATGGAGAACATTCACTCGGAGACATACTCGCTGCTATTGGACACTTATATCAAAGACACCACTGAGAAACACAAACTGTTCCAAGCCATACATAACTTTCCCTCAATACAGAAAAAGGCGGAGTGGGCGGTTCGGTGGATCAATGACAAGACGTCGAGTTTCGCGGATCGATTGGTGGCTTTCGCTGCCATTGAGGGCATCTTCTTTTCGGGATCGTTCTGCTCCATATTCTGGCTCAAGAAACGCTCGAAAATGCCGGGCTTAACGTTTTCTAATGAACTCATTAGTCGCGACGAAGGCCTACACTGTGACTTTGCCTGTCTACTGCACTCGATGCTACACACAAAGAGCTCAAAGATCAAAGAGATTATTCAAGATGCCGTCGCCATTGAGAAGGAGTTTGTGTGTGAGTCGTTACCCGTGTCTCTGATCGGAATGAACGCCCAGATGATGTCACAGTATATCGAGTTCGTGGCGGATCGTTTGCTGGTGGCTCTAGGGCACGAGAAAGTGTATCAAGCCAACAATCCGTTCGAATGGATGGAAATGATATCGTTACAGGGCAAGACCAATTTCTTTGAGAAAAGGGTCGGCGAGTATCAGAAAGCCGGCGTGATGGCCAGTCTCACTGAAACGGCCTCGTTCGCCACTGATGTGGACTTTTAGGAGGACTTTGAGTCCGCCAAGTAGGACTTACTCAGATCGTGCAACAGTTTCAGGCCCAATGTGAGCACCAGACCGAAAAGCAGCATTTGCGATAGATCCAGAGAGCCCCAGTTGTCCACATGCAAGGTGGGGCTCAACAGCGCAATCAGTTTCTGGAGCACACTGACCCACACGTTCAAGGACAGCAGAATCATCGAGATCAAGATGGTGCTGCCGAGAAACTCCATGGGAGTGGTGGTCGACAGATTCAAAGGCACGACTCCGGCGGCGTTGTTCGTCGTCATGGTCGTCGACGCTCGTCTCTTGGCTAGCGATGCCGGCACGGCAGATGAAGAAACTGCACCCGCGAACAGTTCTGCCGCATCGTCTGGCGCCATGGTTTCGCCCGCGTAGTGCATTTCCGCTGCCGATGGCTTGTTGAATCGTTCCATGCCGCCTCGGGAGCTCATCGCCTCGGGAACGCCCCAGGATGACGTACGCATTGGTTCCGCGGCCATTGTTTCCCCAGGGCCCGCATCTGGGAGACCAGCTGCCCAGTTCATGCCGCGATGTGTTCTCGTTGTACGGCGTTTTGGACCGTTCATTGTTTCCCCCTACATGCTAGTCTAGACAAAAATAATTTACCGTAACTTTTTCCGACGTCTTTGTGGCAAATGCACCGCAAAGGGGAACGGTGAAATTCCCACCGCTTCACTGTGTGTGGTGGCTTCGTTCTTGAGCTCGTGCTCCGTCACCGCGTACCCGACCGCGACAATGCTGCGTGGATCGACCTGTAGTAGTTGTTCACCCGTAGGTACATATAGAGTGCCCGTTTTCGGATCGATGTACAGTCCGGGGCCGATCGTTGTGGCGGTCTGAATGCGAACCAGATCCGGCAATTTTACCGACATGACGGTCGTCGTCGTTACAACCACTACATGATAATTATTTTTCTTCTACACACTGCACCACATAGTCTTCCACTTGCTGTGGTGTGATGTGATGGCGCTCCCAGTAATCAAGAGTAAGGGCGTGTTTTTCGGCGTCAGAGAGTCGTAATTTATGAGACTCGGGCATAGAGAAGAGTTGCTCAAATGTTAAGTCCTTTAGGCGCGGAAAATGTTCCTTGCCTTTGGCCTCTTCGAATATCTTGTCCAATTCGGGATGGTTACTCGGCGGCAGCGGCGAGATCGACCACTTGCTGGACATTCATTTAATGAATAGCGTACATTTTCTCGTCACGCGATCATAGATAATTCGGCACGTGACACACACAGAAAAAAAGATGGCGGACCCCATGGACGTCGTGGCGGAGGCGGTTACATCCGCGCGCAAAAGAAAAGAACCCATTGAGTCGTTTGATGAGGACAACGAGTGTTTCGCATGTATGCAGCCGTATAATCGCAGCCACCGCAGCCGTGTCAAGTGCGACTATTGCAGTTACGAGAGCTGCCGCCAATGTCACATGCGGTATTTATTAGACACGATTTCCGATCCGCACTGCATGAAGTGCAAGAAACCGTGGCTGGATACCGTGCTGCTCGCTAAATTCAGCAAAGTGATGGTGCGCGAATTGTGGCAGCGCAAAGTCGACTTTGTCTACCAACACCAACGATCGTTTATGAATATTGCAGCCAGATTCATGGAAAATGCCAGAAGAGTGAATGATTTGACGCGCGAAATTGATCAAAAGTATAACAGGAGACGGTACTTGCTGAGCTGTGTAAAGACGTCGATGGAATATAGCCGACTCGAGAAACAACTCTTATCGGCAAGACTCAGTTACTCCAAACTCCTGGACAAAATCGAGCCGTTAACTAAGCGGCAAGAGAAAGAGACCGCACGTCTCAGAACCGAACGACGACGACTGGAAGATGCCATCGAAAGACTGGTGGATGATGCGGTCAAGGACGTGACGAGCGAGATCACGGCACTCGAGCTGGAACGAGCACAGCTCCCCGTATTACTGCCCAATGTCACGTCTGAGCGTTCGGTAGCCAGATTCCGCGACAAGGCATTTGGGTACTGCTTTCTCGATCGAACCGACGAACCGCCCCTCTTGCCAGGCGAGACCGATACGTCGACCTTGTTTCTTAGTGCTACCACCACGACCACGAAGGTGAAAGCAACGGATCCAGATCAGCGCTGGAATTGTCCCGCGCCGTCGTGTCGAGGAGTCCTCAATACAGACTACAAATGCTGCGTTTGCACAAAGGAGTTCTGTGAACAGTGTCTGGAGGAGAAGAAAGCGAACCACAGTTGTAATGCCGACCACAAAGCCAACATCGTAAACATCCGCAAAACCACCAAGCCGTGCCCCAAATGCTTGACCCGCATCTTTCGCTCTTCTGGATGTGACCAGATGTGGTGCGTCAACTGTCATACCGCGTTCGACTGGAAAACCGGCAACGAAGTTCACGGCAGCATTCACAACCCGCTGTACTTTGAATATCTCAATCGCCGGAATCAGGGAGCAGATGCCATTGACTACTGCCAAGAGATCTCGCCGACTGTGATGGGCAAGATACAGCAACTGACGACATTACCGTTCCACCTCATCTACCTGCAGTATCAAGAAATCCGGGACGGCAATGTGATCATGAATAGCGTTCGAAATCGACGAGACTTCTTTAAGAACTCTGCCAATGCTCCGGTGCCAGCCTGTTATCGCTATTTACATGGCAGCATGGACGAGGAAACCTGGAAAAACAACATTTCAGCCGAAATGATGCATGAGCGGTCGTGTCGAGAATACTATGCTATTTACCAAGGGTTTCTGGTCACCATCGAAGAAGCGCTGCGACAACTTCAGAACGCACACACCAGCTCGATCTTCTGCAGTGCTTCCTCTGCTTTTCTGTATCTCCCTCATCCGCCTCGTTACAGAGCTAATATGGAAGTCGTCTTCGGTGGCCAAGCAATACAATCGCTGTATCACTACGCCAATAATGAAGAGGCGGACGAATACTGCAAGATGATGCGAACACATTATGAGAGTCTCGTCGAAATCATCCGATCCACCAATTTCGCACTGCACGAGGTTTCCAAGGCATATAAGATCGCGGTACCCCGGTTTCTCCTATTCAACCGCAACAACAACAAAGAATATGCCCAGAACCCATTCACCAACGTTCGGTATCGAGAAAGTCTGTTGATGCGCGTGGATCCTGTTCAACACGTGTCGCATTCAGACAAGGACAGTCGTCGAAAGTATACAGCCGAGCAACTGAACCGAAAACCGCGTCCAGCCTCTCAAATTCAGGCCCTGTACGATGCCACCATCAAAAGCAGTTCCTTTAAACACTCGACTATTGGCAGTACTGCGGTGTGTATTCAGTGGTTGTGGAATACGTCCGAGGCCGAACTGGATCTCCTGCCACCCATGGCGTGTCGTCAAATGAGAGCCATTATGTTCGATGCGGGCATTGCGCCTTGCAGTGTGTCTGTGGAGTTTGACTGATCAGAATTGAAGTTGTTTCCGCACACCCTTATTTACAGCACGTGCCACATTGACCACGGGCATAATCAACTTTTTGATCGGCGCTCCTGGTGCAACACGTTTCTTTTGCGATTTCTTCTTTTTGGGCGTCGACGGCATTCCTACCTACCCATTTACACAAGATTTTATTCTCGTTCATGGGCAATCATCTCCAGGATCAAAGTAATTTTCAGGAATCGTCGCAGTATGAACAAGTCCGCGAGGCCTGTACGAAGTACTTCAAAAACGCCACCTACGAGTCTATCGCCGCCTTGTTTCCGAACCAAACCGACACAGGGATTGACTGGCCGTCCCTCAAGAAAGAACTCGCTCGCCGAGAATATGTGCAAAAGACAGATCCACCCAGTGACGCACAGCGTTTCGCGGTGGCAGAATACAATGCCCTGTTCCCGGAACAAGCCTGGACGGAAGAATATCTAAACAGCGTTGGTGGTTCTGATTGGCCGAGTGTGGAAAAACTGCAAGCGGAGATACTGCTCTGTCCACAGAGTAAGCTCAATCCACTCCTTCGCGAGATCGAGCGCCTCTATCAAGAGAAGTTTCTTCGACAGAGCGAGGTGACTTCTCAGTGGCTACGTCAATATCTACGCCAGGGATGTCGATTTACTGGCAGTGGGTATCGTGTGCCGGATGAAACGTCTCTTAACAGTGTGGTGGCCATCGGACGAGCGCGTGAACAAGACTTTATGAAGTTTTATGCAGAAAAGTACAAGACAAAGACCACCGCAGAGATGGTGTAACTGTTATGTTATTTCACAACCCATATTTACTTCTTGTTCAGAAACTCACTCAATACAGGCAGTGACGCCATGTCTTTTGATACGAACACCGTAGAATGACGGCCCTTTTCAGATAGATCCCGCACCATTTTGATGTGTAGATTTTGGAGCCAATAATTCAACACCTTGTCGGGAATCTGTTCCAAGAACTTGGCGGCGTTAAGCATTGCTTCCGCTTCTAGTTCTACCGACATCTTCTTCGCCGTGGCTTCTTGTTCGATCGCAGTGCGTCGCCCAGATGCCTCGAGTACCATGGCGCTCTGTTTTCCTTCTGCTTCCGTCACCATGGCACGTCGCTGTCTCTCCGCGGTACTCTGCAGATCCATGGACTCTTGCATTTTACGATCGACCGTGAGGTCAGTGATCTCGAAGCGCGATACCATAACTCCCCATTCTTCGGTGTTGGATAACGACGCCAAGACCGTATCATTGATCGAGGTTCGATCCTTGAGCAATCCATCCAGTTCCACGCGTCCCATGGCAATACGTAGAGAGCTTTGAGCTTGAGACATCACTGCCACCAGAGGTTGCGACACATTGTAGCAGAACTTGTATGGATCTTTGACCGTCAAGAACAGTTGCGCCGCTGCACTCACTGCCACATTATCGTGCGTGAATGCATTCTGCCGACACACATCCACGACCATTTCTCGCCGATCAATCTTGAAAATGCGATTGACGAAGGGGATTGTTAAGAAAATTCCTGGCTTGGCAATTCGCTCGAACGCTCCGAAACGTTCAATCACATACTCGTGACCCTGTTGACCGAAGTTTAACACCGTGTTACATTTACGTAATGGGAAGTCGGCGAGTTCCACTGCAGCCTTCACATCGACGTTTGGATGTGCAGTAGAGAATGCTCTGAACGTGCGCGCAACAACTCGGCGGGTCGAGAACATCTTTTGCGAGGGTGGTGGTGATCAAGTTTCTTCTGCCAAGAAGAGATGTTGGCGCGCGGGTTGATATTCGCAGAGTTCCTGGCGTCTTGCTACATTCTGGTCACTCATGACAGAACCAAGACGGATGACAGTCTTCTCAATTTCATCGCGGGCCTCATCTTGCGCATTTTTCTCGGCGTTGGACTGCTGTTGAACAAAGATGTCCCCCCATACGTTCACACAAGACTGCGACGAGTCCTGGCTGTTTGCACCGTCCTATGGATCTGCTGGGGAAGCTGGAAACTTGTACACAGTGACTATTGTGGCAATTGGAATTTGCTCTGTGTATACAGCGGCATCGTATCGTTCAAGATTCTATGGTATCATGTCCTCGTCTTTGCGGCGCAAGTTACCTGGACCAGTGTGTTGTTGTTTTTCCAACTGTCATGGATCTGTGCATGTGTTTTAGTGGAAACTGTGCGCATTTTTATTTTCGAGTAGCTTACAAATACACGAATGTCATTGAGAGCTCGACGATGCGAGAATCAGTACTCACTGGTTTAATTTTCCCAGCTATTTATCTGACATCTTTTCGTCGAATTTTGGAATATAATATTCGGGGCGGAGGGCCCCGGTGATCAGAAACACCTCCAGAATTCCGATCACCCCGCCCTGTCATTTTCTCAAAAATGGCGGCGATTACGGAATCCAAGAAACATGTCATCGACCTTATCGACGACGAGGCACCACTGAAAGCTGCCAAGAAAGAGACGACCTTTTCTGGGCTGGTGAAACGCTTCCACGAGGCGTTTGTTGGCAATGACGAGTTTGAAGATCGCAAGGCCCTGTGTCAAGGAAGCAGCTGGGTCGTCAATTTTCCTGTTGCATCCCGCATCGATTGCTTCGTCGATACCGATCTTCCCGATGATCTGCTCTTCGAATTGGTCTTCGACAAGAGCTGCGGGTTCAACGCATGTGTCAGGAGTGTCCGTAGCAACCTCATCAACTCGTTTACGATGAGTCTGGTGACCACCTTCAGCGCCGAACAGCTCGAGAATCTGGGATGGTCCTACAACCGCGACCTACTTTGTACTTGCTTTGCTCTCGGTGATCCACTACACGAGGAATTCGCGCAAGGTGTCACGTATTCCATGAGTGACGACGGTCATCTCACTGTGCATTTTGTCAATGTTCAGGTCGATTTTGACGACTCGGTGACTTACTCGTTCCATCTTGATTTCGATGCTCACACGGTTGTGGTTGATTCTGATTACTCTGAAAATATCGACCAGCCCAGAATTGTGGGTGATGTATCAGAGAAGTGTCGTTTCGAGCTCTCTGTTAGTAACGGTCCCGACATGAATACTCCACTCAGTGATGATCTGTGATCGATTAGAATATGATACAATGATCATCATCGGCATCATCAAACTCCATCGTTGGTCGATGTTTCTCCTTCGTGAAAGTTCGTGCACGCCGAATAGAAGCACTTGATGACTGGGGAGTGGTATTTGCACGCAATGGTGTCATTCTCGATGCCGCTGTGCATTTTGTCTCCCACATGGGCAATAATACCACCCGGACTAGAAGAGATCTTCATCTGAGGAAGTAGAACCGGTGGTTCTTGATACGGCGGTGGTGGCTCTTGGTATGGTGGCGGTGGCTCCATTGTTTGGAACAATCAAATATTGATTTGTCCACTTTACTTTGATCACCCCCGATGGCGAGTTGCGTCGACCAATCTGCGCCCCGCAGCACTCGAGACTTGGTGGGAAACAGGCGGCAGATCACCGCATTGCAGACCTATTTCGCCAAGTATCGCGATCCGAAATATCAGCACAAATTCGTCTTTATCTACGGACCGCCTGGATGTGGCAAAACCACGTGCGCCCGCCTCTGTGCCATCGAGGCGAAATATTCTCCCGCTGAAATCAATGCATCGTCCAGTCGCTCCAGTACAAGTCTGCGCGAGTATGTGCAGCCGTTGATGACGGTTCGAAACCCGATCTTTTCCAGACCGAACGCAGTGATCTGTGATGAAGTGGATGGCATGGACGCAACGACGGACCGTGGGGCCCTCGCAACGTTATCGAGTATGTTGAAGAAACACCAATGCGAGAAACCCTGTACTCCGTTTGTGATGATCGCAAATGAGTATACCAAGAATCTACGGCAGATGCTCCGACCGTTCGGACCCAAGTGTCTGCTCCTATCGTTTGATGCCATTTCGGACTCGGACATCAAGAACTACATCACCAAAATCGGCGTCCAACCTCAGGAGCAGCTCATTACTGCCAGTCACGGCGATATGAGAAAGGCCATCACGTCTCATTTTACTTGGATGGGCGCCCCACAGGAGTTCTTGGCGAGTGTGCGAGACATGATGACTCTCGATCAGAGCGTCGATTCCGCGACGGAGGCCTTTCGCAAACTCGTGAATCCCATCGGACTCTCACTAGAGACGCGCTTGGACCAGTACTTTTTCGACCCCTTTAACATGCCCACTATCGTTCAAGAGAACGTGTTTGGCGCCTGGGATACCCGACCTGGCAGGCCGTATTCGTACGTCAGTGCGCTCTGGCCACCCAGTTGGTTCACCGGTTCAAAATCGACCGCGCTGCTCGATCGCATGTGCGACATTGCCGACAGCATGTCAGACGGTGATCTGGTGGATGCTGCCATCAGGGGACGCCAGCATTTTGAGCTGCAACCTATTCACGGCATTTTGTCGTGCGTTCGGCCTTGCCACCAAGTGCGCCGTCTGCATGGTGGTGGTGGTGCGCGTCATGTGCTCGAAGAGGGTATTTTCTTACAGGACACGTTTCGACTTATGCAGTGCATTACACAGAGGCAGGCCAATTTCAGGCACCTGCAGTTGTGCGTTCGAGAGGGATTTCATTCCTGTGACAACTATATGCAGTACCTCGGTCTCGCGAGTGCTCTGCAGCGCAACGAGTTTGAGCATCTGGCAGGCAATTTGTCTGCAATTGTTCAGTATCTGCAGGAACGAGGCTGGGACAAGCAGATTCTTGAGGCGATTTTTCACACGGCGGTTCTCCGAGACACGACTCCAGCGTCTCCTATGCCGTGGCTACATCGAGTCACGATCGATGCCAAGTTCTTATCGCAAATCGAAAAGGCACTCGAGCCCAAGAAACACGTTCGAGAGACAACCAAAGCGGCCCCACTCGAGGCCAAAGTGCAGCGGGACCTGTTTGACTGGAATGCCAAGCGACGGAAAGTCACCTGACCCCCCATCCAGTGCGTGATGTCATCGGTGGAAGAACTCAAGACTCTCGTCGTCTATGTCAAGGATCTGTGGTTCTCTTTAGCGCCGCGGTTCCCCGCATATGTCATCAATGCTCTGGGGCAAATCAAAGGCCCAAATGGGTTGTTGAAAGTGCACCGTTGTGAGTATCAGCGTGTCAATATCAAAGACTTTTCTGGTAAATGGACCATTCAACGACCACATCAACTGGTCGCACAAACATTCCTCACGCGCGTTCCTGGGTTTGTAGTGAATCACAAGGACGGCAACAAACACAACAATACAGTGTGGAATCTCGAATATGTTTCCGCGAGTGACAATGCACGTCATGCGCGCCAATTACAGCGATTGCGAAGTACCAGTAGAAGAACCCTCGCCATCATCGACATCAAGGAGGGCATCACGTTGCCCGTGCCGTGGCCAGAATCGGTGGCTGGAGCACTGTTAGCGAATGAACACGGTCAAATTATCAATGCGCATACCGGCAAAATCCGTCGACCGCATATTGAAGGCAATGGTTACGCGGCGATCGTATTCCGCAAGCAGAAGTTCTACGTCCATCGTCTCGTCTGTGCCGCGTTTCTCGGGCCACCTCCCGATCAGAATCGAGTTCTTGTGAATCATAAAAACCGCATTCGCACGGATAATACTCCTCAGAATCTCGAGTGGGTATCTGCAAGCGAGAACTGTCTGCATTTCCGACGCTCATGAATTCCATCGTGTTCAAGCTCGATGGTTTTTGTTCCACGTATTCTAGCAAAATCAGTCGATTCAAGCGAGTGTACGGGCATATTCGCGACCATTGCGATTGTCCGCCCTCGTGCCAGTATGCCGAAGACAGTTGCTTGTCCGATCCATGCACCTGCCCAGTCATTTGTCGCTTGTACTCGTCTACGCCGTGCGAGTTGTGCCGAGTTCAACGCCCGACTGCTGAGTTCGTCCATTCATACGATGAGCAACCGAAAGAAGACCTGGTCGAGTTTGGATGGCGAAACATCTGCAATCAATGTGCTCGGTCCATGTCGGTGTATGGCCGTTTGGCTCATCTGTTTGGAGGAGTCTATCAGTCCATCATCGATATGTGCGTGATTCCTCGCGATTGCACTCCTGTCGATCCCCTTCTGGAACGCGTCACTATCTTTGCGCTTGACATTGCCAATGCCACCTCCGTCGACGCGATCGACAAACTGTTTAGTGAACCTCAGGCGCCCTTGTATCGAGATTATGTCAACTCGCCCGTCATGGACTGGCTGTTCTATGCACTGGCTTCTCGAAACCAGCGGCGGTTATGGGACATTTGGCCGTCGATAAAACTCGAGATTCCTCCGTGCAAAATCCCGATGCAGTTTTTCTACTTTACGTTTCGTCTCGACTATGTTCTAGGAGAATTTACGCATCCCAGCAGCTTCATTCTGAAACATGCCGAGTCTCCGATTGAGGTGATCGACTTGTTCGAGACGCGCTACCTGGCGACCACTCCACACACCTACGTGACCGCTTGTTATCTGGTGCGAGCTCTACAGCAATGGGTTCGAGATCTACCGCGCGAGTTAGCGTTCCCCGTGTTCTCGTACATTCGACGCAGTGTTCGGTTCGAGGCCTTGTGGCAGGATGCATGGGACGTCTTTGGCCAAAAACTGTTTTCGGACAATTTCTCCATTTGGAGCACCATCGCTCCCGATCTGGGGCAGTTCTTTTTCGATCAGTTCGACTGTTTATCACCGTATCTTCGTGGTTCACCCGACATCTTATCGCAGATCCTCCGTACCGCGTATCAGAGCAAGACTCCTGTCGTGCCAGACTCGTTGCGCTTTCTTCTCGATGCCGGGATGCCCTACCAGTCCTCTACAACGGCCATCGCAATGCACACACTGTTCGGTGGCAATTTCGCACCTTGGCGCACCTTTTGGCGCTGGCTCAGAGATCGGAACATGCCTGAATTAGCCACATACGTCCTTGATGCATTTGATGGTTCTTGCAGTGCACAATTCATCCTCTTTGCATCGGAGGAACTGGGGTTCGATGCTCCAGTAGAACATATACGTCGACTTGGCTGGCTTACTCCCCCCGAAAATATCGATGTTCTCATCGGACTGGCCCGTATTCTTCGGCGCCAGACAACGGATGACGATGTCTTGCGAGTCATCCTGCGGATCTGTAATTGTAACAGCTCCCAAGACGTGCGAGGGCTGGTGAGTATTGTGCATTACGTCCTCGATGATAATGTGGTGGATCTGCGGCCGTTGATGGTTTATATCAGCCGCCTCTTATTCGAGGTGGATGGTGCAATGATCGCGGACGATGAAGCCATCGAGTTACTGCAACGATTCTGGATTCCACTGGGGAATGATCTGGCATCGGTTAGTGTCTGGAGCACTCATATGGAAAAGTTTGCTGCATCTTGGCCACGCACTTATGACCTGCTCGTGCGCCATCACATTGACGAGCTCATCACCTTGTCTCCGTATCTTTTCGACTATCTGGTTACGAGCGAGAATGCCGTTCGGCTCATGATTCAGCGCATTGGTGGCCCGACCAGAGCTCGTGCGAAATGGCCGCTCCGAGTCATCTGTTCTGTTGCTGGTCGTGCTCGTACGATGCTTTGTTTTCGTGCTGGGCTGTATTCCGAGCAGTGTCTCCGTCGCGAGTTGCTCTTCGGTCGACATTATCATTATCTCCTTATGTGTGCACTCGATATCGACGAATTCCGCGATAATGGCGCGTTCTGGACCTCTCTTTTTTCGGAAAGGCGTTTTCAAGTCTGGTTTTGGCTGTATGTTTCGTGGACCAGCGACGCTATCAAGTTCTTCAACGCTACGGCTCGATTCGGTCCGTTGCCGTTTCGTCATGAAGTACTCGCACAGTTCAGCAATACCACCAGTATCCTCCACTATACGTTCGACTTAGCCAACTATCGCATTACCGAGACACAGCACCGTGCCTTGATTAACGAGGCCGAATATCCGAGCCGATGGCCCCGGGCTTCCATGGTTGTCAGTGACTCGAAAAAAAGACCCGCCCCCGACTCATCAGAGATTCCGCCCTCCAAAAGAGAGAAGAGACTGGACGACCCGATGATCATCGACGACTGAAAAATTCTCCCTTGCAATGTAATAGGTGGGACGATGGACTCGTCTCCGATTTGTTGTATATGTATGGACAAGGTTCGCGCGCCCATTCGCGTGTGTCGGTCGGCTCACTATATGTGTTACCCTTGTCTTGTCACCTATTTCAATAACAAATACCCGTCTGATCATCGCCAGGACGATATTGTCATTGAATGCCCCTTTTGTCGCGGAGTCGACCACGAGCTCAACTTCTTTCCTTCGCAACGGCACGGGTTCGAGCCCACTGATCTGTTATGTGTTGCGCCTCCTGCGGCAGTCTGCTCGTCAGAGAGTCTGTCTCGGATGTACGGCGATTCACAGGAGACACCGCGCGACTGGGGCCAGACTTGCATGTTTTGCGGCATGCAACTACACGCCAACATTGATCAGGCCTATCACCATATTCTGTTATGCACGAGCCAAACGCGTTCCTGTCATCGGGCCGAGTGCAAAGAGCCTCTGTATCGCCTATCAGACGGGTTTCACTCGCACCAAGTCAATCAGTGCACTGCAATCAAGTGCAAGTTTTGCGGCATGTGTGGACGCTTCGAGGAGTTACAACAGCATCATTTGTATTGCAAGACTCTGTGGGAAAAACTCAATCGCATCGACTGCCTCATGGATCAACTGCGGCAAATCATTCGAAATACCATTTCGTTTCCAGAAGAGAGCGATCGCAGACAAGCGGCACTAGACCTCTTACAGAAAGAGCATCCGAGTGACGTGTTCAACGCACTCCAACAGTTGTTGCAACTCAGGCGCCCGTGATCAGATTCTGCGCGAACTGGAAAATCGATACGCCCACCATACCACTCACTGCCATCGACGGGATCAGCGCCAGACCGTTTTGTTGTGGCAAATCGGCCGCATTTTCACTGATCACTAACAAGAACAGCACAGGAATCAACATTGCGTCCACTAGATTGCGCGACTCGGGGCTGAGTTCTTTTTCGCCGCGTTGTGCACTCTTTACACCGAGAAACGAGGATAAAGATACTGCGAGAAGTGCCAGCACCAGAATGACCCGACTCAGAGCCAAGCCAGAGAAGGAAGGACCCATACGGATGGCGAACATGACCAGCAGCACGGCCACCCCAAGAGATGCCCGTGTTGACATGTCGTGCAAGTCGCCAAACTCCATCGCGGTGGAATAGTATGCGTACAGCACCAAAAGCGCCAGGACCGCCAGTAACCATAGTGGATGCAGTATCATTTGTCGAGTCGGCACCAGAAACAACAGACTCATCATCGCGACACTCACCCAGAGACGGTTAGTGGTGTCCTTTTCTGGGCGACGTGGAAGCATTTCCCGCAGGCCGAAAATCAAGCCCATCGTCCCAAGAGACAGACCCGCGCGGCTCCAGTAATTCTGCATCTTGCCCCGTCCGTCATTCAGGGGGGCGGAAAATAATTAGGTCGTGCGGCGTCTCACACGGCGCGGAACATCGACCACGTCGTCGTCGTCGTCTTCCTCTTCTTCAGAGGAGGAGTCCGGCACTGGTGGGGCAGACGCACTCTGAATCATGGCCTCGATGTCAAGAGGAATACGCCGGTGCACTATGTAGTGCTGTTGCGCGGTCAGAAGATGTGTCTGCATCATCGACGTCGCATTTAGAATCACCCGACGATCGACCGACGGTTGCATTTTCGTGGTGATCATGCGTTGCAAGTCTTGAACCGTCTGAGCCGTGACATCGAACTTGACATGAATATCGAAGCAACCCTTGACGGCGTCTCGGGTACCTTGGTGCCAACAGAGACCGCACTGATATAGGACGCTTTTGCAGCCGCACTTCATGTGTTTTTGCACCTGCTCAAGTACACTACCGCACGTTGGATCGTTGGCCACCGTTTGTTCACAAGCTACACACTTGATGGGGCGCTGCGGGCATTTTTCCATATGCGTGACCAGTTCATCATAGCCCGAGTCAACCCCGGGTGGACGAGTAAAGGACTTGCAGTATATACAGACCGAAGCCAAGAGCCCGAATTGTTTCTGCTGCTCCTCTTCAAGACGAACTAGCGCCGTCGATTGTTGACGACACAATGGACACTTGACCGGTTTCATGACGCAGGTTTGTTCCCAAATGCCGTGCTCGTCGTTGAAAACATTGTGTAGTGACAGTGCGGCCTGCATAATGCGGTGCGCACATTTGATGCATTGAATATGCTCACAGTTCGCTAAACGTACAGGCGTCGTCAGCGGTTCGTCGCATAGCAAACACTGCATCGTGTTCGTAATTATCACGTGATTTTTTTTCGACGAGAATCGTTATGAGAGAGACCAGCATGCTGTGGGGTCAGAACCGGATTCTGTTCGTTTCCGCAACGATGGCAATTACCATGATTTGTTCTGCGATCGGATACTATTGGTATCAGTGGAAGCGGTCAAAAGCCATTTCACAGTTTGCACAGACGATGAATCAAGAGGCAGAAAAGATGCGCGAGAAAACACTGGCACTGTCGAGACGAAAGGCGGAACTTGAACGACTACAGAGTTTATTGCGTGAACGGAGCGACGTTTCCGCGGCACCACCGTCGTCGTGTCAGGAAGTTGAGAGCGCAGAACGGAATGGAGTCAAAAGCAACGAGGGCGCACAAGAGGGACTCGATGCCACTGACAACGATTTGAGGACGGCTGCGGCTATCGCATGATCCTTGTGCTTTTCGATAAACGCGTATAGTGCATTGTTTAGCTCGACGTGGTTGTATCGTCCGGCAAGGCGTTCTCCGAGCATCTTCATGGCATCGCACACATTTGCTGATTCAGAAGCCGCTGCAACCGCTGCCGTAATCGGGTCAATCGCCACGGGAAGGGCTTCCTCCGACTTTTCACTTTCCCGTAATGACTTTTTTGGCTGTCTCGAGCGGCGATAAAACTCTCCAGCCAGGATCAAACTTGTGAGAAATCCCACGCCAAAAAACACATAGGCTGATCGATCCATGACTCGGAATCTCTAAGAAGCAAAGAAAATTTATGCTGACCACCATTTCGCCTAACAAACGACTCGGATCGGTCTAAGCAAAATTATACAAAATCGCAAGGCTGCAAATCGATACGATTTGTTGGTTCATTATTTCGTCAATCTGTCGTTTCGCAAACATGACGACTTTGATGGACTGCGCGTCCCATTCTAATGCGGATATCTCTGGATACTTCAATGACGCTTCCCCGAGACTACACACGTGTCAAGAGGTTTCAGCGAACGTCGAGGAGGAAAACGAGACGCAGTATGATGTCGAGGGCACGACTGCTGCCCTTTCCATTGATACTCATCACGTTACGTCAATGCCGGTGTACACCGAGACGAGGACCAAGAATAACCACAAGAAACGCACCAGAGTTCGCGAGCCAGTGTCGTCATCGTCGTTGAATCTTCCGATACCGTCGTCCGAGCACAAGCAAGGAATGGACGAGTGCACTGATCCCATCAATTGCGGTATTGCTCATTGCCATCATGATGGACCTGGCGATATGGTTCCAACCGCTCCTATCGTCTCGGCGCCTTGCACTGGGTGCTCTCATCCTCAACATCCGTTGGTTCCCCTTCCACTTCAAACCTACTGCAAGAAGCACAAGACAAAGTTCTTCTCTGACACTGGGTTTCTCTCGCACCTATGCGATGATATCCTGTCATCGGATCTTCGCCCTAGCAGTATCGACTACATCACGTTCCCTATCTGGAAGCTTCAACTCACCTGCCTCAATCAGCAGATCCTTACCCGATTGGAGATTCAATCGCGTCGCATGCTCGAATTAACTCTGGCATCCAACCGGGGCAAGATCAATGCGATTGCCGGCACATCTGTCTCCACAGCACACTTTGAGCTCTTCAAGTCAACGCTTCTACAGTTCATTCAATTCATCGACGGCTACGCCACTCTGCTCGGCAAGCAGCAGCACGGTCTGGATGAAACAGGCTTGTTTGCGGTAAACACGATTTCTATTCCGTTTTCGGTCAAAACTTACCGTCGTTTTCTGTTACATCTGGTTCAATCGTGCACCGCGATGGATAATCATCTCGGGTTCAAAGACGACATTGTTTACATCATCTGCCATTACTATGGCGCTCAATCGGTTCTTGCGACTCGTCTGATTGCCGACATCGCGAACCAGAACCGCGTGCCAGCGCGCCCGTTACTCTCCTCCGTTTTGGGTATCTAATTTCTTCTTCTTTCTTGACTTTCCGTTGTCGTCACCGCTTTCCTGACGTTTGTTTTTGTTTTGTATGAACGGCACTTGGCGCATAGCCTTGATTTGCTCTAATATAGTAACTTTTTCAGTGTGACTATCGGGCAGTTCATTCGCCTCCTTTTCCAATGCGTCCAGAATCACATCGCAGTTCAGCTTCTTGAGGTCGCGCTCGTACTGTTCGCGAAGAACCTGGTGACGCTGCAGAATAGGAGCGCGCTCTTCGTCAGTCAACTCTTGCCACACTCGATCGGTGCCTTCCATGGCCCATAACGTTGCAGGAGCCTTGACTTTTGGAATACCGTCTCCGTCCAACAGGTCCTTGAACAGATCGCGCGCCTTCACGAACTCGTCCGTGCGTTTCTTCTCTTCTGCGCGGACCGCTTTCAGACTTTGGCGGTATTCATTCAGACGCTTGGCCCAGCCACACCGCAACTGACGCAATTCGTTGATCAGTTGCCGCGGAGATATCGACGTTGACGACGAAGACGACATTTGATTGCCAATGCGAAATTCTCGGTCACGTGATTTTTTCTTTTGCCTGTGTTGTGTCTCATGACTTTTTTGGCGCCCGCTTCGTTTCGCGTACCAAATGGCAGTGTCTCGCTCTCGAAAGAGCAGTTGAAGACGTGTTTTTGGAGCAAAGATGTCGTAGGCAACATCAGCGTCATCCCAACTGGGTCCGTCCGTTCTGCCACCACGGACGCTTTTGTTTTTGACGGAGACGTCAAGACCATTGCGATCGCACCACAGTCTGAGTTACGTCTGCCCCTGCTGAATTTGTCGCTCTTTGACGTCCGATTAACTGGCGAGTTCGGAGCGTTGGCCAAAGTGTCGCTGCAGAATGAATGGCACGGCATAGTATATCGGTTCGGTTCCGGCGCTCTTCCAGTGCCGTGGCGCTGGTATCTCGGGTCCAATAACCCACTCATTCTTCCTGACAAGATGTGCAAGATGTTCCTCGTCATCGAGACCGGTGCATTACCAGTGCAACTCCATTACCAACAACTGTGGTTTGCAAAAGGCGCCCGACCCATTGGACTCGGTTCACAGTCGCTATTGATCGCTCTCGACCATACCGCCGCCACGGATCGATCCACGGCCTGGTTCATCACCAATTCGGGCGGCTCGGAAAAAATCGTACAGGTCGAGTCATCTCCGTTCGCCTGACCGGAATTCGGTCCTGCTCCTCCTCGTCGTCCTCCGATGAAGAACTGCTGCTCGGCAAGTCTGCTTCCTCTGGTTCGGTTTCTGACTGCGCCATCACTGCAAACGATAGCTCCTCCACCATATCGGACAACACATTCACCCGCCTGATCAGCTGATTCATCACCGCGATCAATTGTTTTGAGTTCGGATTGTGTAATTCGGGGATCTGTTCCATCATAAACGGATTTGCGGACGACGAGGACCCTGACATGATCGACGCAGTACTGGCCGACATCATCGCACCAATCTTTGAGTCTTCCATTACAAATTGTGTGGTTAATCTTACTATTTATTTTGTCGCTCGCATTATCTACGCACACGAACATAGCCGAAGTTGCGGATGAACTGATTCGCGTCGTTGAGCATGCCAGGAGGTGGCACGACGTACTTGGAACTCGCGTTTAGCACCGTATCTTGAACTGCCGCAGACGGATTTTGGAATGCACTGCGCGAGTACATTTGAGTCGGGCTGTGAAGTCGGGAACTCTGGATCCCGATGTGAGGTGTAGGGCCCAACAGACTGCGAAAGGTCTGTGCGCCGCCACCGCCACTTGGCAGGTCCATCGGAGTACTTTCGCCGTCTTTGCCCATCAAGTACATGCGAGCTCCATACGTAAGTGACGTCGGGTCCTCCCAGACGGGCACCTTGAACAGACGAGTGTAGTGTTGTGGATACCCCTGGCTCATCCCGAGTTGCTCTGGTAAATATCCGACAAAATAAATTATCAATAGATCTGGTTCAGGACCACTTTCGCGGCTTTCGAGGACATCACCAGGAAAAATCCGATAAACATGACACGGAACAGTTGTAGACTGAATGCAATGGCCAAAAACGATGCCGCGTACGTCAGGTACATCAGAATGTCCATCCACTGCTGCGAATTGTCGGGGCTTTTGATCGCATCCTTGAAGAGAATCGCCGCTGCAGCCAGTTGCACCAGAATCGCGCCAAACAGAAGAATCGTCGAAATGGAGAGCATCCCAATACACTCTAGTAGTTGGTGGAGGAATTAATTTACCGTCTGTCGAAGATGGTCTTGACTCCGTACGCAGCTCGACCGGCCATGGTTGCCGCGAAGAATGCAGACGCCCCAAAATTAAACCCTGACGAGGATGTCTTCATAGCAATGAGAAGGATGATTAGAAAGAACGTAGAGATTACTTCCCAAATTGTTTCGTACATCTCCTCGGGGTCTCGCCACAGCTTTTCGGCCAAAAACCAAATGAGGGATGCAAGTTGGGCGACAAGAACAAACAGAGTCAGTCCAAACGCAAATCTGGCGGATGCAGAAGATTCAGACATGGTCAATCATCAAGAGAAACAGAAAATAAATTGCTTTACATCAAAGAGAAGATCTCGTAAGATGTCGGCGCTGCCAGTTTTTCCGTCCGTGCCACTCAAGAAGAATCGACCAAAGACGACGCCACAACGACCCACCCGGAGAGGAGCGCCACCGTCCACCCCGACTGTGCCCCGACACGATCGCAATTACCAGAAAGGATTCGAACAGGGCATGCGGTTGTATCAGACGGACGACAGTGTGGTGGCCAAAGCAAAGAAGTTCGATCGTTTAAAGCATCTGATCCTGATGCAAGACAAGGCGACCAACGACGCGGGACGATGGGAGAAGGAGATTCTGCGTATTGCCAGGGACGGGGCGGCAGAATCCTCCGACTCGGATGATGATCAGAGGAAATTGTGATCCACCGGCACTCGCAGATACGGGATGACCGATTTGACAAGATCGTCACACACGACTTGTGCAAGGATCTTTCGTATTCGACGGCGCGCGATCCATTGTCGCAGTTCTTCGGATACGTTGACCCAGTGAGTCTTTGCAAAAAAGAAATACGTTTCTCTGTCTTTGTCATCCAATTGCACACATACGGTTTTTTTGTAGTAATGAGCGCCAGACCAAGTGAGCCATACTTCGCGCAGATTTGCCCGCCACACAAACTCAAACTGCCTGGCTGGTGTTAAGTCAAACGGAATGTGCCTAAACCAGCACACACTCCCAGAGATGAATATATGGTCACTGGTGATCACGACCTTGAAATACGTGCTGTTCTCGAGTCGGGGGAAGTACGGTCGAACATATGGCTCGACCGCGCGAAAAGGAGATCCTGAGTAGAGCAGTTTGGTGACCCACCACCCTTTTCGAGGACTAGGAGGAGGTGGTGGCAGTGGAGGTGGAGGAGTACTCCTCCAAAGGACCCGAGCAAACGTGAACGCAGCTACAGCACCGAGCACGATGTATGGGTTCATGGGTGATCACCGTACTCTATCACAAGGCGGGCCAGATCGTCGGGCACGACTCGTCGCAGAACCTTGAATGAGCGCCACTGTCGCAGTAATCCGGATACGTTGACCCAGCCAGTACGCTCTGTCCAGTACCAATACCGTTTTTGACCGTTCTCGATGAACGCGTAGACTGACTTTTCTTTCACCCCATTTCTGTACCAATGCAAACTTGAATGGCCAAACACTCGGAATGCCGATGCATCGCCAAATATCTCCCATAATGAGCACCCGATCTCCTGTAATCTGGAGATGAAAGACTTCAAAGTTTTCGATCCGACGACATAAGTTGAGGGTAATGTACGGCTCAACGAGGCGGAATGGTGCCGAAGTATGTAATAAATCAGATACCCAAGCATTTTTACTGAACAGACATCCCATTTTTACAAGGTGATCAGGGTACGCGACTCAGAGCCGCTTTGGCTTGGCGCTGTTGTCCGAGATCTTGCAGACTGCGTCCACGGTGTTGGAATACAGTCGCGGGCTTGTAACTTTCGCGCATATACATGATTTCCCCGGCTTTCGGATCATTGGCGTCGACTGTGAACAGTTCTCTGCGAGATAACATCTCGGGGTTGATCTTCTTTTCCGATACAGTCATGGAGTCGTGGTTGGCGTTGCGGTAGAAGAAGTTGGGCGGAGTTTGGATTTCCGCGCGCTTGTTGGCTTGAGATCGGTTCGTCTCGCGGGTTTCGAGCTGCAGACCACGAGCCAATGGGTCGGCCGACCACTGCACATGCGAAGACCCGGGCTCTTTGTATGACATCGACTCGCGAGTGGCTTTCACGCGAGTGTCCTTGTCGAAAATAGTGTCGTTGCTTCGATTGGCACCCTCTGTCCACAGACCCGTGATTTGGGTGGGCAATGGCGACGTGGCTTCGGGACCTCGACGGCGAGAATTCGTCCATCCCAACAAGGGGCGCGAATCAGGCACCATCACTCCCAGCGGCGAACTGGTCACTTGAGGGCTGCGGTCTGGTCGAGTGGAATCGCGCTGTTTATCGCTGGTCACATCGGTCCATGGAGTTCCAGCGGCGGCAAAATGAGACATGGACAGCACCGGAGACACATCGGCTGCTCCGTCTCGTTGCGATCGGTAATACGACTCTTGGCCACTTACAGAGCGCGCGTACTCTTGCGGCATCGTGGTCACGGACACAACAGGCGGCAGGTGCGCAGTCTCGAAACTCTTGCGACCCGATGCGAGTCCGCCCTGGAAACGTTCATGCATGTGACGCCGCGTCGGTTCGTTCAGAAACACGTCTAGTCCATATGGGCGCCGATCGATGTATTGATCATGAGTCGGATGTCCCCAGAGGTCGACGCCGCGTTTGGCAGGATCCAGACCAGCAATCTCGATTCGTTTCTTGAGGTCCCGCTGCTCCCATCGACGCTGTTCCTCCACTGTGGCATCTTTGACCTCGTCGGGCGCCGTGTTCGCCACTTCTCGTTTAGGGAACCAGAAGTCGCCGCGAGGCTTGTAGTGTGATTTGACCGGTTTGGGGTCGACCGTTCGCAAAGACTGGTCATACAACACCAAGTCGCGTTCCGGTGCGTCCGGTTGTGGGCGGTGTTGATTGGGCACGAACGGAGGGTTTGCGTACAGTGTCGTGTTCTGGATGGGCATGCCGAAATCCGCGTTGCCGAACCAATTCGGTCGGTTGTAACGACTCAGCGCCATCGGTCTATACTCAGCACAAGATAATTAAATTTTCCAATACTACTTTTCAGAAGAAGATGCCGGACCCACTGGTCACATCGATCGCCGTCTCATGCGGCGTGGCGGTACTGGGAATTCTGGTGCGCTGTATTCAGAAACGCCTCGAGGCAACGTGTGAAGGCTGCAAATTCTCGTGCGTGTCATCGCAACAAGGGTGCAAATGCAATTGTCTGACAGGAGAGAGTAAACAGCCGCCCAGACAGAAGGACGAGGACTTGCACGCACAGGAACAACTCGATCACCTAGTGCGAGACATGGTGCTGCGTGCTGTCTTGCGGTCCCGCAGTGCCACTAACAGCCCGATCCATGGAGCCAATCGTCGCATAATCAAAAGCACGTCTGTCAGTGACGTCGTCGTCGACGAGGACAAGAAGAGTACCGGTGTCGTTCTCTAGTCTTTTCAGTGTTGTTGGTGGCAACTCATCCTCCTTGATGTCCTCCATCACGACACGCAATGTAACCGAGTAGCGATCTTTCGGTTCAAAGGCTTTCAGACCTCTCGAGGTCAAGGGCGTCATTGCGTGTTTCCACTCCGTTCGTACCTGGTCTGACATGATGTACAAAGATCGCGACTGTACTAGTAGTTTGAAAATAGTATTATCCCTGGAGAACTCGAACTTTGCCGCTCGGCCGAACGAAAAACAACAGATGATGGGCCCGAATGTGAAACGGTCGGTGTGTGCCGAGATACCCTCTTTGGGACGATAGCGATTCACGATGATCTGGTTGAAAGCAATGTGCCGTTCAGAGACGCCCGGAATGAAGTGTCTGCATTGTGCTTGAGCAGATACCACCAGAGGTTGGAGAAACTCAGGAATTGGGTCGGTGCGGACCAAGGGCGCCTCGCCCCGAGACGCGTAGTCGTACAAGTAGCCAAATTGCAGCACTCGGCGCGAATTCACGTCGCGGACAGGAACAAACTTCTCGTGCAAGCTTTCCAGTGTATGTAGAATTGTCCGGTGATCTTCGACTGATACTGCCTTGGGCACGTAAAACAGACCAGGCGGCACCATGAGTCACGTGCCTTTTGCAAAAACATGTCTCTCAACTTATCGGACAGACTGGATCGTATACAATCGGTACAGCGCCAGATGCAGGAGACGTTGAACGATGTGGTGCGAGATATTCGAGAACTGTTCGAGATCACGAATCACAGCGCGACAAAAGATGCCGATCTCGTCTTGATTGGTCTCTGGGGCCAGAACAGTGCACTACTGCATCGAGACTGCCTGTTGAGCAAGTTCAAGATGCTGTTTCTCGACAAGTTGACCGCGTTCGGCATTCCGTTTCCGAATGACAAGCAGAACATGACGCCGCACATCAACGTCCACGGTGATCTAGAACTGATCGAGCGACTCAATGCCAGTCGATGGAGACTAGTGCGCGATTCTGTGCAAATCCAGGACAATGTCGTGTCGGTAACATGCCCCGAAAGCACTCATATGACCCTGGTCTTCTCGAGAGGAATTGGCAAGATGAAAGAGCAAGTAACGATGTGTGTTGATGCGTGTTTTGCGGAACTCGTGCGTTGAGTATCTATGCAGGAATTTATCACTGTAATGTATAGAATCCGTTTTCAATGGCACAGTTCATTGTATATATTCGCGATGACTGTGGCGCGTGTATGCACTGGAAGAAGTTCTTCACACGGGTTCCGGAAGCGGCACAGCGGCTGTTTATTTTCAAGGAGGCGAAAGACGGCGATAACGTGACACATGTACCCGCTATCGACTTTGTGCAAGGCGATCAGCCGAGAGCCTATGGCAAAGACGCGTTCGTCGTTCTGTCACAGTTCCTGCCACCAGACGCGGCACGAGAAATGATGGTGCCGCCGTCACAACCAGCACCACCAGCTGCGCCACTGGCATCCGCAAAGGCCTGGGACCGATTCATGGGCTGGTTCTCGCTACGGAAACTCCTCATCATCGGTCTCTTGGTCGGAGTCGGTGTGCTCCTCCTCCGCAAGGTCTTCGTCCATGGGGTCGTCGTCAGTCAGTGAGTCTTGGTGTTGTCGCTTGTTGTTACCGCCACACGTGCGGCATAAAATACACGTCTTGAGAATCGTCACCATTTGACCCTTGAGTTCGCGCGCAAAGTCTTCAATATCCTTTTGTTGACCACACGAATTGCAGTAGGAAGACGATCCGCCGTGTCTCATGTTCTTAAACTGCGCCAGAGAAACCTTGTCACGAAACCGCAGCCCATCCTCTTTGGAATAGTGCTTTTCAATCTGACATGTAGCATGGCCCTCCGGCTCCGCCTCCTCTTCCTCAGATGATGTATCCGGTATTTCAGGGCGCGTATTCCACATGCCATTTGGGAATATCTGACTCAGCACTTGTTTATCGAACTCACACAACTGCGACTGCATTCTAAACGTACAATTTTCCTTGCATGAAGCTCTGAACGTTGCGCGGGCGTGGGTCGAATTTCTCCGATCCAGATTGGATTCCGAGATCGGAGCGTCGGATCAGAGTTGATTTCGACATGGGTTCCGACTTTGCAGAGGTCGGCAATAGTCGGCCTTGCATTTGGAGTGGCTGCACCTGCGACTGCCAGAGACTCTGAACAGAACTAGGGGCCGTTGCTTTGATTCCTGCGATCTGGGTCGGAGCATAACTTCGCTGAATCAGGGCGCGCGACATTTGGCGAGCTAGTTCTGGCTTGCTGCGGACCGGGGCATAGAACCCCGACGTGGGTGCAGCCGCGTATTTAGTGGCATATGTAACGGGAGCTGCCGTAGCCATTTTTGCAGTGTATTCGTACTAACTCAGGGCAGAGAAAAAAGAAACACGTCTTAACCCAGACGATACAGCGAAAAGGTCGGAGACGAACTGGCCAAAGTGCAGTACAGTGCAAACAAGCCGGTCGTGTGGGCAGCAATGTTATCCGATGTGTTGTTCGTATCGATCGTGGTAACACTAGAGCCTGGAGCAATTACCGTTGCACTGCTGCCAGTGTTCTGGATCGAAAACACGATACTCGAACCAACCTTGCATCGCGGAATCGCAGCTTTCAGGAGTGCGGCGGTTGGCGTCGTCAGTGTGCGACCAGCAGTATCAGCGATCGACAAAATACCTCCCAGAAGCTGAGCCGCGGTCAGAGTTGCATCCGCATCACTCAAAGCAGTCACCGTATAGGTCGGGACGATGGTGCCGGAGATCTGTCCCGATGCAATGATACTACCGGACGTAGAAGCGGAACCATGACCACTAACCTCGAGGTTGGTAACTTGGAGAGCTTGTGGAACTTTTCCGTGATCAGACAGAGACATGTTAATGAATAGGTCGCAGTACTATTGTTCAGTCAAGAAAATATTTCCTAATCGACCACAACATTTAGTTCAGACGATACAGTGAGAACGTCGGAGTCGTGCCCGCATCTGTACAGTACAGACCAAACTTTGCCGATGTATTAGCAGCCACTTGTTTCGACGTGTTGTTCGTGTCGATAATCGTGACGTTCGTACCGGCAGTCATCGTAGCAGTGCTGGCACCAGTGTTCTGCACCACAAACGCGAGTGTTGAGCCTACTTTGCATCGAGGGATGGCTGCCTTCAACAGAGCCGCAGTGGGAGTCGTAAGTGCGCGGTCGGCCGAAGCGGGGATCGAGATAAGACCGCCGAGCAGTTGAGCAGCAGTCAAGGTCGCAAGAGCATCACTTAAAGCAGTCACTGTCAACGAGGGAACAAATGTGCCGGAGATTTGCCCAGTAGCAATGACGGAACCAGATGTCGATGCACTTCCATGACCCTGAACCTCGACGTTTGAAACTTGGAGCGATGGACGAACTTTTCCGAAATCAGACACAGACATGGTGCGTGGTGTCAGGTACTTACTAAAGCACTAGAAAAAATAATTTTTGTGGAATATATGTTAGACACCATGAGAAGCCCGATTGCGCGAGGTACGACCCGGTCGACCATGGGCCAGCAGCTCCATCGCGCCCCTTGGTACCCACCGGGTATGCATGAACTCATCCAGAACCAATTCCTCAATGACCGTCCCATGAACGATGCCATGCACTGGTCGTACTATCAACCCACACAGATCAAAGATTTTTGGGTGGCACAGGGCATTGGAAATCCGCCCAATTTGCGGTACGTTCAGGGCGCATCCGACCCTGCCGCCGCAAAATTTGCCGCCGAACGACGGGCCGGTGTTCGATCTGTCTTGGATCAGGCGTCAGTCGGAGTCATTCGCAGTCGTGAGCCCATGATGCCGCCCGAACCGGTGATCCCCACTTCGCCCTTGAGCCCATCGACGTACAACTTCGGACGCGAAGTGCCCGCCACCATCGAGACACTCCACAATTCTGTACTCATGCCCTCTTCATCGGACTTGTTTTCTATCTCCAAGGACACGTTGATCCAGATCCTGGCCTTTGGATGCGGGGTGCTGCTCTTGATCGTGTTTCTGCTCGTCCAGCAGAAGAAGTGAGGTGATCGACTTCCGACTTTTCAAGTCGAGATGTTCTGGCGCGGAATCAAGGAAGTCGCTCGGTCAATCATTACGCACGAGCCCCGGCTCTTAATCAAAAGACAAGAGGGGCTCAAAGAATTCATCGACTCTTCCAAGAACAATGTCCGCACGTGGCGCGAGAAGACCGCCATTACTTCGGTCGTTCGTTTGCAAGACGTCTATACCCAAGTGAATCAGCAATTCGATATGGCGTTGGGCGCTTTCCCAGCGTGTCGAGTCATGTGGATTGAAAACTCGGACAGCAACGACTCCGTGTTGTTGTATGCGGCTCCTATGGTCCAAGCTTTGGTGCATCGACCACCGCTCTTTCACATCCACGATCACCCATTGCGATCCACCGTGGAGGAACTCTGGAAGAAACAGATACATCCTCCGCCGTTTATTCACTGCACCTGGCACCTGGTTCGGGAAGAAGACTACAACCGTTTTTATCTGCGAGATGTCGCCAATACCAATTGGATCGTGCCGATGAGCCTCCACGACTTCAAGGACATGCGCGATGCTTTTGGAGACCCAAGTCCGTTTTGTAATGCAGATGCGCAAATCTTTCCGATGAAATAAATAAAAAAATCCCTCAGAGAGAGTAGTAGCACTGAGATGGACGGGAAATCCGCCTCGCCGTCACAACTGCCGCCCGAACTCAAGGCGTTTGCAGACAGTCTCATTCAGAAATATACGCAAGTGTATACTGTGCAAGTACAGGACGCCGTCCAAGATTTCGGCTACAAGTCGGACTCTGAATTCGAACTAGACAACAGCATTTGGGCCAACTTACTCATTCAGTGTGCGGAGCAAGTCGAGCGAGTGCTGATCGGAGCTCCAGGCGATGAGAAGAAAGGCGCGGTCTTTGCGATGCTTGATGAGGTTGCGGCACACACCAAGACACAGTACGACAGCCCTCTCCTCGAATTACTCTTGGGAAGCATCATCGGCGCCACCAAAGGTCTGATCAAGATCAATATTCCGAAAGGTAGCATCAAGAAGTGCCTCGCCAAGATTGCGTGCTGTTGTCGACAGAAGAAGAAGAAAGCGTAGTCATGTGTCTATGTAGTTCTGTACACAGGAGCACCATGTGCCACTTTCTCAATCACCCGTTCCTTCTCGGCCAGGTCGATTCTAGTTTTACAGACTTGGCAACACAGGTGTCTTTTGTGCCTCTCGACGAGTTTATCCAACCGTGGGTGACCAGCTACCTTGCGTTTGTCCGCAAAGGAGTGCAAGTGTTTGTTTGGTCCCCGAACCATGTACTTTCATCTAGGGTGGGTCAGATCTATCACCACGCCATGGTCAGTCGTGTAGTGAATGGCAGGCGCGAACTTGGTGTCAAACGCGTGTGGGCACTACCGGGATTCGATGCTACACAGCCCTGGATTATTGAGTTCAACTTCGGTTATGATCATGTAGCGATTTGTCCTGATACCAAAACCATCATCTGGTGCGGGTACCGATCCATCATCCCGTGCGGCTACCGATCTGGACGCTGTACCAAGACACATAATCATATGGTCCCGTTTCTCTATTTTTCGTTCCGAATACACAAGTACGTCCGCCGGATTCGATCTGGACAGCAGAGAAAAAGGAACGCTTGGCGGCAGTTGCTCTTGCCCCGGGTGTTGACAGATATCATCGCGAGCTATTCCTCTGCGCGCGACTTTGTTACGTGAGTTTCTCGACTGGCCAAATAGTTACTGGTTTTCGCGCAGCTTTTGCTTTTCGCACTGAGTCCCATGTACCACTACTGTCGGCACTCGGAAACGCCAGCATATGAGTGCAGTGATTCACAATTTGCGTATTCCGCATCTTTGGTGCCTTGAAGCGCCCGTACTTCCCATAATTCGGCAGGTACGGATACATCAGCAGACTCTTTTCTTTCGCCCAACGCGCAGCGAGACTGTCGACCCCATTTGCGCCGCCCGACACTATCGAGTTGGGCATGCCGTGCTCCTTAACGTACCGCGCCATCGCACGCTCGAATAGTTCATAGTTGTCAAAGCCGCGCGAACCCACCACCGCCAGTGCAGTGTCACGTGCCCCAGAAGAAGATGGAGGAGTCTCTGTTGAACTGCTCGATTTGTCACGACATTCTCTATGGTGCGCGCTCTCTTCCATGTGGCCACTCGTTATGCGAGGATTGTGCGTGGAAGTTGATCGAGGTCGATAGAACGCGCCAGTGTCCCGAATGTCGTGCAGTGTTTCCAATGGCGTACGTATTCGGAAACACGATTCGCAATTATGCCGTCACTAGCTACCTAGAGCAAAAAAAGCCGGACCAATATGCTGCACGCGACAAGACGAAGAACTTTCAAGTCTGGGCAGCGGATAATTTCACTCCGATCAAAAATGGTGGCGCGCTCCTTTTTGAGGGCGATAAGCGTGGGCGTCAGTATATGTTGCCTGTCATTAAACACCTAGACGAAATGAAGCTATTCGCCATCAATAATCTGCTTGACGGAAAAACCGTATTGGAAAACCACGAGTTTCTGCGTAATTTCAACTGTCTTAAAGTGTGTTTATTGCCGCGCGATTACATGGCTCAGCGGAAACATGCCGTGGCTTTTACTTGGAACGGAGTGTATGAATTGACCGTCTTGTGGAGGAACTTTTGTCTGGAGATATTGTTCGGCTTGCAAGAACACCCAAAGATCGCCGCTGTCATCGAAGTCGATGGCCCGGCGGCAAAGCGACAAAAGCTCACGGCAACGACCTCCGAGGCATGAAGATACCGCTTGTTTTCGGCAAATAGGGCGAGTTGTACAGGTAATCCAGCGAAGGGTAGTTGGCGTTCTCAAAAGCGGCTCGATTGATGGCGTTCTGTCGACTGTATTGTACTTGTGCCAAGTTTACAATGGGCGAGTTGCGCGAACTGACCTGTTCAGATGACAACGTCAGTCGTTTGTATTGATTACGGTCATTGATTTGAGGCAATGTACTCTGTCCACGAAATGTAGATTCTTTTTGCACATGCGCATTGCCTCGCCATGGTTTGATTGAGCGCTCCACAAACTGTTCGGCCGGAGTGACAAAGCCGTTGGTGATCTTGGACGATCGGAGTTGCTTTTCGAAATTACGAACCGCTAGTTCGCGGTCCACCATCACGGAAGAAGTCGTCTTACATGTACAGTCGAGAAAATAATCAACCCGAAGAAGAAGATTTCGTGGAGGCACCAGGTGGGCCGCCTCGTCCTCCCTCCGTACACCGGCTGATTCTACTGATTCAGCATCAGGCGAAAACCATTCGAGAGTGCAAGCAGCTACTTCAGTTTAATCACGACAAAATGGAGGCTCTACAGAGACAGATCCGAACTCTTCAGCGGCGTTTGGGCACCGATGAACTCCACGGATCTTGAGACTGTGGTGGTGATTTCTTCGTCGACGACTGGGCAGGCAGGAGTGTGTCTCGCAAGGTGCTACCGTGTGCAATCATGCCCAGTAACGGGTCACTGGTGGCATCCCCCGGGGCCGCCGTCGACGTCGCCACTTGGCCCTGCAAAAACATCTGCAACATAGGCCCGAATTGCTGCACCATATTCTGTACCTGTGGATTGCTCAGTGCAGTCGTCACCATCTCCGTGATCTTTTCCGGGTGCTGTTTGATCTCCGCCAGTTGTTCTTGAATAAAGTTCGGGTTCTTTGTGGCCGATGACACGATGTTTTGTATCTCGGGGTTCTCCAACATGCTCGACACCGAGCCGAGATTCATCAGCATATCCGGCTGAACTTGCGACATCACACTCTGCACGTTCTGCATCATCGCGGCCATCGCATTGGGCCCCGAGGCTTTCGCGGTAGACTGTTTGATCGTGTCGTACTGCATCAATGTTTTGTACAGTTCCGACAAGTACTTGAGCACGGGCTCTTGGAGTGGATCAGGAATCATGCCCCATAGATCTGAAGGGGTCTTGACCGTGGCCGGAAAGTACCCGGTCGACAGGCTCTGCAGCAGCATCATAGCGCCGTTGGGGCTCGAAAACGTCATCTCCAGGACTTGGCCGTCCTGATTCACTTGAAATGCTGGCATCACCAGCCTGACTCCGACTTCAATGTGATCCGACTTACCAGCAGCGATTTGTGCCTCTAATTTGGCGCGCAGGGCCGGGAGGTCTTTGACCAGGGCCGATGGCAAGTGTGTTTCAAACAGAGTAAGAATTTGCAACAACATACTATTCGCGTTTTCAATCGCATCACTCAGAACACCGACCGACGCCTGTTCGAGCATCTTCTTTATGTCGTCGATTTCCTTGGAGTCAGCGGGCTGTAGTCCATTGCCTGACATGGTGCTGGTTGCTGGTCTACTGGAACGAAATTGTTCTGTTCCTTCTGAGCGCAGCAGTAGTCACGTGCTCGGTCTGCAAAACGTTTCACCGTCTCATCCACGAGGCAGTGGAGCATGATATCGTTGCGCCGCAGAGACTGCATCAAACTGTTCGCACACGCGCGATTCGAAAAAAAGGCCTTTTCTACATTCCCATTGATGGCCAGAACCAGTTCATCCACAGTGTGAGCCACCTCTACAGAGGAAAAGTTTCCGTAGCAGCGGTGCACGAGAAACATGTGCAGCACCCATTCTTTCACCGCGTCCTTGGTATCGAGCACGTCGAGAGGCGTTGGAAACCGACACAGGCGCCATCGCAATACTTCGAGAACGAGCAATTCCATGTCGATGACTTCCGACTTTTTGTATAGAGCCGCAGAATAAGCCACCACATCCTTCGGCTTAAACGGCACCACGTCGTGGATTTTCGTTGCGAGCATGTAACAGGTTCCTCCCAATAACTGCAGCTTCGATCGCTGCCATGCGACTGGATACCAGTACAGAAACCGATTCAACAACTGCATCGCCAGGAACAGGGCGTTGGGGTTCTTCTCGTTCGGACTGTGTTCTTTTCGGATATCGCACCACCAACACACCATAATCTCGCGCCAGTGCTCCGAACAGATGATCTCATACTTGTGCTTCAAGGGAGTCGGCCAGTAGTCGCGCTCGGTCATTTGGCAAGTTGGGCGATCAGCACCACGGCTCGGACCGGCATCGTTTTGAAGGGAATGTCTTCCCCCACCGTCACTGCGAACGGATTCGTGTCGATCAGAATTTGAAACAGGTCATCCACGTTGCTCGGACCTCGTGCCGACAATTCGAGCATCTCACCTTGGCGCAATCCGTCGTTTACCGAATACAATTGATCGTGGATCGCCACCGAGGTTTTGCTATCCAAAATCGCACGAGCCGACTTGATCACAACTTTCAACGTGTCCAGGTAGGTGTGTTTCTGTACGATCGAGGCCGCTTCCGGACACATGATAAAGTGACGGTCGTCGCGATCATAGATTCCCGTCATGGTCTGACTTACCGGCACGAACAAGAGTGGGATCTCGTCTTCTGCAAGTTGGGCGTGCTCGATCCATTCCTTTGCACATGCCTCCCGTAACTCTTCTTGTAGAATTGGCGGCAGCGAGTCCGTGTTGTTGTTGGACGACCGACTGTTCCACCAGAGAAGTCCCGCAATGGCACCCATGCCGGTCAGTAAAGCAACCGATGGATCCATTCTGTCGTACAACTAGACAAGTTTATTTTTTTTTAAGCAAGGTCCATCACACATGAGGTACGATTGCACGATAAAGCCCAGATGTCTAGCCGGCAACAGTGTGTCGAAGATGCGGTGCTTGATCTTGCGCCGCTGTCGCCACCTTGCGACGAATTTCAACAGATCGAGGCACTTTACCATAGTCAATTTGCATCGACTTCCGAATACTATCTCGGCACGGCGAAATTGCCCACACGGCCAGAACATCCACTTTAATCTCGCATTATGAACGCATTGTGAGAACTGCCGCACAATGTAGGACTCATCGTTCACCTTGCTCAAATGAATACTATATAATCCACTCTCCACCACGAAAACGTTACTGCTCTTTGATTGAGTTAAGATCGATATCTTGGTGTGATCGTGCTGGTTCAGCAGAAAGATGCCTTCGCCAGGGTAGATCTCGAGTGCTTCCCACATGACAGCGGCATCTTCTGAGCGGACTAATGCAACGACTTGCTGACTCGACAGCATCCGCGGCTTTTTTTTCCCCCACCCTCAGAGAGAGATAGGGTAGTAATGCAGAAAGTGTGGCACGATCCGCGCTACCAGCAAAAGTACATCGAGACGCTGGGCGAGTCCGACATCTCCGACGGTGGACAGATTGGGCGGCTGACGGATCTCTTGGCCTCTTTGCAAGGCGATCTCGAGTCGATCCGCGGCTCGTTTGCCAGCGCCATCAATCGCGTCAGTGTTTCTACTGTGCGTATCGGTTCGACCACCAACCGCACGTTGGCCAATACTGTGCGCTTCACGACGCGGTTCTCGGGTGATGGAGGCGCTGCTACACCGATTGATATCGCACAACAGAGCGCTGCCACAGGAGATGTCTTAACGTGGAATGGCACATACTGGACGCCCTCTTCTTTGGTGCCGGGCGGTATTTCCAGTCAGAACGTAGCCAGTGGATCTGTCGGGTCGCCGTCGATCTATTTCGGAGGTAATACGGCGAGTGGGTATTATAGTCCGTCGGCCAATGTGCTCGGCATCAGTATTTCCGGCGTCAATGCCGTGACGGTGACCTCATCTACGATTACACTGAACAAGAACGTTACTATTGGAGTCAATACATCCAGTGCGCATACCATTAACGCCACGACGTCGAGCTCGGTGGGTGCTACGGGTGCCGCGGAAGCCATACCCGCCAATCCGCTCGGCTACTGGTCGCTCACCATTAACGGAACCGCGGCCAAGATCCCGTACTATACCGCCTAGAGGTCGATCGTGTCCTCATTGCGCTCGTCAAAATATCGTCGGATCAGGTCGCGAAGACGTGGGTTCGGCGCATCGAAAATATACAGTCCCTGCCAGTCGTTCTTGATGTGTACCTCGGGATCGAACTGCGTGTCAATCAAAATCGACCAGCGTTCCGAGTATTTGCGGTCCGCGAATCGGCCGTGGAAGCCGTGAATGATGGTGCCCTTGACATAGCCGCAGTTTCGTTGAATCGTCCGTTCTACACGGTCCTGCCATTGGATCAGCTTCTTGCGGTAGTTGGGGTGCATTTGGGTCGGGCAGCTCTGTTCTACTGCATTCACTAAGGCGAGGGCCATGTGGTGGTCTCCGGCACCGAGAATCGCGAAATCGATCAAGCGCCCCATGTCATTATATGCTTTTCGGGTGCAGGCCCATGCAAACCCCGGGTGCCACACTGCGTACTTCTTGAAGTCGCGCGGGACCACGAAGTTGTTCTTGGCATACTGCGAGAAGAAGCTCTCATGCGTATTCAGAACCTCGCCCTTGGGTCCCAGATTGACCACACTCTGAAACATCTGCACCACATCGTACTTTTGCAACTGGTGGATCGTGCTGTAGGCAATCTCCCGGTCCTTGAACTCCACGTCGCCGTCCACCCACGCCATATACTTCCAGTTACGCGGCAAGTTTTCCGCCATTTGGTTGATCATGTTCTCTTTGTGCCAGATCACTGCGTTTGTGCGCAACTGCATGTGGCGCGGATTGTTCTTGTCCGTGGCCACGAATGGACGATCCCCGAGCGCCACTTCCACAATATAGAGACGAATGCCAGGCAGCGACTCCATGTGTTTCACATACTCTTGAAACAGTTCGTATCTGCGTTTGTAACAATAGTAGTTATTGATGGGCGTAATCACGTGCAACACATCTGGAGCACAGCACTTCTCACACGAACAGTCGCACGTTTTCGAGTCATCAGTCGCACAGCAAGGCAGAGACGCAACAGGCACCGTGTGAGTGGCTACCGCCATTCTCTCCACTGGTAAAGGGTGTGGAAGATTTCGGGACCGAATCCACCGCGTCAAACTTGCATGTTTTGGAAATCCACCACCTGATCCGCAGGAGTCGGGTTGGCCTCCTTCATGACCACCGTCTCCGTAAACTGTTGATCCAATGGACGGTTCTTCTGTTCCCAGATGTACATGGCGCAATGTTCTGCGTTCAGTGCGATGTGGGCCAGAGCAGCGTATCGATTCAAACAGTCTCGCAAGAAGTCGCGATTGAATTGGGGCTTCTTGGGCCTGAACTGTCGCACCACCTCGAACGTACGCTGCTGCTTTACGTGCACCACCGTGCCTTGAGGAGTGACTTCCTCCACATCCACTTGCGCCCCGACATTCCGCAGTAGCATCTTCTGCCCCAGCGACATCAATTCATAGATGCGCTTCTTTAACTCCGTGCGTTCCTTGGCCATCAGTTTCATCTGTTGCATGATCTGCGCATATCGAATCGTCAGTTGACCCAGCTGATTTTGTATATCTCCTACCGACGCCATCCCTCGAGACCATACTCATACAGAGAGAATTTTCAAGCGCATTAGGTAGCGCGATGTGTTTCCCACGGACGAGAAAACGAGAGAAATCCATCGAGATCATTCGCCGACTGTCACGAGAGGGAGTCCTTGCGTACAATGAGCGCGATCTCCAGCAGCACGTCTCGAAATGGTCTGACCAGGACTTGACTTATGTCGTCAACTACGGAATGCGGCGCCAAAAAGACGGAAAAGTCATCCGGCGCAATCCAGTTATACACGAGGAGAGCAGCGAATCCAAAACAGTCGCCTCGCTCGAGATCGGATCCATCGGATTCTGATCACCCCGAAGATTCGCAAAGAATGGGGAACTGCTGCTGCTGCTGTGCAGTGTCGGACAAAGATGAGCGGATCATTCAATTATCCAAGGCGCACAAGACTCTGTTTGAGTCCGATTGTGATCTGCGTCGCGATATGAAACGATATCTCACAGATGATGACAAGTACCGCGCCATTCCACCCACGTACCGCAAACAAGACCTTTCATCACAAAATATCGTCGGTTGTTGCGATGATGAACGAGACTACTTTACTGTCGACTTTGCCAAGTTGCGTGAAGACATTCGCGTCTGTAAAGTCAAAGCCAATTATCAAGGGCTGTGGACCGACGAACTCATCCGAGAGTGGGACAAATACGTCGATCCGCGACCGATTGATTGCAGCAATATGCATGAACACCGGTGTTTATTCAACAGTGACGGAACGATTCTGAATATCAACAAGATCAAGGCGGTGATCCGCGTGGAGAAAGAACAGCCAGAGCCAAGTGCGGAGACACGAGTCGCGTATCACAATCTCATTCATGACATCATGAGCCTGCCCCGAGTGTGCTTCTGTGGAACTTGTGTCGGTTGTCGACTGCAAGTGGAGTCGAATCAGATCATTGGCATGCGAGCTTATACACGAGGTGCGTATGTGATGTATCCAATGGAGTCGCTTCAATACGAGCTCGCAGTTCGCAAGGCACATCAAGCCAATCTGAACGACCAACATCTTCTCCCCACCCTACGTGGCGAGCTCCGGGCGTTCCAGAACTATGGCCTTTATCCGCAAAAGGACGTTGAGAAGATGACGTTGCAACAACTGCAGGCGGCCGTCGATGAAGCCATTCGCCGCCGTGATCTATTGGCCGCTACCCCTCTTCCCCAAATTTGATCACCCACCGAAGATCCTTCCGAGATTTTCCAAATTCTTTGTAAAAAATGGGGCTGTGTATGTCTGATGCCAACAAGGAGCTTGATTACTTTTGCCAAAGTTGTGAAGCGGTCTTTAACCACAACCATGCACACGATGCCGCCAGATACCTCCACATCAAATCGTATCGCGAAACTGCCCATCGTTTTCTCCAATTCGATTATCGTGCGCGGTGGTGGGCATCGCCAACCTCTTTCACGATTCATCTCGACCGTCTGGCACAGGAACTTGTCGTCGCCAAAGTCACCAAGAATTCCCTGGATCAGTTCAATGCGATTCGAGCCGATTGGATGAAATATGTCGACCGAGATGGCCGCGGGATTGCTGAAGTGCTTCGCGACGAACGTCTTCTCAACAAGACAAAGGATGGTCTCAATATTCCTCTGATGCAAGCCATTATCGAGCGAGAAAAGCAACTGGATCCTCGTCAGAAAGAAGAGCAACGTCGTCTTGTACTGTCACTGCTTCAAGAGATCAAGAAACTCACCCCCGTGTGTCAATGTGGCACCAAATATGCGCAGATTTGTGTGAGCTGCGGCGCCGTTGAGAAGTTTACACTGGACGTGGAAGACAAGTTTCATCGCAATACAGGAACGCATATGTGGTATCAAGTCAGTTCTCTCCAGAAGGAACTGGAGCTCCGACAAGTGGCTGCTGCCCTGAAACGCCGCCAAGAGGAGGAAGTCCAAGCTGTAGCTCTTCGCCGTGAACTGGCCGAATCCCAGAAGTATGGCCACTATCCACTGCGGGATCTCAACGGCCTAGACTTCGCGGCTCTTCAGGCCGGAATCCGTGAGGCCACCAATCGCCGGGATCAGATCGCCGCCACGCCTGTTCAGTACGCCCTCCCGCCGCCGTTGACTTCTCTCGTTGCCACCGCTCCGTCTTCTTCGTGATTTTTTTGTTTTCCCCCATGTGTACAGTCGACATGCGTGCCATTGCCGTCGCCATTGCCCTATATAGTGCCTGGTTCTTTGCATTGAGTGCCATTCTTTGGCAATTGTGGAACAAAGTCATGATCAAGGCGTTTAGTGAGGGCGCGCTCCGTGAAATCACATACACACAGAGCATGGGCGTGCTATTGTTCCTGGGGCTGTTTGTGAAGAGCGTGTCTGTATGCGGGCCCGTCTGAGAGTCCTGGAGGAGGCTGGCTCAGTGGAAAATCCACTCGCGATAGAACACGGTGCCTCTTGGGCATCAGGTTCGGCGAGGGAGTTTCGGGTTCGCTCAGAGCTCGTTTCGCAGGAAAATGGGCCGTAGGGATCGAATCTTGAATACGCTTCGCCTCATCGGTGTTGAGTTCGAAAGAGGGCAGAAAAACGCCGACTTTCGCATTGATGCCAACCACACACAACTCTGCGGCGTGCAATTTGTTCAAATAACCGACCGCATACCCCAGTTCACAGGATAAAACACAAGTCACATCCCGTGCCGTCAGACCGAGCGGTTTCAGCGACGAGTGTTCGCAGATGGCCTCGAGAGTCAGCGGCCGAAGATCAGACGAATCGGTTTCTTCAACACCCAAATCCCTCAGTACTGACCAAACAACCTCTTTACTGTCACCGTTATCCCGCAAAAGTGACGTGGCGTGTTGCGTACATCGGGTCTTGTACTCGGCGGTCTCTGAATCGTCGCCATCCATCATGGCCGTGGCCAGATATGGGCCAGAATGCGTTGAGCCAGTATCATAGGGGGTACACGACACATGACCATTGGAAGAGAACGTACAGAACATAACATGCAGAGCGGGGCTGCGTTGCCAGAGTTGCTTGATGGTGTCCAGAGCAGCAAACAGGTGCACCAATTTCAGGCCCAAACAAGGCACCGCAGTCTTGGTTTTCATCGATATGAAATCGTAGTATTCCGCGAACAAGTAGCGCGTCCATGCTTCCTCTGGTTTGCGTTTCAGTGATGTCGCGATTGTGAACGATGTGAGGTGATTCTTGTGATCCGCTTTGTAGGTTCGCCACGGTTCTTTGGCGTTTTTTGCCGTGGCATCGGCGCGAGAAAGCAAGGCAATCACGTCGTCCGAAGCAAACAGGGCCAGATCCAGTGTCGCGCGAACAAGAGGGCGTTTGATGCAAGAAAAGCGAAAGTCCAAGATCACGTGGTCGGGTACACAACCCGCGAAAACTGGGTGCACGATGAGCATTTCGGACGCGACCGTCGCCATCGATGAGTCGTTCCTCAAAGAAGTGCTCTCGGATTTGTGGATGTATACGTGTGAACAGAATGTGCCGGAAGAATTGCACGAGGACGAGTTAGGCGTGGTGTTCGTGCAACAGACGATCGCGAATATTGTTCCGCTTCTTCGTACGAGCGAATCGGGTCGAGTGCGAGGGGCGAAACTATTGGCACTCGCCAATTTGATCTACAAAACCATTGGTGTCGAGGAGACCATTCGACCGTCGTCCATTTCGTATTGGCTTCGAATTGCGCGGACTCACAGTGATCCAAAACAGACCTTTGCGTTCGAGGCGATCACAATTGGCGAAGTTCTGTTTCAGGAAGCCCAGTTCGTCGAATCTACTGTTTTCTGACGATGATGTTGCGACGTGTGTTTCGCCATGGGCCGCGGATCGGGTTTTACTCGACGCCGATACAGTCTCGAAGTGCTGTTCTCCGACCCCTCGTCTCCGTCCCGCCACGGGTAGCAATTCGCAGACTACTACATGTGCCACCGGCCAAGCCACAGGAGAAGTCGTCGAGTGGAGTAAAGAAGTGGATTTTTGGACCACCGACCGTAAATACCGATCGACTCAAGGATGCGGCAAAATTGTTTATTGGTCTCAACTTTGTTCTTTTCTGTGCCGCAGTGTTTCTTGGCTGGCTAGGCCTCGTCGTTAATTTGTTCTTGGATGGCGACTATGTCGGTGGCATGTGTATGGTTTGGTTCGGTCTGTTTGTTATTGCATGGTGCATGGCATTGTGATTACGGAGAGAATACAAGTCCTCCGTGATGCATGAGATTAAACACCTCCGACACCACATGAACCTCGACATTGACGTCGAACTCCACTTGCAAAACAGGGTTCGGTAGGCGAGACAAGTTAATCGTGGATAGAACCGAACTCGAGTTGGTGATGTCTAGCTCTTTCGAGAGAGGGTAGGGAGTAGAAGAGTTTTGGAAGACGATTTGATAACAGAGAATTCCCGACTCGTCTTCGCCAAATGCGCGAGGCAAGATGCTCTGATAAAATTTGCCGTCTCCTTCAAGAAACCATGGATCGCCGCCATCGTGCGACATCCGCATGTATCGCAACGCACTTGATTCTCTCGGGGACATCCAACTCCGATTCTTTCTAGGGATGACGTAGATCTTGGCGCAAGGATAATTGTGGCCGTACAGACGTATGATAGCCGGTTCACGCGCTCTGACTTGAGTGATATTGTAGCCAAACGTCACAACGGGTAGGCATTGAAGTGAATACCGGCCAATGAAGTAACCGAGCGTTTCCCTGTTGACTGGAGGCCACATAGAGCTGGGATCAGCGAACAGACGTAGTTTCGGCGGTTCCATTCCGACGTAGCCGATGAATTCAATCCGGCACTGATGATACCAAGACGGTGGCGACATGGGAATCGGCAAAAGATATCCGTTCACTCGAGCTGAATAATGAGCCGCTAACCAGGCGCCAGGAATGGTAACGATACGTACCATCCCAAAATAATTGGACGAGTCGAATGAAATGTCGACGGACTGCAAGTCCAATAGTTGACACGACGACTGGATAAATAAGGACGCGTAGTGGTTGGGGCCAGAATACACTTGACAGAAGAAGTTCTGTTTCAATTCGAGTTCATGCGGCTCCATGTCGCCTATGTAGACATAGGGTTTGATCATGTTGACGACCTCCGGTACCACCACTTTCTCGTGAAGGACTTGAGTCGCCTGGTCGATGCGATTCTTTGAGCGTTGACATGTGAAGAAAGAATGGCGCTGCCGGTTCTCGAAAAAGATGATTTCGCCCCGATTGTGAAGTATTATGCCTCGTGCGAACACCTGCAGTGCACCGTGTTCTCCTGAGGTGCGTATTAGTGTCAGGGTTACCGGCGGTTCGGTGCAGTAACACGAAACGAGAACGAATTCGCCTCGTCTTTCGAACTCTGTCCATTGTCCGTCATTGACAGATACTCCCGCAATGTCATGCGCTGTATCCACGATCCACAGACCATCCACCACATGAGGGACCGTTCGCAGTTTGTAGCATCGGCCGTCAAAGTAAAGAGACACCAGACCGCGAGAGACATGATCGTAATGAGTATATGATTCTAATGGACCGCGAGAACGGATAGGAATATCTGTGAGACGACTCATGTTGACGGACACTGGTACCTTGATCACAGCCTTTTCTTCTGGGAAACATGGACGCCGACAAGACGACAAAGAAGTATCACCGAGTGCAAATGGACGATCTACTGACCTCCGTTCGAGACCGGTGCGTTCGGCGCAAGTTCAACATGTGCTGGAAAAGCTCTCTATTTGCTCGTGGTCTCGAGATGTCGCAATGTGAAGCGCTGTATTCTACTCACGTATCGGAGTGCGACCGAGAACTTCAGGACACTATGTGGCGCGTATTTAAATATGCTACCTTGTCGTTTGGGTTCGACTGACCCATTACGTGTAATTGTGCAATACAATTTACGTGTTGTCATGAAAATACAATTTTCGTGTCATTCAAGTTTGGTAAATGACCAAAATTAGGATGACATCATTCCGGGGTTCCATGTCGGCATTTCAGAATGGTGGGTGCTGACACTTGTAAAAGATAATCACGCAACGCATGCAGTTCAGTAGGTTAATCATCTTCTTGTCCGAAACCACGGGGAGCAGTTTGTCAATTTGAGAAAGCAATCGGGTCAAGGCCGCGTCCAGGTCGTCCTGTGGCATATCGTACAGCGTCTGAATCGATGCATCAAAGTCCACGATGAGACGGTCTTGCGGCATCTTTTTTGTCTTTTCACCAGGTAGGATCCCCGTTGATTGGTACTCTGATCACCCCCACCGTGTCATCATGACGGAGAAGAAGACGCGCGTAGCAGATGTCTCGCTGGACCAAACGGAACGATGTCCGTCGTGGCTTCGGCCCGCGGCTCCCTCTACGATTCCCACCCCCACTTTGGCGTTACAAGTCATGGCCGTAGAACCGGTCCGTATTCAGAACGAACCCGTCGTCAAACTGTCCGGCATCACCGACGAGGGCTATTCTGTCACGATTTATGCCAAAGGATTCCTGCCCTATTTTTGGGTCGAACTGCCTGAACATCTTTCCGACAGCACGACTCCCGCGTTCTTGGAAGCGTTCTGCGGCTCTCTGAATGGGCGATTGCGGAATGCAGTGCGCAGTGTCGATGTCTTTATGCGGCAAACGATCCTGGGGTTTCCTTCGGCCCCAAAGCCACACATCAGAGTATCGTTGAATGATTCGTCTGCGATTCGCCAAGCGCGTGAATTGCTCAAGAAAGGCATTCGTGCGGGCCCGAGTTCTGAATTGATTGTACTCAAAACCTTTGAGTCGTCGTGGGTGCCCTTTGCACTCCGATTCATGGTGGATACCGGAATATGTGGTGGCGGATGGATTGAAGTCGGCACGGACCGTCTGGAGCGCCGCACCCGACCTGATACACATTGCCAGTACGAGTTTGACGTGCATTACTCCGCCATTACTTCCCACGATGCACTCAAGGGTCACTGGGGCCGTGTCGCTCCCTTGCGTATTCTCAGTTTCGATATTGAATGTGCTGGACGCCCCAATCTGTTTCCAGAAGCGCATACCGATCCTGTGATTCAGATCGCGAATGTGTTGTATGCACCCGGAAATCCTGTGCCTTTACTGAAAGTAATCTTTACACTGGACACGTGCGACGCTATCTATGGCGCAGAGGTTCGATCGTTCAGCTCCGAGATGCGACTCTTGTCTGCGTGGCGCGATTTCGTGATCGCTACCGACCCGGATATTCTGACTGGATACAACATTCTGAACTTTGATTTGCCGTATTTACTCGATCGAGCCGCGACGTTGGGCGTGACTCAATTTGCGTTCTTGGGGCGCACCAAAACCCTCGCCACAACCGTACGCGACAAAGTTCTCGAGAGCCGAGCGTTTGGCAAAAACATGAACAAGGACGTCGATATTCAAGGCCGCATCATTTTGGACGCGTTGCAGATCTTTCGGCGCGAAGAGAAATTGCGCAGCTACACCTTGAACGCCGTCAGTGCCCACTTCTTGAAGCAACAAAAAGAGGATGTACATCATTCCGAGATCACCAAGTTACAAAATGGCACGGCCGAGACACGAAAACGACTCGCCGTGTATTGTCTCAAAGACGCGATTTTGCCCATGAAGTTACTCGAGAAGCTGCTCAAAGTCGTCAATGCGATCGAGATGGCTCGCGTCACCGGTATTCCGATTGGCTGGCTGTATTCGCGTGGACAATCCATCAAGGTCGTCTCGCAACTACTGCGCCGTACCAAAGAATCGCTCATCATCATCCCAGACAAGGACATGGGCCATTCGGAACAGAAATATGCCGGCGCCACCGTGTTAGAACCGAAGCGGGGCTTTTACACACATCCCATCGTCACTCTGGACTTTGCGTCGCTGTACCCGTCGATCATGATCGCGCACAACATGTGCTACACGACCCTGGTCGATCCACAATACGCCAAGACTCACCTGAAGCCCGATGACTATACTGTCACCATGCGCGGACACTGTTTCGTCAAGAGCCACATACGCCGCGGGATTCTGCCCGACATTCTGGTGAAACTAGGTGCCGCACGGAAACAGGCCAAAGTTGACATGGCTCTCGCCACCGTTCCGTTTCTCAAGGCTGTGCTCGATGGTCGCCAGCTTTCCCTCAAAATCAGCGCCAATTCTGTTTACGGTTTTACTGGGGCCACGGTAGGGCAGTTACCGTGCATCGAGATCTCAGAATCGGTCACTGCATTCGGCAGGTCCATGATTGAACACACCAAGCAGATGGTCGAGGAGAAATACGGCCCGTCTGACCAGGCGCAAGTGATTTATGGTGACACGGACTCTGTCATGATTCTGTTTCCGAACAAGACCGTCGAACAAGCTATGGCTCTCGGCAAACAAGCCGCAGATATGGTGTCGGCAACTTTCATCAAACCAATCAAGTTAGAGTTCGAGAAGGTGTTTTATCCTTATTTGCTGTGCCAGAAGAAGCGATATGCCGGTGTCAAGTATGAAGAAGGGAAACCAGGTGTGATTGCTGTCAAAGGTCTTGAAGTCGAACGACGCGACAATTGTCTGCTGGCCGTCAAGACCATGAAACGCGTCATCGAGATCATGTTGAAGGAACAGAACATGCAGAAGGTCGAGGAGTATATCAAGAACGTAGTCTCGCAGTTATTGTTGGGCAAAATCGATGTGTACGAACTGGTGATTTCAAAGGCTCTTTCGAAAGGTAATCGAGCATCGGACTATGCCACGAAAGCGGTTCATGTCGAACTGGCAGAACGGCTGCGAAAACGCAACCCCGCAAATGCTCCGAAATCAGGAGATCGAGTGCCCTATGTGATGATCCGCGGTACCAAGAAATCAAAGAAGTACGAGAACGGCGAGGATCCGCTGTTTGTGATGGAGAACAATCTGCTCGTTGATACGCAGTTCTATCTCGAGAAGGCTCTGCAACAGCCTCTGAGTCGCATTCTGGAGCACGTTCTGTCCACGACGCGGTTTCACCAATTATTTCACGGGGATCACACAAATTCCATCAAAGTCGCGTCATCCACATCGGGTGCATTGAGCACTTTTGTCATCAAGCGCTCTTCTTGTGCCGGGTGTAAGGCTATTCTAAAACCGAACGAAAAAGGAGTCTGTACATCGTGTCGACCCGTGAAAGCCGAAATTTGTATCGATCGGATTCAGACCGCCAAACAACTCGAACAGCGGTCAAATCGACTGTGGAGCCAATGTCAACGCTGTCAAGGCAGTCTCATTCAGGAAGTGACGTGCGCCAACAACGACTGCCCGATCTATTATCAGCGAAAACAAGTGTGGATCGATCTTAAGGCTGTTCATGCTGTACTGTCCGAGTTAGAATGAATAGGACCAGATCATCTGACACAACTCTCGTACTGGAACCACCATGAGTAACAGGGCGCGTCTCTCCCGCCAACGTTCCAATCCATACAGAAGACGGGACGTGTCGAACACAGGGTATGACCGATCATCAACTGTGTCCAGTGTTGAAGTCAGAAAACGGCCCGAAACCGTATCAAAATGCCATGTGTGGCACACATGACGAGGAGATCGCGTGTGGCGAGTCATCTTGTAAAGTACACCATCGGTCAAATTGAGTTCGTAGATTGTCGAGAACGACGGGCGAGTTACATCGATGTAGCAGATCATCTTATTGCCCGGTTCTGTGCGGAGTTTGATCAGGGTGAATTCTCGCTCCAACAGCAGTAAACAGTAGCCATGGCGAGTCAGCACTTCTGCACATTCCGTAGATCTCACGACTCCTGCGAGCCGAAGTACTGATGCAATATCCATGGGTGGGGTGGTCAGAATCGTTTTTTATTCTGCTAAGAGGACGACAACTTTAAAGAATTTGAATCGTCTAGATGAAATTTGGGTTTTCCAGGGCCAGTTGTAGCATGCACATCAGCTCGAACTGGCAGTGCTGGACCGTGTCTTTCTTTTTCACCGAAAACCAGTGCTCAACGTGTTGCTTGTACCGTGTTATGAATACATGATCCAGGTACGTGGCCAAAACCGCCTGATCGTTCAGCACCAACTCATTCAGGTACGTCAAGGTATCGGCAAAATTCACCGGTTCATCCAAATTGCATCCTTCCAGGTAACGGTCGAAGGTACGTAGAATGTCCACGTCGTCGATTTCGTATCGTTCGCAGAACTTTGTCACGTCCTCGAGTGGGATCACTACTGTCTCACCGGGAAACGCGAGAAAGCGAATTCGTTCCAGATACTGTTTTGCCTGCTGCTTTTTCTGCTCGTCTTCAAGCCGTTGTATCGCAGACTCTGTTCGAGTAAGTGTAAAATGGTTTTCTTTCAGTTCTTCAATCAATATACACAACACTTCCCGTGTCGCCGCCATTTTGGGTGATCAGCTCTGGTTTTCATTTCCAGAGGGCATGCAACACACTGCGCGCATAATGGCACAGCTCACGGACAACAAACGGAATCGTGGGGAATCCATCATACAAGACTTCAATGGATGTGCGCGTTTCAGTCGACGCGCCCGGAATTTCAACAAACATTGACACATAGTCTGAATATGGATAGGGATCTGCCCACGAGAACCGATACTCAGAGTCAGCTGCCTTACTCCACCACGAGTACCGATATTCGGCGTCCATCAGTCTTGCTTCCATTACTCTGGTGCCGGTATGGATCTTGACAATACCATTTCTTATGGCGCTTCCGTTTGAGTCCGTAATCTTGAGTCGAACACTGCGCAGATAACATGCGCCAATGTCTGGACGAATCTCGATCCTGGGACCGCGGAACAGCACGACTTGCGGTGGAACGGAGAACATGGCCAAATTTCAATTTGTCACGTGGTGATTCAAAACTCTAACACAATTCGAGCTATATCTTTTCCAATCAAATGGATGATCAGGGTACGCTTCGCTCGACGATCTCTGACCCAGTGAACGAGTCGAGTACGTGGCACTCGATACAAAGTGATCCACGGAAGAGTCTTTTGTGTCGAGAATAGTTGGACTCTTAACTCTAGGTGTGTAAACTGTCCGCGCGCATCGAAAAACCAACAGAGCACGAGTTCATTTGACGTCCGAAAGAATCCACGCACGATGTAGCGCTCTTTTGTCGGGACCGTGTCAAAAGTCAACACCACTTCTTCATCGTAGTATACTAATGCGTTTTTCATACATAATGCTCGTGTTCTACAGTAAACAGGTGCGTGTCGCACACCTTCCGTGCTCCAAAGACAGAGTGGACGATATGCAAATGCATACAACTCATCACCGGTAACGAGGTTCATGGTGATCAAAGTTTACACAGAATAGGGAATCGATTTACCCGCCATCATACCGCGCACACCTGACAACACCCCTTCTGCCGACGACAAGTTACTCTCGGCTCTCGAGGGTCGGTCCGAACGCATCACGAGCGGGCTGTCCTCTTGCATCGTTTCCTTTCGGATGAACTTAGCCTGATGCCGATTCACCACTGTAGACACTGACGGGGTGGGAACGGCCGGCGGTGAAGACGATGACACACGAGGCAGAATCACAAAGTAGATCAGCGCGGCCAAACCTGCCAAAACGACGAGCGAACCAGCAGCAAGTGCAACCTTCTTCATTTCTCCAGGGAGTACAATCAGGGGAAGACAATTTTTTTCTCAGAGAAATGTTTTTAATCGTAGAGACTTTTACCGATCCTGGTGTTGTGGAGATTTGCATCGAGCGATTCTCTACGGAAACGCAAGTGAAGCAGTTTCTCGCTGATTTTCTACTGCATCAAGAATCAACGCAGCACCTATTCCGGCCTTTGGCGTCGTTAACGGAACTCATTAGCATTGTGCAGAATGTATATAAACCAGGTTATCGATTGACTGGTGTGTATTATTGTTTAGGCGAACAACTGGACTCGTTTCGGCTTGTGTGAACTCTGTCTAGAAGCTCCACTCACTCCTTGAAAGGAGCGAATGGCTGCCAATACACGATGATCATTATCCAACACACTCATCGAACGGCCATCCATGTCATGACCTCCCATCATTGCCCACACGTCCTGGTTCGACAACTTCGCCTTGGCCTCGAGTACGGCGATCGCCTCTCCACGAGGATCGAAGCTCTGACGACTCGGGCCTCGGTCAATGCCCCAACGAGCCGATGCACCCACCACCAGAGCAGGGTTCAGCTGCGGAATACCGGAATCGACCGGCATCGAAGACGGAGTCCTGGCCAGACTTGCCGCGGCCATGGGTTTGGACGAGGACGCCTGACCTTGACCCCAGTTCACTCGCGGAGAGCCAGAAAGAGTACGTTGTGCGACCCAGCTCTTCTTTCCTGACATAACTACGGTATCGTCTGATCACTGCCCGAGAAATTATTTATGCGCCAACTTTACAGGGGACAGTAACATGTCAAAAGTCAACCGCAGATCCTTTGTGCCCCAGGACAGCGGCATGTTATCCCGAGATATCAAGGAAGGCGCCAAGAGTTTTTCGCGAATTCGCACGGTGAACAAGGCCAGGTTCGCCACCAAATCCCAGCGTCGGGCCGTCAAACAACAAGCCAAGATCTCTCTCGCCCGAGCGGTCCAATTGCCCAAAGAATTTAATCGCTGGGCCGACGATGGATTTATGCCGCCACCCATGGATCAAGGTCGGTGCGGCTCGTGTTTCGCTTGTGCGTCCTGTCAGATGTTAGCGTGTCGATTCCGATACGCGTTTCGGTCCAAGTCCCTTGAGCTCGAGAATTTATCGGTTCAGTATTTGATCGACTGCTACGGGCGACAGGGCGAGCCGCACGATCAAGAGGTGGAAGGGTGTGACGGAGGTGTCGTGCCCGTTGCTCTCAACCTCATGACATCCCTCGGAACACCCAGCGACGCGGAATTACCGTACACTTCGGCTGGGTGCGCAACCGATGGCGGAGTCGTCAACAATGCGGGAGGCGGGTCGTGCTCGGAAGCGATTTCCTCATCTGACTGCAAAAACAAATTCGCCGAGAAGATCTTTCGCGCACGAAACCCGGTGCTCGTAACTGATCAAGAAGGCAAAGAGCCCGACAACTATGCACAGATCTCCAAGAAAACGATTGAGGAGAACGTCGCTGCCATGAAAGCACACATCTACAACCGAGGACCTGTTGTTTCAGTGATTGAGGTGTTCGACGACCTATTCGATTACAATGGGCGAGGAGTCTATGCACACGCCCCGACGTCGAAATCCGCCGGCATTCACGCCATTAGCGTCGTGGGGTGGAATGAGTCCGGATCTCGCCCGTTTTGGATCGTGCAGAACAGCTGGGGTACCTCTTGGGGCGACGGCGGATTCTTTTACGTCTTGATGTACGAGAATGAGTCGCTCATCGAAAGTGAAGCGTACGGTGCGGACCCAGATCTGGAGTCGCCCGCCGTGAAGAGTCTCGGTTTGACTAATGCCGACTTTGATCGAAGCACTGGCACAGAATGGGTCGACTATAGTTGGCGCATCCCGTTCTTCAACTTGTCCTTTTGGAAGTCGTGGCAGGGCGTCGTCACTGTGATCGGCCTCGTCCTGTTGTTCGGCTATTTGGCCAAGCGCAAAATGATACCCACGTAAAAAAAAAGTTGCCCCACTTTCAAGTGACAGATGGAGGGCACGGAGGCCGAATACTCGATCCCCGCATTTTTGCAATCGGCGGCGGAGTCTATTAAGATTCCCGAGACTCGTCCTGAATTAGTGGAGTCTCTGAGCATTGTGATGTCTAACTTGTCTGAAAACACGTACTTTACTCGACAACCATATGAGACACACGTGCCTCCCGCTCCGTTCGAGATGAGACAGGTGCCGAAACTGTATTGGAAGGAAGAACCCGACGACGTTGAAAGAAAGCAGTCGGTTTGGCAAGCCAATTTTCGACTGGACTTTCTGCAAACGCGGAATCGTGAAAAGGTCGCACAAGTGGCAGCGGTCGTTGTAGACGAATGGCACACGCTTGTTGATAAGTATGAGCCCGAGGAGTCCCCGCTTCGCGACGAGAATAACGACTTTGATAGCGGTAAATTTGCTACGGACCTGAAATTTCTAATGACCGACTTGGGGAAAACCGCTGCTCAATCTTCCAAATACAAAGGCACGACGAAAATAAAGTGGTATGGAATCATGTGGTTTCTGATGCTCTGCGGCCTAGAGTTTCACCTCACGTACGTGGCTATGGTGCGATATGCGACCGAGATGGACACCATGACGTTGAATCTGCAGTACATCACTCTACAAGCGCTTCGGTACTTACTGGGCATCGTTCACGACAGTGCGCATCCTATGTTCATCGGGTATGGTGCAGATAATGCGAAAATTACGGTCAAGATCATCCAAGTTACCGCTACACGTTTCATACAGCTCTTCGACTACATGATGCAGTTGATTCAGCGCATGGAGTCCACTGTGGGATACATTCCTCTAATGAAGCCAGACATGTTGGGAGCGGCGCCGATGCAACAGAGTCATCCCAGACAGAAAAAAAAGAAACCGCGGTCGAAGACAAAGAAGCCTCGACCACGTTCGGTCAAAGATACTCCGCAATGATATTCAATAGCAACGGGATCGATGAGATCTGATGATACAATTGTGGCCACAGCAGCAACAAGCGTTCTGGGTAATGCAATAGCACCCACCGATACCAGAAGCTCAGTTTTTCCGACCAAGAGATGCGAACTCCGGTTTCCCAGACACAACTGTACAGCAACCAGTACCAGCGAGAGAAATCGACTCTACACTTGAACCCGTGCCTGGTTTTCTGCCAGGAGATGGCT
>JACCDT011932098.1_pt1 | contig 76954 bp, 81 predicted proteins | sample 7446291 | NCBI WGS metagenome assembly JACCDT01 (sample SAMN15323446, study PRJNA562643) | freshwater metagenome | isolation source: river surface water | place: USA:Blue River Watershed | collected 2017-08-17 | reverse complement strand
GAGTTTTCTGTACCTTCACTATTGTACGCCATCTACTTCGCTATCGTTCTTTCTGTCATTAACTGGATACTTCACTTTTTTGAATAGAGGCTATGAAGCTAGTGAGTCTGAATATAGAAAAAAATAAACACTACGATAGAATTTTCTCTTTCCTCGAACAAGAGAAGGCGGATGTCATTTGTTTACAGGAAGTTCTGGAAAAGGATGTTTCCTTTATCATAGACAGTCTCGGAATGAGAGGTGAATATGTTGTTTCGGATATTTATATTGGATCTCATGAGGCATACCAGGATGTCTATGCTGAAAGACAAGGGTTACTCATTCTTTCTCGTTTTGTTATATTAGAAGTAGAAAAATACTTTTATTGGGGTAATGAAAATTTTCTAAAAGCCTCAGTCGACGTATTTCGTCAGGAATTCGATACGTATTGTTCGCACCCAATTCTGATTGTAAAAGTGCAAGATACCCTTGGTGGTTTATATACTATCGCTACTACACATTTTCCAGTGACCAAAGAAGGCGCAGTCTCGGAAACCCAAAGAAGAATTCTGCCATCTCTTTTTTCTAAACTCAATTTGTTAGAAGAGTTTGTTTTATGTGGTGATTTTAATGCGCCACGTGGAGGTGAGATTTTCTCAGAAATAGCTTCTAGATATAAAGATAATGTGCCGACTAGCTACGCCACCAGTCTGGACCAGTTACTTCACAGAAAAAGAGGTTTACAATTTATGGTAGACGGTCTCTTTACTACAAAAAAATACACAGCAACAGGAACTGAACTAAAAGATGGAGTGAGTGATCATATGGCAATAATCTCTACCATTACGCACATTGTATAATACAATCAGATCTTAAGAAACCTTTGATATGTGTGAAAAATATACATAAATATGTTAGAATCCTAGCACCATTATTTTCTAATTCTATATACACATGAGTCTCTCCATCGGAATAGTCAGGATGCAACACGACAAGAGTACAGTAAGGATTATTCTAGATTAATACCTTTTTCATTTACAATTAAATTACCGCCACCCTTAAAGACTGGTGTTGATTATGGTTTTATTAAACAGCAAAAATAATTTTTGTTGTTATAATGAATAAACATATGGACATAAGTAATTGTGATAAAAAAGAAGAAGAAATTTATAAGGTTGATGATAGGTATCTTGTTTTTATAGATGAAACAGGTGACCCTTTTCTCCATAAAGACTTAAATATCTACCAAGCACCCACTGTTTTCCCTGTAATGACAGTTACGGCACTTATTATAAGAACTTCTGTTTATAAAGATGTTTTTGTTCCAAGCATAGATGCTATAAAAGAAAAGTTTTGGGAAACAAGAGATATTCATTTTCACTCTAATGAAATCAGAAGAAAGGACGGTATTTTTAAAGTTTTACTTGATGATGAGAAATATACTGATTTTAAAACTATGATGACAAACAGTTTAGAGAATGGGTCTGTAACAATTATTTCTTCTTCAATAAACAAGAAAAAACTTTTACAAAAAGCAGAAGATTTTAAAAAGAAGAATGGGGAAGACTATAATCTTGGCGATTTGTATTTGACTAATGTAAGTTGGGTTCTTGAAAGAGTGGGTCATTTTCTAAAAGGGGAAGATACAGCAAAAATTATCTTTGAAACTCGTGGCAGAAAAGAAAGCAGAAGAATACAAGCAGTCCTCGATGAAGTTAAAAAGAATGGATGTTTTTATCATTCTGCCGAACGGTTTAAAAGTATAAACGAGGAAATTATTTTTTGTACAAAAAAAGATAATGTTAATGGCCTCCAAATGGTTGACTACTGCACATATCCTTTTGCTAGATATGCTAAAGATAAAACTGACGAAAATAAACTCTTTGATATATTAAGAAAATTTGTTTATAAGGGTGATTATGGGGAATACGGACTTAAAGAGTGGCCATAAAAACAAAAACCCTGATTTCTCAGGGCTTTGCCGACTGGAAGATACCTCCAGTCCATAAGTACATAATACTACACTATTTGAATTAAAAATCAACAAACAAAAGTCCGATGTGGATAACGACTTTTAGTTAATTTTATAAGTACTTAGGGAATACTTTCTGGAAATTTTCTGCGTTCTCCTGCATCCATTCAAACGTTTTATTCCATTCTTTTTGATTATCAAAATCTCCAGTAGTATTTAGTTTTATTCTACTTGCTTTTTTCTCAGGTAACTCCATCCATTCTAACTTCTCTCCAAGTTCGTTTTCAATCGTGTCTTTACTATTAAATAGTTTTGTATAAAGTTCTTTATTGTTTGATATATAAATTTCACAAGCAAATTGTTTATCACGAGAGTTTATTGTAAGAGCGATATGACAATCACTGCTTCCAATTGAAATATTAGTCCAATGCTGAGGGTAACTTTTCTGAAAGCGTAAAGATGTATTATTTTGTTTTGCAAAACTTTTGAAAGCATCCCAGAACTCTAATTGCTTTATTTTTGTTTCAGTAAGTTCGCTACTATCAGCGGAACTTTTTACCGCTTTAGCCCAATCATTCGGTTTTGATATTATTTCAAACTTTGGTGCAGGTAAAGAGTTTTCAATTTGCCAAAGTTCAATTCTTAATAAATAAAAACCTATTTCTTCATTTGTGTTTTCGTTTAACCAATCAATAGCATTTCTATGTTCTTCTCTAACATCTTTTACCACCCATACAATAACTTTTGCATCGTATCCAGAAGCGTATGTAATAACTTTACCTAAATGGTCATGGTCAGACACTTCAAGTTGGTTTTCAATAATAACTTTATTACCTGTATTTTCTTCTTCAGCAAGAATATCAACATTAAAACTACCAACCTTTGCTTCTGTTTGAATAAGTTTAATATCAAATCCAATTTCATCTCCTAAAAGAGCAAGATTTTCTTCCTGTGCTAACCATTTAGTAAAATCATTAGCCTCATGTTTCCAACCTTCACGTAATTCAATTTTCTTTAGTTTTCCTAGCATAGTTATTTTTTAAGTTTAACATAAAATAATGATATAATTATTTTCATATATTATGAACACAAAAGACATCTTACATAAAATCTTTAAGAATCCAGAGCAGGACTTGCTGATGTTTGATAATCCGCTTTCTAAGTTAGATATTTATGAAAAAGATGAAGGTAAATACTATGTAAAGTCTATTTCAAAAATGGAAGAAGAAAAACTAGTCTATAATGAAAAGACTGGTAAATCTGCTCCTGAGGAAATCGTCCGCCAACTCTATCTCTTTGAACTTACAAAGAAATATAAATACCCGAAAGCACATATAGAACTTGAAAAGATTGTCCAGTTTGGACGTGAGAAAAATGATAATAAACGTGCTGATATTGTTGTGTATACGGATGATACTTGGCAAACAATAAAAATGATTATTGAAGTAAAAGCACCAAATGCTGAAAATGATATTCAACAGTTAAAATCATATCTTAATGCTGAGGGGTCACCGATTGGTGTTGCTCTTAACGGAAAGTATCAATTAGTTTTATTCCGCCCATACCCAAAAGATTTTGACACTCTAGATGAAATCCCCGCATATGGTGAAGAAGTTGCTGATGTTCTTCAAAAGAGAAAAACACTTAAAGACTTACATGAGCAAGACCTGAAAGTGATTATAAAAACCCTTGAAGAGTTGGTTCTTGCTAACTCAGGTTTTGATAGTTTTGATGAAATATTCAAACTTATTTATGCAAAACTCTATGATGAAAAAGAGGCTCTTTCTCGTAATGGAGAGGAGTTATACTTTAGAAAAAGTCCTACTGGTAAACCAGAAGATACAAAGAAAATAATTGAAGACTTATTTGAGGATGCTAAAAAAGAGTGGCCTGAGATATTTGAAAAGACAGATAAAATAAAATTATCACCAGAACACCTTTCTATTTGTGTTGGTGAATTACAAGATGTTAGGTTATTCGGTTCTAATCTTCGTATTATTGATGAGGCTTTTGAATATTTATTACCAGATGTAGCAAAAGGTAAGAAAGGTCAATACTTTACACCTCGTATCGTGATTGATATGTGTGTGCAGATGATGAATCCAAAGAAAAAAGAGTATGTCATAGATACCGCATGTGGTAGTGCTGGGTTCTTGGTACATGCCATGCAATATGTCGCTAAGAATGAAAATCTTTCTAAAACAGGAATGAAAGATTACGCCATGCGTTATCTTTTTGGTATAGATTTTGACGAAAAATCAACAAAGATTAGTCGTGCAATTATGGTTATTGCAGGTGATGGTAAAAGTCATATTTATAAAACCACCTCTCTTGATACAAAAGAGTGGCCTGAAAGGTTTAAGGCAGAATTACGTGACTATGACTTAGTTCAAGAATATGACGACCATACGAAGACGAATGATAACAAAGAAAACTTAAAAGAATTAAAGTTTGACGTATTACTTGCTAACCCACCATTTGCAGGCGAAGTAAAAGAAAAGCATCTACTCTCTCAATATGTTCTTGGTAAAAATGCTAAAGGTAAAATGCAAACTTCAGTAGATAGACATTTATTATTTATTGAAAGAAATCTTAACTTTGTAAAAGCGGGAGGCAGACTTGCTGTAGTACTTCCTCAAGGTATCTTCAACAACACGAGTGAGGAATATGTTCGTAAATACATAATGCAGAGGGCTCGTATCTTGGCGGTTGTAGGATTACACGGCAATTCCTTCAAACCACACACAGGAACAAAAACATCTGTTATTTTCTTACAGAAATGGAATGAAGATGAATTAGATGCAGGAGGTAATCCAACTACAAAAGACTATCCAATTTTCTTTGCTACACAAAAGCAGTCTTTCAAAGATAATAGTGGTGATTATATTTTTGAAAAAGATACAGATGGAAGTATTGTAAAAGATACTGAGGGTAACCCTAAATATCTTTGTGATTTGGATGAAATTGCAGAGGCTTTTGTTCTTTGGGGTAAAGAACAAAAGTTAGATTTTCTAAAGTAGATATATGTCTTGGAAAACAATAGTAAAAGATAATAATCTCAGCGTTGTAAGTGTACCTTTTAGTAAACTAAACGAAGAAACAAGGCTTGATGCAGAGTATTATCGCCCAGATGCATTATTTTACTTGAAATGTCTTGAAGAAAAGAATGCTGTGCCTATTTCTTCGGTAGCAACGTTTGTGGTTGGACCATTTGGTTCAACTGTAACTATTGATAAATATGTTGATGAAAAAGACTATTCTTATGTTAGAAATCAAGATGTGAAAGATTTTGTAATAAAAAATTCAGAAGCACATATTCCAAAAGAATTATTTGAGAAACTTAAACAATTTCATATAAAAGAAAATGATTTACTTGTAACAGTCGTCGGAACATTAGGTAAGGTTGCGATTGCACAAAAAAAAGACAGCAAATCAATTTTTAGTTGTAAGAGTACGATTGTTAGATGTACTGAAATTGACCCTTATTATTTAGCAACATTTTTGAATTCAAAAGTTGGACAGGTTTTATTGTTGCGATGTAAGAGAGGAGCAATTCAAGAGGGTTTGAATCTTTTTGATATAAAAACATTAGATGTTGCAATTCCTTCAAAAGAATTTCAAACTAAGGTAAGTGAAAATATAAAACACGTTTTTTCTTTATATGAACTATCTGAAATCTCTTACTCTGAAGCAGAGGAAATACTACTCAAAGAACTTAAATTGGATATACAAAAGCCAAACTATTTAAGTGTATCTGTGCGAAAACTTTCTGAATGCTTAAAAGATGGTCGTTTTGATGCTGAATATTGGCAACCAGAATATGATGAATTTTCTGCAAAAATTCAAAGGACTGACACTTTAGGGGAGATATCTGTAATTAAAAGTGGCTCTTTAATTGACCTAAATTATTATTCAGATTATGGGACTCCGTATATTCGAGGTGCTGATTTTTCAGAAAATGAATTAAAGGAGGGTGGGATAGTTTATATAAAACCAGATTTTAAAAGCAGTAAAGAGGTGTCTGTTAAAGAGAATGACATTATTTTTCCTTCTGTTGGAAGTATTGGTAAAACCGCTATTGTAACTAAAAAATATGAAAATGCTTTTATTTCAAACAACTTGGGTAAAATAACAATAATCAATAAAGAATATCTTCCTCAGTATGTTCAGGTGTGTTTGCAGTCCATTGTGGGACAACTTCAACTTGAAAGATTGCAAACTAAAACAGCACAGCCAAAAATAACAGACACTGATATGGCGAGAATAAAAATCCCTTTCCTTTTAAAAGAAACTCAACAAAAAATAGTAGAGAAAACTGATAAGTCAAGGAAATTAAAATTAGAGGCAAAAGAACTCCTTGAGAAAGTAAAGTATGCTGTTGAAATATTCGTTGAAAAAAATGAAGAGGAGGCTCTTAAAATAATTGACACTCAGTAGTTTGTTTTACATACTAAACATAGTAGTAGAGATGTGGTCAATCTCATTAAAAAACTATTAAATATTGTATTTGTATGGCAAATAAACTCAGAAAATTAACACTAGATAAAAATAAGGTTAAAAACGTTTGGGAACTAACAGACGATAAAACAGATAAGGTGATAAAGACCTTTGAAACTAAATCAGAAGCAGTAAAAGGAGGAGTTCTTAAAAAGGTTCTTGGTAAAGATGGTGGTTCAGTAAAAATCAAACTTGAAAATAACAAGATTGAAGAAGAAAGAACATATCCAGATGGTTCAGACCCAGTAAAATCAAAAGGTTAAACTTGGCAAAAGATGACTGAGTAATACGCGATTGCTGAGTGGAGAGAAATTGCTTTAATTACTTAGAATGAGAAGCGACACTCAAACATCGGATGAAAAGCACACCTTGTCTAATAAATAAACACTACAATTTTGTGGTGTTTATTTATTTTTAATAATAAGAATACCAAGATTATCTTTCTTAAAAGAAACATCACCACTAGCAAGTAACTTATCTGGTAAGTCGAGTATTCCGTCTGTTGTGTGTAATTTTACAATGTTACTCATCATAACCATTGAAAATCTTTCAGATGATGGTTTTTGCTTTCTTAAGTTTCTATCTAGTATTTCTTTATCAGCAGAGTTAAGGACAATTAGCGAGTTTAAGGTTTTTAGTAATACATAAACATCAATATTTATGTATTCGGTGTAGTTATTAGGTATTGTAACTTTCATAGATTATTCTACTGTAACACTATCAAGCGTAATTCTCTTACAGGAGAAAGAAAGTGCTTTGTCTCTACTTTCTATACTTATCTTCTTTCTTCTTAAAATAGGGCTAATTTTTGACGAAATAGAAGCCTTTAGATAGTTGTTTTCAAAATTCTTAATAGGAACAGATGGCTTTTCTATTGTAATTATCCAAATGTAGATAACTTTTAGTGAAGCATGAATAATATTTTCACCAGAACCACGAGATTGACCTATTTTACCTTGTTGAGAAACTCTAAGTATTATTTTGTTACTATTGTCATCTTTACGAATAGATATATCAAGAGGTTGAAAGGTAAAGTTTAAGTAAGTTAAAAAATGAGGGTCAATTTTTTCTGAAATTGAATCAAAATAAATATCATTAATAATTTTTGCCATATTATTTATCCATGTGCTAAATCGCTCTCTAGAAGAATTGCAGTCATTCCTAAATTACTTTCACCACCTAATGCTTTATCAAGAGAAATAAGTTGTTGTTCCAAGCCATCTTTATTAACAAGTGCTATCTCATAAAGATGAGGATGTTTTTCTTTTGAAATAGGTATTCCAGCAACTATTATTTGTTCCATATAGTATTAAAAATCATCTTTTATAATAAATTTCTTCATTCTTTGGGTTATCTTGTTTAGTTTATGTCTTGTATTACCATCTTCAATAGTGGGTATAAGGTCATCTATTAACTCGTCATAAAAACTTTCTACAACATTAGATACCGCTTGTTCCTTTTGTTTTTCAATGGTCTGAAACTGGTTAATAAAAATTCCAATAACCATAAAAGACTGTATTGTGAAAAACAGAAGAACAACACTAATCAAAAAGTTACTATGCTCAATGAGTTTGTAGTTTGTTACAATGTAAAAAACATAGAAAATACTAACAATGAAAGAAGTAATAGGATATTTTTTATAAGGATACAAAAGCATAAAAACAAAATAGGCAACCCAGTGGTTGCTCACAAGAAGATAGCGGAAGCCATACATCTTGTACCACATAGGTCGCCTATGCTGTACACGATGTAAGACCCCAGTATTATCTGGTTATAAAATCCACTATTTCTTCTTGTGAGCAAAGTCATTATAACAAAAAAGAAGAAAAATAGACAGAAACTTGTTATAATGGTGGTATGGAAGCAATAACAAAAAGACGCTCAGATATTGCATTAACACTAAACCTCGCCCTTTCAATAGCAGAGCAACACAGAACAGGATTGCCACTTATAAAAAGAGGTACAAGTTTTCTTCTTTTAGATGGCACAGAATGGGAGAATAAGATACCTGTCGGGACATATAACAGTTGGAGGACAAGAAACACTGTTCCTATTGATAGTACTGACAATACTGGCTTTAGAGAGTTACTGATAAGAGAAAGAAAGAAGATAGATGATGAGATATGTAAGAACCTGTTACGTCTTGGAGAAAAAGGTGTAGAGAAGATACTCAAAATGTCTTTAATTCAAAAAAGTGTAGAGAAACGCATAAACAAAAACGGTGTAGTTCAGTCAATAACTATCAGAGAAAATATTAATAATGCTGTTTTATCAGCACAGATGAAAGCAATTACCTTTTCTTTGGAACGACTTAATGGAAATAATGGGAGATGTAGAAATGCTATGAAAGAAAGACCTTCATTTTCATTGGCAGAATTAAGAACAAGTAAATGACATCAAAAGAAAAGATTGAGTATATGCTTAACAAAATAAGGGAGAAGGCAAGAATAAGTCCTTATGGAGTTTTTAAACTTGATTGCTCTACTATGGTTGATGAATATTATGGTTTACCTCCAGAAAATGCTCCAGTTATTTTCTCAAGAAGAGAACAGATTGATATTTTATATAAATTTGAGAAAGATGGATTACTTTTTGATGTGAGTTTTGAGAGCGGTGATAGAGACGCAATTATTATTTTAATGAATTTAGATATAAATACTAATGATAATCCATATGACGAAGCGGGTAGAATTAAAAATGTACCAAAAATAGAAATAAATAATAAGGTTGAATTAAGAACAAAAAAAGGATTGTTGGTAGTAAACGAAAAAACTGGGTTTGTAAAACTTAATAAGGTTGTAGTAGAACTAAACCCGCTAAGTAAAGAGTTTGAATTACTTATCTTGTTAGTTAATAGCCCTAATCGTCAGTCAGCATATTCTCAAATACTTAAAGTTAATAATAAGGACACAAGAAGAAATCTTGGCTTTACATTGAAAAAATTAAAAAAAGGACTGGGTATTCTTCCAAAAGGCAACAGTAAAAACGAGGATATTTTTGAAAATATTAAAGGTTTTGGATATAAGATAATTGTTTAGGTATGTCTTCCACAACAAGACCACAATAAAGCCATAATCAAACCGTCCACATTTTCATCATAGATAAATAAACTTAGAAGAACAATCTAAGTTATTTTTTTATGGAGAGAAAGAATAAATATCAAAAGCAAGCCTTAGACATATTAGGAACAAGGCCGATAGCATTCAACCCAGATTTATCTAGGGCTCTTGGTTCTGTGAATGCGGGTTTGTTTTTGTCTCAGCTTTTATATTGGTGGAAAAAAGGTAGAAACCCAGAAATGATATATAAAACAGTTCAGGAAGTTGAAGAAGAAACATCTTTATCAAAAACTCAACAACTTAATGCTCAGAAAACTTGTGTTAACAGAGGGGTGTTGGAGGTCTTTTATAAAGGTATTCCACCTAAAAGAAATTATAAAATTAATGTTGAAAAAGTTTTAGATTTATTGGCTACATTTAATGATGACAAAAATGATGAAAAAACATCATTAAAGCGTCATGTTTCGCGACAATTAAATGTTCAAGATAGCAACGAAAAAAAGGATGATATTGCTTCATATATTACAGAGAGTACCCAAAAGAATACGAAAAAACAGATATGGAGCGGGGTCAGGCTCGAAAAAAACTTAAAACTAGACACTGAAGAACAAGGTTTTTTTCATAAAAATATTCATAATAAAAGTAATGAAGTTCAATCAATTGGAGATATTTTAGGAGAAAGAATGGCAAGGGTACATCAAAGAAAAAAATCTTAAAAGAGATATAATATTTATGTTACCTAAAAGTCAAAAACTAAATACTCAAAATAACAAAGTCCAAAAAGTGGAAGATGTGACTTTGTGTTATTCCTATGTTGTAGGAAAAGAAAGAGAATTAGATACGGCTTTTGATATTCTTTTTAATAAAATATTACAAAATAAAAATTAATATATGGAAACAATAAAACAAGCAGTGGAAATACTTAAACCAGCTTCTTCGTATAGTCGTGTTTCAACACTAGGACAAGAAGATGAACAAACTTCTCTTAATCAGATTATGGCTATTGAAGAGTATGCGAAAAAAATGGGATATGTAATAGTTCGTAAATATGTTGATGAGGGGTGGAGTGGAGACGTGTTATGTCGTCCCGCTCTTGATGAATTACGTCAAGATGCACAAAATAAAGAATGGGACACGGTTATAATTTATGACCCAGACCGTCTTGCTCGTCGATACTCATATCAAGAACTTATTATGGATGAATTAAAAGAAGCGGGAGTTGATGTTTTGTTTGTCACCATGTCTATAGCAAAAACTGAGGAGGAAAGAATTTTACAGGGAGTACGAGGGCTTTTTGCTGAATTTGAGAGAGCAAAAATTGGAGAAAGATTTCGTATGGGTAAATTACGAAAAGCAAAAAGTGGACATGTTCTAGTAAGTGAAGCGCCTTATGGGTATAAACATGTGTTAAAGACCGATGATAGAAAAGGTTATTATGAAATTCTTAAAGAAGAAGCATCTATTGTTAAGATGATTTTTTCTTGGGTTGCAGACGAAAAAAACACAATACGAACAGTTGTTAAAAGATTGCAAGATGCTGGAATATCACCACGTAAAAGCAAAAGAGGGGTTTGGAATACAAGTACGCTAAGTAATATGCTTCGTAATGAAACATATATAGGTAAAGCGAGATGGGGTAGTTCGACCGCAATAGTTCCATTAAACCCACAAAAGAAAGATGAGAAGTATAAGAGAAATAAAAAGACAAGCAAGAGAATTAAGCCAAAAGAAGAATGGATGTATGTCCCTGTCCCAAGAATAATAGAAGATGAACTCTTCCAAAGAGCAAGAAAACAAGTAGAAGATAATTTTTCTTTATGTCAAAGAAATAAAAAGAATGAGTATTTATTATCTGGAAGAATGATTTGTGGTTGTGGAAGAAAACGTACAGGAGAAGGAGGTTTTAAAGGTAAGTATTTATATTATCGTTGTAATGATAGGGTTCTTAGTTTTCCGTTACCTAAAACTTGTATGGAGGGTGGCATAAATGCAAGAATCGCTGATGAATTAGTTTGGAAGAAAATTTCTCAGTTAATGATGTCACCAAATTTATTAAGAAAAAACATAGAAAGGTGGCACTCTTCTCAAAGAGTAAAAATACAGACTGGAATTGATAATGTTGATATTCTTAAATCTGAAATAGAAAAACTTAAATCGCAAGAAGATAAATATAATAAAGCATATGCTGTGGATGTAATAAGTTTAGAGAGATTAAAAGAATATACAACATCAATTAGAGAGAGAATTAAGGAAATTGAATTAAAAATAAAAGCATCTAAAAATCAAGCAAGAGAACAAAATATAAACCACCTTCTAAGTGAACAAGAATTAAATGGTTTTGCTGAAAAAGTTAAAAAAGATATAAAGAACTTGAGTTTTCAGTCAAAAAAAGAGATAATACTTTCAACAGTAAATGAAATTATAGGTACACCTGAAAAATTATGTGTATCTGGTTATATTCCTGTAAATAATCTTTATGAGTACAAAACTAGCCATCGGCATCGTCGGTCTCCCAAACGTAGGCAAGTCAACGCTCTTTAACGCTATTACAAAAAAGAGTGTACCTGCTGATAACTATCCTTTCTGTACGATTGACCCGTCAGTTGGTGTTGTCCCAGTACCTGACCAACGCCTAGAAGTACTTTCCAATATTTCTTCTTCAAAGAAAATTATTCCAGCTATTGTAGAGTTCGTAGACATCGCCGGTCTTGTAAAGGGTGCATCAGAAGGGCAGGGTCTCGGGAATCAATTTCTCTCACACATCAGAGAAACAGATGCGATAGCAGAAGTGGTGCGTATCTATGATAACGCAGACCTCATACACGTAGAAGGAACAGTTGACCCACTTCGCGACATTGAGATTATCAATATGGAACTCATCTTGGCTGACATGCAGACAGTTGAGAAGCGTATGCAGACGATAGGACGAGATGTAAAGCGAGGGGACAAAGACGCGATTAAGCTTCAAGAGATGCTTGAGCGTCTAAAGGTCCAACTAGAAGGAGAGAAGCTTGCTAACAGGCTTTCATTTACAGAAGACGAGCTTAGGCTTGTGAAAGAACTGCACCTCATCACCATGAAACCGTTTCTTTATGTCCTCAACAAGCAGCACGGCGGCAAGAATCTAGATGAGATGAATGATGAGAGATTCACTAAACTCATCGCGTATTTTAATGAGAATAAGTTCAATTACGTTATTGTTGATGCCAAGATTGAGGACGAACTAAAAGAATTCGAAGGAGAAGAGAAAGAGATGATGCGTAAGGAGCTTGGCGCACATGACAATGGCGTAGATGGGCTTATTAAGGAGGGGTACAACCTTCTTGGGCTAGAAACATACCTTACAACAGGGGAAATGGAAACACGTGCATGGACTGTGAAGCGTGGGTCAACAGCGCCTCGTGCTGCAGCTGCTATTCACTCTGATTTTGAACAGAAGTTTATTCGCGCTGAGGTCGTAGCCTATGATGACCTAGTAGAAGCGGGGAGCTTTGCGCAAGCAAAAGAAAAAGGAAAGCTAAGAACAGAGGGGAAGGAATATATTGTGAAAGATGGAGATGTCATCGAATTTAGAATCTGACAAGGGTAGCCAAAGGCTATTCCCTTTTCAGATTCTAAATTCGATGATGTAAAAACTTCTCCCCCAAAGAGAAGTTTTTACATAAATAATTAGCCCATTTCCTCATTCGTTACTTTTGTGACAAGGGTAGCCAAAGGCTACTCCCTTTTCATATTCTAAATTCGATGACTTAGAAATCTCTCCCCCAAAGAGAGATTTCTAAGTAAATAATTAGCGTACTTCCATATTCTGTATTTTTGTATGAATCATTTTGTTCTGATTTTAGAAAACTCTCGACTACTCCCTTCTCAAATTCTAAAGCAGGTGTTGTAAATACTTCTCCCTCAAAGAGAAGTATTTACATCTGTAAGTTTCCTAACTTTCTTTGTACAAAACAAAAACCGCGCAGTGTCTCTTATAAGAGTCTTACGCGGCACTGGGTGCCCATGGGGACACCTTCACCTGGTCGCCACCACGATGTGTTCAGCGGTTGCGCGGTGTGCAGGGTCGTGTGCCAAGCCGGCTGAATCGAAATGGACATTGCGCGCGCGACGCTGCCTGACGTCGCCTGAGCCACCGCCGATGCCACCTGAACCGCCACCATTGTCAACACCGCCTGAACCCCCCCCATGCTTACGAGAAGCCGGAATGGCGGGATAGGGTGGTACGCCTGGCCCCAATTTGTTAAAGTCCATGGATCTCTCCTTGTGTTGAGTTACTGAATTAAGAGGCTGTTGGAGGTGGATAAAAAGCTGTTCTAAAATGTTCCCAGATGACAAGAGTGGTCATCAGACAAAATTGAAAGAACAAGTTCTTAAACAAATCCTTGTTTAAGTCTACACTATTTCTCATCTATTCCCATGACGGAGAAGATTGGCTGTTGATAATCCAAAGTATCTTGACAAAGATAAGGTTGTTATTGTTTAATGTGATTACTGGAGCGCTTCTTGCTGGGGCATCCAGTTGCCAGGGGAGGATTGTTGACCCTCCCTTTGATTGATTAGGGCGCGTTGCGAAAGTGACGCGCCCATTTTTTTGCAAAATTTTGAAATTTTATTTTGAAATAAATTCGCTTCAGGTATAGTAATAACTAATACCCTTCATGATAAACAAAGATGTAGAGCTAAAAGATGAGGTTATCGCGAAGAACGTGTGTCTTGGAGATAAAGAGGCATACGGTGTTCTTGTGGATAGGTACGAGGGGAAGCTCTCGAGGTATATTAGAAGATTTACTCAAGTGGATGAAGACGCCTCAGATATTCTCCAAGTTATTTTTATAAAAGCGTATACCAACTTACGCGGATTCGATACTAATCGCTCATTTAACTCTTGGATATACCGTATTGCACATAACGAGTGTGTTAACCATCTAAAGAAGAGAGGTGGAGAGAGGGTTTCATTTATAGACTTTGACACTATCTTGCCACACCTCTTTGCGGAGGAAGAGTCTCATACACTTGCAGAAAAGGAAGAGACTAAAAAGTTGCTTGAGACGTCTCTCGGTGTCATCTCTTCCAAGTATCGAGAAATACTCATTCTCTATTATTATGATGATTTATCATATGAAGAAATAAGTGAGGTTCTTCAGATACCAATGTCTACCGTTGGAGTTAGGATAAAAAGAGGCAAAGAAGCATTACACAAAATATTACTAGAAAAAAAGTATCACCATGACATATCTTAAAGATAAAATAATTCAGACACTCTCAAGCGGAGAGATAAAGATGATACCAAAGTGGCGTCTCGTTCTTTATTCTTTTGCGGCCATTCTCGGCGCACTTTTCCTTTTCCTTATAGTTGTGTTTTCCTTCAGCTTTATTTTCTTCGTGCTGTCTCGATATGGCTTTATGTATCTTCCTATGTTTGGTTTCATGACCACCCTGCATATGTTAAGTGCAATTCCTCTTCTGCTCCTACTCTGCACGGTAGCGCTTATCTTTGTCATAGAACTTATCTCGCGAAAGTATGCTTTCAGTTTTAGAAAGCCACTCATTGTTACGCTTCTCTCTATAACTTCACTCGCCGTGGTCCTTAGTTTCATTATCAGCATTACTCCGATGCATGAGTACATGCGTGACTATGCAAAAGAACACGATATCCCTATTGTCTCTAAGGCGTATCGCAGACCTATCCCACTCGACAGCGGGAGAGATATGACGGTTTTGAGAGGGATGGTTGTGACTGCGTCGTCTAGCTTCATTACCGTGAGACTTTTTGATGGAGTAGAGGTAACTGCGCGAGCGAGCACCACACTGGGTGGCCTCACGCTTCCTGCAGTAAACAGTGATGTGCTATTGTTCGGCAGTTTCGTTAATGCGGATTTCGAAATTATAGAAATAAAGAATGCACCAAGGATTCCATTTGAAAAAAGAAGAAGAGACATGCATAATGCAGATATGAAAAGACTTCCACCACAAGATGAAATAAATATGTTTAGACAGCGGTAGTAATAAGTAAGAAGGGAGCAGATTACATTCGCGCGGACTCCCTTCTTACAGAACAATAACTACGAAGTACATACATATGAAAACAACACTAACAAAAAGAGCGCTCCTAGGAGTCGCAACTATTGCAGCAGCGGGTGCACTCTCAGCTTCTGCGATGGGAATGGGAGGAATGATGGGTAACCTATCTGCAGATGAACTAGCTTCTCGTCACACACAAATGTTCCAAGAGCAAGCTACGCTCATTGGCGCAACTGTTGATGAGGTAAAGGCTGCTTGGGCAGATGGTAAAAGTATCTCCAGTCTTGCAAAAGAAAAGGGTATCACCGAAGAACAGCTTCAGGTTAAGTTAAAAGCAGAGCGTGAGGCCAAGATGAAGACACAGCTACAGAACCTCGTTGCTAAGGGTGTTATCACACAAGCTCAGGCCGATAAGAGACTCGCCACTATGAAGACCAAGGCATCTAGCGTAAAAGAAGGAAAGCGCGGAGGTCATGGCATGAAAGGAGGCTTTGGTATCTAAATCATCAGAACTAATCTCTGAAACAAAGCGAAACATAGCATACATACAATCTATCTTTACAATAACACCGGAGTGGCTCCGGTGTTATTGTTTTTGCATTATTCTCTATAAAAAGTTAGAGTAGTTTTGTTGCAATAGAGCAGGGAGTTCTTTATGCCTTCAGATATTTTGCTTTTCGTTTTTGCAATCATCTGTGCACTGGTCGTCATTATTCTGATTGGTCCATTGTATCAGCCATCGGCACCCGAAAAAGAGTGGCAGGTACTAACTGACGCAGTACTCCAAAAACTTTCCTTTGAATGGAAGTTCGTTGAGGAGATTTCAGAAGAGGTGTTTGCAGAGGGTGACGAACAGATGCGCACGATAGCATGCACCTTTCTCGGAGATATGTGTGTTAGCGGGTACTACCAAGCAGCACTAGTAAACAGCATCCTTGAGCGTTTCTGCGAGGTTGGGTTAGCGGAATGTGAGGAAGTTTCATTTTCCAAGAAGCTGGTTCAGGCTTGGCCTCACCTGTTCAAGTTGCTTCCAAGTTGGAAGTACGACGAGTGCATGATGCAGCTTGAAGCCAAAGCAATCTACGGACATCAGGACGAGGAGATTAAGCTTCGCAGGTACAAGAAGAAGCCAACAGGTCGTTCAAAAAAAGACCCACCCCAGAAAGTCCCGTCACGGCTTGAGAACGGACTGGTTCCAGCTTGAAAAGCGCGCAGCTCTGCTGCGCGCTTTGTTTTGCAAAAAGTAACAGGAAAATGTAGTATCTCTACAGATCCACGTAAGTCGTGGAAAATCTAGACAAGAAAGGGGTCATCCTATGACAATGTTAGCTTGCCAACAGCCCTACTGCACGGGACCTGATGGTGACTGTGCATGGCGGTCAGTTTGCCCGAACAAAGCGGGTGTGGCTCCTGTCTCTGGAACACCTCATGATGTAGCGCAAGTGCATATCTGTATTTACCCCCGTTGCTTAGACAGGGGTACTGACTGTGTACATGGCACAATCTGTCCAAAATGGCCGGAAAGGATGTCACTTGGGCGTGGACAGTAAAAACCATCGCCCGCATGCATGAGGGAACGCCACTGACAATGGCGTTTTCATTTTGTATGGTTATCTAGAATCTACCTGTTCTTTTTGTTATAATCAAAAAATGTCTAATCATATTCTCTCTGTTAATCAGATTCGTACTAAGTTTCTATCCTATATGCAATCAAAGGGGCACGCTGTCGTACCGTCTGCATCCCTTGTGCCTGAGAATGACCCAACCACGCTCTTTACTGGTTCTGGCATGCAGCCGATGCTTCCATATCTCCTCGGACAACCTCACCCACTTGGGAAGCGTATAGCAGACTCACAGAAGTCATTTCGTTCTCAGGATATTGAAGAGGTGGGCGATAACCGCCACACTACGTTTTTTGAGATGCTTGGTAATTGGTCATTCGGTGATTACTTTAAGGAAGAAGAAATTACATGGATGTGGACGTTCCTTATTGACGAGCTTGCGCTCGACCCGAAAAATTTTTATGTAACATGCTTTTCTGGAAATGAATCACTCGGAGTTCCACGAGATACTTTTTCAGCAGAGCTGTGGCAGAAGCTCTTTGCCGACAAAGGGATTGCAGCGTTAATTTCTGATACCCCAGAAATGGGAATGAAAGAAGGAGAAAAGATATTTTATTTTTCTGAGAAGAAGAACTGGTGGTCACGCTCAGGTGTTCCAGCTAACATGCCAGAAGGGGAGCCTGGTGGGCCAGACTCTGAGATGTTCTATGACTTTGATTCAGATCTTTCTAAGAAAATACACGAGACTAGTAAGTGGGTAGGTGAGCCATGTCATGTGAACTGCGACTGTGGGCGTTTCCTTGAAATTGGTAATAACGTATTCATGCAGTACAAGAAGGTTGGGAGTAACTTCGAAGAGCTCCCTCAGATGAACGTAGACCACGGTAGTGGGCTTGAACGATATGCTGCAGCACTTCGTAACGACCCGGATGTTTTTAATATCGATGTGTTTGATATGCCAAAAGCTACGATCAAGAGACTTTCTGGCAAGGAATACGGGAGTGATGACGTAATTACATATGCGTACCGAGTCGTACTCGACCACATCCGTTCCGCAACATTTTTAATTGGGGATGATGTGTTACCTGGAAACAAAGATCAGATGTATTTCGTTCGCCGCCTCATCCGTCGCGCGGTCCGCTTTGCTCGTAACTTAGGCGTGATGGAGAATTTTACAAAAGAGATTGGTGCGTCATTCATTGATGTCTATAAAGATGAGTACAAGAACTTGGAAGAGAAGAGAGAGATGATTCTTAGCGAGCTTGATAAAGAAGAAAGTAAGTTTAGAAAGACGCTCGAGAATGGGATAAAGCAATTCGAAAAAGTTGCTAACAGAAATATTTCTGGTGTTGATGCCTTTGATCTGCTTCAGTCGTATGGTTTCCCTATTGAGCTTACAGAAGAGCTTGCGCTTGAGCGAGGGATTACTGTAGATCGCGTAGCGTTCGATGAAGAAAAGAAAAAACACTCAGAGGAATCTCGCACAGCGTCCGCTGGAAAGTTCAAAGGAGGTTTAGGAGGGGATGGAGAAATGGAAGTGAAGTTCCACACTGCAACACACCTCTTGCATGAAGCGCTCCGGCAGGTACTCGGTGACCATGTGCTACAGAAGGGGTCTAACATCACAGCTGAGCGACTACGGTTCGATTTTTCACACGGAGAGAAGATGACAGATGAGCAGAAGGCAGAAGTAGAAAAGATTGTGAACGATGTTATCGCACAGGATCTCACAGTTCATCGTGAAGAAGTAAGCTATGATGAGGCGAGAGCGCGCGGCGCGATCGGAGTATTTGATAACAAATACACAGAGAAGGTGTCTATCTATACTATCGGAACAGAGACAGGGAAACGAGGAGAAGCAAATCTTTTCTCAATGGAATTCTGTGGCGGTCCACATGTTGAACACACAGGAGTGCTCGGAACGTTTAAGATTGCAAAAGAGGAAGCAGTGTCTTCAGGAGTGCGCCGTATTAAGGCAGTACTTGAATAATTAATTTAAAGTAGTTTATATATAGCAAGAGAAAGATAGCAGAGCGAAGCCGTAGGCTTCGCTCTTTTGTATTTCCACTAGCAACTATTAACTATTAACTATAAACTAGTTGATATGAATCAAGATGCGTTCCTCACTGTTGCTGTAGGAGACACCTCAACTCTCATCAATTATATTGTTGACGGGCATATTATTGTTTCTCATATTCACCCATTCGGGTATAAGCACATCGAAGCTGAAGAGATGAACATAACGGCAGGTTCTAAATTCATGGATGGCATTTTATATACCTACGAGTTTATTTCTTTACACGACAGAGTGCCAACTGAAGTACGTCTCATAGCAAAACGTTACGCAACGTGGATAGGGGAAGTCATTGAGAAGACTTCTTATTCACAGTTCTATACTAATGGAGTCCCAGTCAGTGTTACACTAGAAGGGATTAAGGACGTTCCTCTGTCATATGCAAGACATTCGCAAACCATACACTCGTTCAAGGTCTAGCGAAGACCTTTCAGCTCGGCTTGAGCGATTTCATGATGGTCGAAATCGTGACACTCGCGGATACGAGGACGAGCAGCCTGTTCGTATTCCAGTCCGAGGTAATAGGATGCAAGGAGGCATAACAAGACGTTCTGACTACGAAGAAGATGTTGACTGGCAAGATGAAGAGACGTATCGACCAAAGGTAAAAGATATTCAGCTCCGATCGAGAACAAGAAGACAGAAGCCAAAGTCATCATCGGTACTGTTTGGACTAGGCCTTACAGTTTTTGTTGTAGCAGTTGCTCTCTACACCTATGTTTTTAATAGTGCAACGATAACTGTTGTTCCAAAATATAAAGATGTTCAAGATTTTAGTCGAGTCATAACATTCACAAAAGAAGGTGACACAGCTAACTCGGTGCCATTTCTTACAGAGAAGGTTTCACTCTCGAAGTCCAAGGTACTTTCCCGTTCTGAGTCTAGAAAAGTAGAGACTAAAGCTACAGGAAGGGTAACTATTTATAATAATTTTGATAATGAGTCGCAAAAGTTAATTAAAAATACTCGTTTTGAGTCATCTGCTGGTAAGATATACCGAATCAATGACTCAGTTGTTGTCCCAGGTAAAAATGGCAACACACCAGGAGAGGTTGAAGTAACTCTTTACGCTGATAGTACCGGCTCTGACTATAATATAATCTCTTCTGACTTCACAATCCCGGGCTTTAAAGGGACACCAAGATATGATGGCTTTTATGCAAAGTCTAAAGCTGCATTTACTGGAGGGTCGTCAGGTACCAAGTCGCTAGTTTCTTTGGCTGATATTAATGCTGCAAAGGATGCACTCGCTCTCGAACTAGAAAAAGACATTAAGGAAGAGGTCAGGAAAATACAAAAGGATGGATATATTACACTTGTTGATGCAACACAGATTGTCTATGAAGACAATGAGGCTGAGCTCTCTGGTGGTGATGATGATATGTATAAAGTTACAGCAACCGGGCATGTCATGTTAGCGCAGTCTTCTCGACTAGCAGAAACTATTGCTTCATCAGTGGTTGGCTATGACAAGGCGCCAGTGCGGTTAGGGTATGTAGAGACACTTAGTTTTGTAAGAAGAGATTCTTCTTCTGTGGTGAATGCAACCTCCTTACCTTTGCTAGCAGAGGGTACTCCTAGGGTTATCTGGGTGGTAGACAAAGACTCGATTAGAAATATGGTAATAGGCAAGGATACAGATGAGTTCAAGACTCTTATGAAGTCGATACTTTCTATCGAAAGCGCGGAGATTCGCTTCTCTCCTATGTGGCTCTCACGTTTCCCTAACGACATAGAAAAGGTTACAGTAGAGGAATCTCTCCCTAAACGTTGATTTTGAAGGACAATTTTGCTACACTCTTAGTCTTGCCTTATATGGATGAAAAAGAAAACCTAGAAGATGAAATCGAGACCATTGAAGGGCGCGTTATAGAGGCGCTCCCTAGCACTCTCTTTAGGGTAGAAACATCTAAAGGCCAAAGCCTTATATCATATCTTGGTGGACGCATGCGTGTTCATAAGATCAAGGTTCTCGTAGGAGATAGAGTCGTAGTGCAGGTAGATCCTTACGGAGGTAAAGGGAGAATCATCAAGAGACTGTAATTCAGTTCTACGTTTCCAGTTTTAAGTTTAGAGTAGAATGCAAACCAAAAACCTGAAAATAGGGAGAAAAGCTTTGTATTAAAAACTAAAAACTTAGAACTGAAAACTCGTGTATAGTTGCATTATTTATCAAGTTATAGTATAATTGGACCCATATTTTTCATGAAAGTACGATCATCAGTAAAGAAGATTTGCTCAAGTTGCCAAATGCTTAAACGCGGTGGCGTCCTTCGTGTTATTTGTAGTAATCCTAAGCACAAGCAAGCCCAAGGGTAAGTTTTAGTTTAATCATATTTCGAAATCATTATTTATGCGTATCTCAGGTATTACACTCCCAGAAAACAAAAGACTAGAAATAGCTCTTACAGCGGTCTTTGGTGTTGGACGTTCCAGAGCTATGAAAATCATAGAGAAGCTAGCTCTTGACCCAGGAATGAAGACTACAGAGCTCACAGGAGACCAAGAGAACTTGATTCGTCGAGAAATTGAGGCTTTCAAGACAGAAGGAGACCTACGCCGCGATGTTCAGCAGAATATTAAGCGTCTTAAGGATATTAAGAGCTACCGCGGTACTCGCCACGTCAAGCACCTACCTGCTCGCGGGCAGAGAACTAAAACTAACAGCCGCACAGTTCGTGGTAACAAGCGTGTCACTATGGGAAGCGGTCGTCGTAAGGTTGAGAAGACCTAAAATATAATTTAGTAATATACACCTATGGGAAAGAAACGTATTGTAAAAAAGAATAGCTCTGGTGTTGATAGCGCGCTTAAGGCTCGCTCACTCGCTAAGGCAGTAAAGAAGAAGATTGTTGAAGGTACACTCTTTGTTGAGTCCTCTTACAACAACACTCGTTTATCTCTCTGTGACAAAACAGGTAATGTTTTGGCATGGTCATCGTCCGGTGCACTTGGATTCAAGGGGGCTAAGAAGGGAACACCTTTTGCTGCATCAAAAATCGGAGAACTGATCGGAGAGAAAGCACAGCAGATTGGCGTCAAAGAAGTTAACGTTATCGTTAAAGGAGTTGGTTCAGGAAGAGAATCAGCTATCAGAGCTTTCTCTGCGTTTGGTGTAGAGATTATGTCTATCGTAGACAAGACTCCAGTTCCTCACAACGGACCTAAGCCTCGTAAGCCACGTCACGTCTAGTAATTATTTAATAAACAGTATGCCAAGAATAACTTGTAAAATTTGCCGAAGACTAGGAGAAAGCGTTTGTGGACGTGAAAAGTGTGCGTATAAGAAGCGTCCATATGCTCCAGGAAAGCTCGACAGCGAACGAAAGCACCGTTCAAACGTTTCTGAATACGGTGAGCAGTTACGTGCTAAGCAGAAAATGCGCCACACATACGGTCTCACAGAAAAGCAGTTTGAAAAGTATGTTAAGCTCGCGACAAAAGCTCACGAAACTGGCGAGGGTTCAGCAACTCCTGCGCTTAAGCTCTACAGAGAGCTTGAGTCACGTCTCGATAATATTGCATTCCGTTCTGGCTTTGCTAACACAAGAGCGCTTGCTCGTCAGATCGTTTCCCATGGTCACGTGACTGTGAATGGTCGCAGAATAACAATCGCTTCTCATCAGGTAAGTATTGGAGATGTTGTAGCTATCCGTGAGGGTAGTAAAACTAGTAAACTCTTTACTAATCTTGAGGAGAAACTGACTAGCGGAGCTCCAACTTATACATTTGCTGCTAACCCTAAAGCTTTGTCAATTGAAGTTAAGGAGGAACCTAGAGAAGTTGAGCCAATATTCGACACTCAGAAGGTACTCGAATATTACTCTCGCTAAAGTTTTTGCTTGAAGTGTAAGCGTTTTCCACTAGCACACACTTGCACTTTTCGCAAATCCGGGTTAGAATAATACAACTTTGTTCTAAAAGTGCAAAGTGCGCGTCACTTATCAAGCTTAAATACTAGTCTAACTTTTTATTCTATATGTCTTCACATTCTATCATTTTGCCATCAAAGCCGAAGATCATTAAAGAAGATGCTGCGTTTGGTGTTTACGAAATCGACGGTCTTTACCCTGGGTATGGACATACATTAGGCAACTCACTACGTCGCATCATCTTGTCTTCAATCCCTGGAGCGTCTATTACTGCGCTTTCAATAGACGGTGTAAAGCACGAGTTCTCTACAATTGATGGAATTAAAGAAGATGTGATCTCTATCATTCTTAATCTAAAGAAGACACGTTTTAAGCTACACGGAGACGACGCACAGAAGGCTACTCTTCATATCAAGGGTGCTAAGACAATTACAGCTAAAGATATCTCACTTCCTTCACAGTTAGAAGTGATGAACACCGATCAGTATATTTGTGAGTCAACTACTAAGGATCTTGATATCGCTATTGAGATTACAGTAGAGAAGGGTCTTGGATATGTCCCTCGTGAGATTCTCCAGAAGGAGAAGGCAGACATTGGAACTATTTTCCTCGACGCCTCATTTACACCAATTCGTCGCGCTTCATACGAAGTAGAGAATATGCGTGTAGGTGACAGAACTGATCACAATAGACTACGAGTGACTATCGAGACTGATGGAACTATCTCTCCACATGACGCTCTTGAGTCATCTATTCAGACCATGATTACACAGCTACAGTCTATCGTTGGATTCCGTGAGACAGTGATTGACTATCCTAAGGATGTGACAGAAGCTCCAATTGCACAGATAAGTGAAGATGATACAGATGCATCTAAGGTAAAGATTGAAGACCTTGGGCTCTCTACTCGTACAGAAAATGCACTCGTTTCAGCAGGTGTTCGCACAGCTGGAGGACTTGCTCGCAAGACACAGGAAGACCTATTAGCTGTTGACGGTCTCGGAGAAAAGGGGATTTCTGAAATCAAGAAGGCACTAGAGGATTTAGGACTAGAGCTTAAAGCTTAAGTATCATTAATAAGGAAGAAATTTAGTTAACGGCGTATGAAACATCACAATGCAAAGAGAAAATTCGGAAGAGAGAAGAACGAGCGTAAGGCGTTTATTCGTTCACTCATGATTAACCTTATTAGACACGGTTCTATCGAAACTACTTTAGCTCGCGCTAAGGAAATCAGACCACTCGTCGAGAAGCTCGTTACTCTTTCTAAGGAAGACACTGTTACACGTCGTCGTCTAATTATGTCTCGTCTTCTTAATCAGGATATTGAGGTAGGGAAGCTTTTTTCAGAGTACGCTCCTAAGTATAAGGAAGTTAACGGAGGTTACTTGAGAATTCTCAAGCTTCACACCCGCCTTTCTGACGGTGCTGAGAAGGCTGTAATAGAATTCGTTTAATAAAATAATAACTATCGTATGAAGAATCACGTAATTGACGCAACAGGAAAGCCATTAGGAAGACTCGCTTCAGAAGTAGCTGCTCTTCTTAATGCAAAAGATAGTGTTACTTTTGTTAAGAATGTTGCAGCTCCTATGACAGTCACTGTAGAGAATGCTAGTAAGGTGAAGGTAACAGGTAACAAAATGAATGAAAGTGTACATAAGTCATATTCTGGTTACCCAGGAGGTCTTAAGGAGCGTCCACTTAAGTATGTGGTAGAGAATAAGGGTTATAGCGAGCTCATCAAGCACGCTGTTATGGGCATGCTTCCAAAGAACAGACTTCAGGATGTTCGCATCAAAAATTTAATTATTAAAGACTAACTAAAGGACTATGTCAGTAGATACAAAGAATCGTTATATAGAAGCAGTAGGACGCCGCAAGACCGCAACTGCAAGAGTTCGTGTTACTCCTTCAACTAAGCCGTCATTTACTGTAAATGATAAGGATGTCAAAGAGTACTTCGTAACAAGTGATCTACAGTCAATTGCGCAAGAAGCTATCTCAAAGTCAGAGATTGGTGAGAAGTTCCAGGTAACTGTGCAGGTTGTTGGGGGTGGTATCCACGCTCAAGCGGAGGCTGTACGTCACGGACTCTCACGAACTCTTGTTCTTCGTGATGAACAGGTTAAGAATGTTCTTAAGAAGCTTGGTTTTCTAAAGCGTGACCCTCGTCAGGTTGAACGTAAGAAGTTCGGACTTAAGAAGGCTCGTAAGGCTCCAACTTGGTCAAAGCGTTAATCCGCCTTCCCTTTTTTACAATGCAAAAAGCTCCCTCTTGGGAGCTTTTTGTTTAGCTGCTACTGCTGGCGACATCAAGAGAATTTATCAACTGGTGTGTATTCCAAAGAGCGCGTACTTACTTTTGTTTTCTGTATACTCATGTATAGCTTGGTCAAGTGTAGTGACAGCCTCTACTGGGTGTTTACCAATAGTTGTTTCATCGGACAACATGAGAAATGTTGCCCCATCAACTAAAGCCTCTATAGCGTCGGTCATTTCTGCACGGGTTGGGATGGGTGACTCTTTCATGGAGGTTAGTATTTGTGTTGCAACAATCACAGGAGTATCCATGCTTTTTGCTACGAGACAGAGCTCCTTTTGTGTTAATGGTATTTTAACAGCAGGTATTTCAACACCCAAATCTCCACGCGCAAACATGACTATGTCAGATACTTCCAGGATGGTGTCTATGTTATGGAGGGCTAGCTTTGTCTCAATTTTAGAAATTATTTTCGCCTGAGACCCTAGCTCATCTAAGATTCTCCTGAGGGCAAGTATGTCCTCTTTTGTTCTTACAAAAGAAAGAGCAACAGCATCTACTTGCATGGAAGAGAGACAACCTTTCAGGTCTGTCATATCTTTTTCGGTTATTGTGTCTATAGGTATGAGGGCATCAGGAATATTAACACCCTTATGTCCCTCTAGCACCCCGCCTCGCACCACTTCACAGAGAGCACCATCGTCTTTTACCTCAAGGACGTTAAGTTCCATCTCTCCATCGTGAAGGAAGATAGACATGGAAGGCAATAGGTATTTGTGTATTTGCGGAACGTCGATTGCAAGAGACTCTTTAGTGCAAAGCATAGATTCACTTTTTATAAACACCTGTTCTCCCTTAATCAAGTCGAGTGATTCATTTTCAACTGCACAGACACGCATCTTTGGGCCCCTCAGGTCGATAAAAAAATTGATGTGCTTGTTCATCTCTTTGGCGACGGTGAGAATCCTTGCCTGCCTATTTTTATGCTCTTCATGGTTACCATGGCTCATATTAAATCGAAACCAAGACACATTCATAGAAATCAGTTGTTGCAGAGTTTCCTCGTTATCTAAGCTTGGTCCTGCTGTCACTATGATTGAGGGGGTTGTAAGTATGCTCATACTATATATGTGTCTGACTAAAAATGTGTATCAAAATATACAGAAGGCGTTTCTTTTGTTTCTTTGTGAAGACACTTACCTTCCTCATCTATATCGTAGATAATCACACCCCCGAACATCATCTCGACGTTTTGTATCTCATCGTCATTAATACTTTCTATATACTTTATAAGAGCGCGAAGTGCGTTTCCATGTGAGACGACAAGAATGTTTTCTCCAAGTTTCAGACGAGGGAGGATCTCGTTAACATAGTAAGGAACTATCCTTTCGTATACGTTACGTAATGTTTCTCCGTTTGGTATTGCGACATCCCAACCTCTTCGTGTCTGTTCGAAAAGTTCTTCACCAAGAATATCTTTCATTTCATGTTTGTTTTTACCCGTATAGTCGCCGTAATCACGCTCGTTTAGTGCCGCATCCCTTGTTATTGGTACAACAGGCTGCTGTATTGTGCCAAGAATGGATGACAGCGTCTCCATGGTTCTAATTTGAAGGGATGCATAGGCTCTGTGAATTGTCATAGATCGAATAGCTTCCCCTAAGAGTCTTGCATCTTCAAAACCTTTCAGACTGAGCTTCGCATCTCTCGTTCCAGTCCAGATACCTTTCTCATTCCACTCAGATTCTGTGTGCCGCACTAGAAGAAGTTTACCTGTTGACACACTTGCTGCATGGGCTTCGTTCACGGTAACTCCTCCCAAGAAAGAAACTATATTTTCTCTGGTTGTGGCGTTAATTCTTTCTACTGCTTCCTTAGTATTATACGCAATATGTGGTGTCAAAATAACTCGCGGATGAGCTAGCAGTGAATTTATGAAGAATGATTCTTCAAGAAGTTGATGGGGTTCCCGGTAAGTGACGTCAGTAATTTTGCAGCGCTCTTTAAGTAGTCCTTCACCTTCAACGACATCCAATGCGCACGCTGCTACTTTGTTAGTATCAAGCGCAACGATAAGTGCTTTAGTATCAATCAGTTCGCCGCGCGCAGTGTTAATAACATAAACACCGGTCTTCATGAGAGAGAACATTTCGTTCCCAAGAAGGTGGTGATTCTCTTTTGTGAGTGGACTATGGAGAGTGATAACATCTGATCTCTTACAAAGTTCCTCCAGTGTTGTGTACTGGAATCCGATAGTTACAGCAGCTTCTCTGTCTTCATGTGGATCAAAAGCGATGACGTCCATCCCGAACCCTTTGGCAATTTCTATTACATGTTTACCAATTTTCCCCGTACCAATTACTCCCAGTGTCTTTTTGTTAAGGTCTATGCCTCGTATCATCGAAGGTTCCACACAGACATTCTCTTTCACTGATTTTATAGTTTCTGGGATCATTCTACTAAGGCTAAGTAAGAGCGAAAAAGCATACTCAGCAACAGTGTGTTCGCCGTAACTAGGAACAACTACTACCGGAATGCCACGTTCTTTTGCTCTTGTCATGTCCACGTTATTAAACCCAGCTGACCTGCAACTGATGAGCTTGAGTGAGGGCATCTTCTCTATGAAGCTTCCAGGAAGATTGCTCGAGACAAAGATAGATACTATATCTGCATCCTGATGTAGATTATTTTCGTTAATTGATTCTGAATAAAAAGTGCATTCATGGTTTTCTAAAGAAGGGAGGAGGTGCTCTTTGTCGCCTTCATGTATATCGTAAAAATAGATTTTTGCCATATGTATCTTTGTAGTGTAACACTTTTTTATAAAGGCTTTGAGGATATCTGTTATACTTTCTTACATGAAGATACAGCGTCTTACGCCCCGCATGATATTAGATTCTCGAGGCTACCCCACAGTTGAAGTCGATTGTGTTTTAGAGAACGGATGCCTTGGTAGGGCAAGCGTCCCCTCAGGAGCATCCACCGGTTCCCATGAGGCAGTGGAGCTGCGTGATGGTGAGCGGGAATACAACGGTAACGGTATGAAAAAGGTTATCAGTAACATACAGGGGCCAATTACAAGACTACTGGTCGGCAAAGATATCGTTTCTCAGAGAGATTTAGACTCGCTTCTCATAAAGTTAGATGGCACTGAAAACAAGGCGAATCTAGGCGCAAACGCGATGCTTGCTGTATCACTCGCGTATGCCAAGGCGTGTGCTCTTGATAAAAAGGTGCCGCTGTACAAGCATTTACGTGAGATATATGTTTGGTCAAAAGAGCCAAGGGTTCCAGTGCCACTTATTAATGTTTTGAATGGAGGAAAGCATGCGAGCTCCTCAACGGATATTCAAGAGTGGATGATTGTTCCACTTAGAGCCAAGTCTTTTGCTCAAGCATTAGAGCAATCAGCAGAGGTTTTTTACGCACTAAGAGACATTATGAAAAAAAGAGGGTCTTCTGCAGTTGGCGATGAAGGGGGGTTCCCTATTTCAAACGTCACATCTAATCGCGACGCTCTCACTATTTTGACAGAGGCGGTTAGTAAGACTGATCTTGTTTTAGGAGAGGATATTGGATTTGCTCTAGACGTTGCTGCTAGTGAGTTCTACTCTGACGGAGTTTATTCTTTACAAAGAGACCAAAAGTCACTTTCTGAGAGAGAGATGATCTTGTATCTACAAGAGCTTGTCCGTGACTACCCAGTTGTCTCTATCGAGGATGGGTTATCTGAAGATGCTTGGGGAGGTTGGCAAGAGTTAACCAAAGTTCTAGGCGGAGCCATCCAGCTTGTAGGTGACGACCTCTTCGTTACCAATACACACTATATACAAAGAGGTGGGGACGAAGGTGTTGCAAACGCAGTTCTTATTAAACCAAATCAAATAGGAACCCTCTCAGAAACTGTTGACGCAATAGAGTTAGCACATAAACTAGGGAAGCGGGCGATTGTGTCTCATCGGTCAGGTGAGACAGAAGATACAACTATCGCGCATCTCGCTGTCGCCTCTGGGTGTGGACAGATTAAGACTGGGTCACTTTCTCGTTCAGAAAGACTGACAAAATATAATGAGCTTATAAGGATTACCGAGGATGGGGTTCCTTATGCCTCAAAAATAGCCTATAAAAAATAGGCTTATTTTGGCTTATCAAAGCCACTTGACATATTGCTCAGTCTAGATTATAAAAATATGGTACGATAGGTATTCCAGGCAATACAGATTACGACAGAAATACTGAAATGATACAAGAAATAGATAATAATTATTGAAGTAAGAATAGTATTTAGTTTCTTTTACAACCTATGAATGAAGATTACAAAGAAGAACATCTAGAAAACGAAGTGATAGACAATGAAGAAGTAACTTTTGAAGAGGTAAACGATGAAGGAGAGATTGACGCTAAGGCAACAATCAAAAAACTTAAAGACAAGCTCAAAAAGCTTGAAGCAGAAAAGCAAGAATACTTAGATCTAAGTCAGAGGACGAGAGCTGACTATGCTAACTTTAAAAAAGAAGTAGAAGCATCTCGAATATCCGACAGGAAGTTCGCAGCTAAGCGTCTCATCGAAGATTTGCTCCCAACACTAGACTCCTATGACATGGCGAAAGGAAATAAGGAGGCCTGGGAAAAGGTGGACCAGAACTGGAGAGTTGGCATCGAATATATATTCGGACAATTACGCACAGTACTTGAAAACCAAGGTGTAGTACAGTTCGGTGCGGTCGGAGATGTGTTTGATCCTAATCTCCATGAGAGTATGGAAATGGTCTCAGTCGCAGACGAAAAAGAAAATGACAAGATAGTAAAAGTCTTACAGAGTGGTTATAAGATGAATGAGATGATATTAAGACCAGCACGGGTACACACAGGTCGTTACGAGGTAACTACTAAAGAATAACTATTAACTAGCAACTATTTATACTATGGCAAAAATAATTGGAATTGACTTAGGAACAACTAACTCAGCTGTCGCAATCATCGAAGCGGGTCAGCCAAAGATAATCGAAAACATTGAAGGCAATCGCACGACACCCTCAATTGTCTCAGTGAATAAGAATGGCGAACGATCTGTTGGACAGATTGCTAAACGTCAGGCAGTAACTAACCCTGAGAATACTGTGTACGGCGTGAAGCGTTTTATGGGGCACTCTTTTGCAGACAAGGAGGTGCAGACAGATATTCCTCGTGTCGCATACAAGATAAAGTCTAGTGACAATGGAGGTGTGCTTATCACTCTTGGGGGCAAGGACTCCCGCCCAGAGGAGATATCTGCTATGATTCTTCAGAAAATAAAAGCTGATGTTGAAGCAAAAACTGGTGAGCCTGTTACTCAGGCAGTGATAACTGTTCCTGCATACTTTAACGATACACAGCGTCAAGCTACAGTGGATGCAGGTAAGATTGCCGGACTCGAAGTGATGCGTATTATCCCAGAACCAACAGCTGCAGCTCTCGCATACGGCTTTAATTCTCAAAAGAATGAGAAGATTGCGGTGTATGACTTCGGCGGAGGGACATTTGATATCTCTATCCTTGAAGTAGGCGACGGCGTCGTGGAAGTAAAGTCAGTAGATGGAGACTCTCATCTAGGTGGACGCGATATTGATCAGAAGTTCGTAGAGTATATAGCGAACGAATTCAAGAAGGATCAGGGGATTGATGTTTCCAAGGATCCTCTTGCTCTTCAGAGATTAGATGAGGCCGCTGAGAAGGCGAAACACGAACTTTCTACCCAGATGGAGACGGAGATTAACATTCCGTTTATTACCTCAGGAGCTGACGGTCCTAAGCACTTACTCATTAAGGTGACACGTGCGAAGCTAGAAGAGATTGCAAAGGAATTCGTAGATCGTTCAATTGAAATCACAAAGAGAGCAATTGACAATTCTCCGTTTAAAAAAGAAGAGATTCACGAAATCATTATGGTTGGTGGACAGACACGTATGCCGATGATTGTAGAAGCTGTTAAGGCGCTCTTTGGTAAGGAGCCTAACAGATCTATTAACCCAGACGAGGTGGTAGCCCTTGGTGCAGCTGTTCAAGCGGGGGTACTACAAGGAGATGTAAAGGATGTGCTCCTCCTAGATGTGATTCCTCTTTCTCTTGGTATTGAGACCATGGGTGGCGTCGCTACTAAACTTGTTGAAAAGAACATGACTATTCCTACATCAAAGTCACAAGTATTTTCTACGGCAGCTGATAATCAGACATCGGTAGAAATTCATATCACCCAAGGTGAGCGTGGTATGGCATCTGATAACAAGTCTCTCGGAAGATTTATTCTCGATGGTATTCCACCAGCACCTCGTGGTGTTCCTCAGGTAGAGGTAACATTTGACGTTGACGCAAACGGCATCCTCCAGGTAAAAGCTAAGGACAAGACCTCAGGTAAGGAGCAGTCTATTCGTATCGAAGCTTCATCAGGACTAAGTGATGAAGATATCAAGCGTATGCAGCAAGATGCAGAGGCACATGCTGAAGAGGATGCGAAGAAGAAAGAATTAGCAGAAGAGAAAAACATGGCAGACGCTCTTACCCATACAGCTGAGAAGGCACTTCGCGATGCAGAAGGGAAGATTGGTGATGATGTTAAGAAGGATGTCGAGGAAAAGATAGCGGCACTTAAGACTGCGCGCGGCTCAGACGATAAGGATACTATCAAGTCCGCATCCCAGGCACTCTCTGACGCAATGATGAAGATAGGTGAAGCTATGAAGACTGCTAACGATAATGCTACTCAAGGCGCCGATGCAGAAGCTGGAAAGGCAGGCGACGAGGCACCAAAGACCGAAGGAGAAACAAAATAATTAACTTGTGCTAGAATAACTTCTACCTATGGCAAAAGACTACTATACACTTCTTGGGGTAGAGAAAGGGGCTAGTAAAGACGATATTAAAAAAGCTTTTTACAAGCTTGCTGCTAAGTATCACCCTGATAAGAAGGGAGGAGACGAAGCCAAGTTCAAAGAAATTAACGAAGCATATCAGACTCTCTCTGACGAAAAGAAACGAAAGGAATACGATACCTATGGTCAAACCTTCAATGGCGCTGGACCACAAGGGGGTGGATTTGGTGGTTTCGGAGGCTTTAATCAGGGAGACTTTTCTGACATGCAGTTTGATTTCGGAGACTTGGGTGATATCTTCGGTGACATGTTCGGTGGCTTCGGAGGTTCACGTCAAAAACGAGGTCGTGACATCTCACTTGAACTTGACGTACCATTTACGGAGGCAATCTTTGGAACGGAACGCAATGTGTTAATTTCCAAGGTGTCTGCTTGCGTCACTTGTAATGCAACTGGTGCTCGTCCGGGGACCAAGAAAAAAACATGTACAACATGTAATGGTCAAGGTAAAGTGCGTGATGTGAAGAAGACATTCATGGGAAGCTTCCAGACCGTAAAGACTTGTGATGTATGTAACGGACAAGGACAGGTTCCAGAAGAGAAGTGTAACGACTGTCGTGGTGCAGGTGTAGTTAACAAACGTGAAGAGATTAACATCGCAATACCAGCAGGTATTTCAAACGGTGAAATGATTCGAATGTCAGGAATGGGAGAGGCTGTTCAAGGTGGTGTTACAGGTGATCTTTATGTAAAAGTGAATGTTATCACACACAAGCTATGGAAGCGTGAAGGTAATGATCTCGTTATTACTCACGAGATAAAACTGACTGACGCACTTCTTGGGGCTAAGCATTCAATCGACGGGCTTGACGGCAGTATTGATGTAGAAATTATCCCAGGTGCGACACACGGCGAGACCCTTCGGGTTAAGGGTCGAGGGGTTCCTCATGTTCATGAGAAGGGAAGACGAGGGGATGTACTCGTAAAGCTCTCAATTGCCATGCCTAAGAAGCTCTCGCGAAAAGCACTCGCTTTTGTGGAGGGACTGAAGGAAGAGGGGCTGTAACAGGCAGATGTTAGATTCTAGATGAAACAAAAAGAAAAGCGCGACCTTCGGTCGCGCTTTTCTTTTACTTTCTCTCAACTCTCTAGTAGTATTGTTTATATCTAAGGCTGTTCTTTATACAAGAAGGGGGTAACAATGACACCGGAAGTCGAACATCTACTAGCGAGATGCGGGCTATCATCTCAAGTCGAAGAGTGTGTGAATGACATACTTTCAAGGGCTCCAAGTGAGCTCACTAATCGACTGATGGCTGCCCTGCGTGAAGTTCAGGGCAGCTCAGTACTGTTCCCTCGGCTCGAAAGGGGCAGGTGGTATGTGGTGGCGCCTGCGACTTTAGCTGACCCGCCTCGTTGTCTTCTGGGTGAGGTGTTTATCAACGGCGTCGTCACCTTCCCGGACCTTGAGCACCCACCTGCAAGCTGCTCAAAGAAAGAAAGGGAGGAGTTCGACAAACTTTATGCCAACACATTTCTGGAAAAGTTACAACAGATCCAGAATTATGCGACAGCTCTTGCTCGTGCACACGAACTGAGTGAGGCAGAGAATGAAATGTTGGCACACGCTAAAGACTTTCTCGTGCTCAGTATCTATCACGCGGAGAGGAACCATGACACAAGCGGGAGCGCAGATAGGAGAGATGAACTGGCTCCGCATATTGAGAAAATGAAAAGCTGCCTCTCCGCGCTTCGAGCAGAGCAAAAGAGACGGCACGAAGAAAAAGGCTCCCAGTGAGCCTTTTTTGTTGTAAGTACGCATTCTTTAATGACGTCTTTCCTTTTCTACTTAAAAGAGTAGAATACGTATATTTATAGGTAATTATGAAAGTATGATACTTATTATTTCTATAGTTTTTTATGCAGTTGTTATGTTAGCAGTTGGACTCTACGCATCTCGTAAGGTTAAGACTTCTACTGACTATGCGCTTGCTGGGAGATCTCTTCCTTTTTATATGGCCATCGCCACTGTGTTTGCAACATGGTTTGGGAGTGAATCTATTTTAGGAACATCTACCAAGTTCGCAGAAGGAGGATTCTCCAACACCATCGAAGATCCATTTGGATTCGCACTCTGTCTCATTATCATCGGTATCTTTTTTAATCGTAAACTATACGGACTGAATTTCTTAACCATAGGGGATTACTTCAAGCATAGATACAACAATCTTATCGCGGTGTTTCTCTCGCTTGTGATTATTGTAAGTTACTTTGGATGGGTTGCGGCACAGTTCTTAGCACTCGGGCTCGTTATCTCAACTATTTTTGCAGGCGTATCACTTCCTGTGGCTATTTTAATTTCAGCTATAGTTGTTGTGCTCTATACATACTTTGGAGGGATGTATTCTGTGGCGACACTTGATACCATTCAATCTGCTGTTATAGTAATTGGGCTTTCTGTTATAGCCTTCTTTGTTGTCGGTGAGGTTGGAGGGTTCTCTTCACTCATTAATCAAACACCAGAGAGCTACTTTACTCTAACCCCAGGAATGAAGGGGTCAGGAATAGACTGGCTCATATTTTTAACAGCGCTTATGACGGCTGCGCTTGGGAGTATCCCACAGCAAGACGTGTACCAAAGGGCCATGAGTGCCAAAAGTGCTGCCGTATCTATGTGGGCGTCGATTGTAGGAGGGGCTGTATACCTATGTGTTGTAATGCTTCCTATTACTATCGCAGCGGCAGCTAAGATTTTATATCCAGAGATAGCCGCAAATGATGTTGCGAACTTACTCCTTCGCACCGTGCAAGAACACACCCCACTCCCACTACAAATTCTTTTCTTCGGTGCTCTTATTTCTGCGATTGTGTCGACCGCCTCCGGTGCACTTTTAGCTCCTGGAACGTTACTTGCAGAAAATATCGTGAAGCCGTTTTATAAAAATATTCATGACGGACTGAGATTGAAAATAATAAGAATTGCTGTTGTTCTCGTTGCATTTGTAGCAGTTCTGATGGCTCTTAAAGATGATGTACGTATTTATGAGTTAGTAATTAGTGCATACACGGTAACTCTTGTTGCTGGTTTTATTCCTCTTGTGTTTGGGCTCTATACAAAATGGGCGAATGAATTCGGCGCCTTCTTCGCGGTGATATCCGGGATACTGTTTTGGCAGGTCGCATCATTTTCTGAGACAGAGATACCTGCGGCATTCATTGGTTTCTGTGCATCGCTTATAGCAATTATTGTTGGTTCATATGTTGGAAATCGTCTAGATAAGACACAAAGAGTCACACGTTAATTGTTTTCGAAAAGAACAAGGGGTTGTGCTAGAATGGAGGTATATGGAACTATTATCATTACCACTTCTAACAATTGTATTTGCTTTGATTATTTCTGGTTTACGCGTTGTTGACCAGTATGAACGCGCTATCGTACTTACGCTAGGTAAGTTCACTTCGATGCGAAGCGCTGGTCTTACGTGGATATTCCCAGGGATTCAGAGAATGATAAAAGTGGACATGCGTATACGAACTGTAGATATACCTCAGCAGGAAGTGATAACTAAAGATAATGTACCTCTTAACATTAACGCCGTTGTCTACTATCAGATAGAAGATGCAGAAAAAGCAATTCTTAATATTCAAGACTACCCAGTTGCTGTGGCTGATTTTTCTCAGGTTGCGCTGTGTGACGTTGTTGGAGGATTCGAGCTAGATAATGTTCTCTCTGAACGAGAGGTAATAGCAGATAGAATAAAAATTATAGTTGATAAGACAACAGAAAGCTGGGGAATTAATATTACCGCAATTAAGCTCCAAGATATTGAGCTCCCTGATGATATGAAGCGCATTATGGCAAAGCAGGCAGAAAGTGAACGAGAAAGACGCTCAGTAATTATTAGAGCAGAAGGAGAGCTCGAGGCTTCTAAGAAGCTCGCAGAAGCTGCCAAAGTGCTAGCTGAGACTAACGGAGGTCTCGCTATGCGAACACTTCAGACGATTGAGAAGTCGAGCAATAACACTGTATGGGCAATACCAACAGAAATATTACAGGGCTTCGCTAACTTTAAGAAATAAGTATGTCACAGAAAGTTTTACTCTCAGGGATTCAGGCAACAGGGAAGTTACATTTCGGTAATTACTTTGGCGCAATGAAGCAAAATATTGACCTCGCCAATAGTGGCGAATACGAGTCATATATTTTCGTGGCTGATTATCATGCCCTCACTACAGTAAAGGATAAGAACGCACTTCGCGAAAGTTCTCTTGAGATTGCAGCTGCGTATATCGCGTGTGGGCTTGATCTTAGTAAGGCGACACTTTTCAGACAGTCGTCAGTTCCTGAGCATACAGAACTTGCGTGGGTATTTAATAACGTGGTAACTATGCCATACCTTATGCGTGCACATGCCTTTAAGGATCATGAGGCGAAAGACAAAGAAGTGAATCTGGGACTCTTTGATTATCCAGTTCTCATGGCAGCTGATATTCTCATGTATCAGGCTGATGTCGTGCCTGTTGGACAAGATCAGAAGCAACATGTGGAGTACGCTCGTGATATTGCAGGATTCTACAATCGCGCATGGAATGTGGAGCAGTTCAAACTTCCAAAAGAAATGATTCTAGAATCTGTTGCGACTATCCCTGGAGTGGACGGGGCAAAGATGAGTAAGAGCAAAGGAAATGTTATCTCACTTTTTGGAACAGATGATGAGGTGAAGAAAGCGGTGATGGGAATTGTTACTGACTCAGCTCGCCCAGAAGACAAGAAGAAAGCAGACGATAATAATATTTTTAATATTCATAAGCATTTTTTAGACGAGGCGGGACAAGCATCCCTTCGTGCAAAGTTTGAAAACAGCGGCTACGGCTACAAAGAAGCAAAAGAAGAATTGCTTGCAACAATTATGAACTGGAGAGCAGGGAAGAAAGAAAAGTTCGACGAGTTAATGTCTAACCCTGATCAGATAGTAGGGATTCTTAAAGCAGGGGGAGAAAAAGCACGAGCAAAAGCTTTGACTACTATGAGTCAGGTACGAGAGCAGATAGGGTTGACAAATTAGCTTAAAAGTTATAGTGTAAAAAACAAGTGTTTTAACAGCACCATAGTTTTTTGTTCGTTTTCAATCTAGGAGATCGCCATGAAATCACGTTTTATTTGGGTAGCACTGCTTCTTATTGCTGCCCTTCTCTTTTCTGTAACTTCGCATGCGAAGTTATCTGAATTGGCTGGTACTCAAGACCAGGTTGGCATATCGCCAAGTATGATGACTGCCAGTGAAAAACCCTCAAAGGATTTGGTGTTGCAAACAGAAACATTCGATATAAAGGCGCAAGAAAAGGAAAGTAAAGATACTGATTGGACAAAGGGCCTCGACGTAGGTGCTGTAATGATCATGGTCGTACTTATTGTTTTTTTACTAATCTTAGTGTTTCAAGAACTATTCTTTTGGATTATTGCGGCGATTCTCATCGTTGCAGTTCTGGTTGGTCTGAACGAAGCTGGACTTTTTGATTTGATCAGTGACATTTTGGATAAGGTAAAAAGCTTCCTTTTTACCTGAAACCAAGCTAGCCCACCATAAAATGCTCCCCAAAGAGCATTTTTTCTTTTATAAAAACTGAAAATCTGATAGTATACGTAGATTACTTTATGCGCACATATATTAAAGATATATCTTCATCTGTTGGTCAAGAAGTTACTGTTAAGGCTTGGGTTGACGTTCGTCGCGATCAAGGGAAAATGGTTTTCTTAGACCTTCGTGATGTTACCGGGAAGGTGCAGGGAGTGGTACTTCCTAACCATACAGAAGCGCTCGAAGTCGCTCAGAAGCTTCGCACTGAGTGGGTTGTCGAGGTTAAAGCTCAGGTGAATAAGCGGCCAGAGAGAAACATAAAGGCTGGTGTTCTAAACGGAGATGTTGAACTCGAAGTTCTCTCCATTGTAGTACTAAATGAGGCGATGACACCTGCTTTTGATATTTCAACCGATGGATATGAAGTAGGGGAAGAAGTGAGACTCGAGAAGAAATATCTTGACCTTCGTCGTGCGCGTCTACAGAGAAATGTGCAGATGCGTCACAAGGTGATTAAGCTTGTTCGTGATGAACTCGACCGTCAAAACTTTTTTGAAATAGAAACACCACTTCTTACCAACCCAACACCAGAAGGGTCACGTTCGTACCTCGTACCATCTCGTCTATGGCAAGGATCATTCTACGCGCTCCCTCAATCTCCTCAGCAGTATAAGCAGCTTCTCATGTCATCTGGCTTTGAAAGATATTTCCAGATCGCAAAGTGTATGCGCGATGAGGACACTCGTGGTGATCGTCAGCCTGAGTTCACTCAGATGGACTTGGAGATGAGTTTCGTAGAAAGAGAAGATGTGATGAAGGTAAACGAAGACCTTCTTATTAAGATTGTGACAACTCTTTTCCCTGAGAAAAAGATACAAGAGACACCTTTCCCTCGCTTTACTTACAAGGAAGTAATGGAGAAATATGGAAGTGACAAACCTGATATTCGCGAAGACAAAAATGATGATAATCTACTAGCGTTCTGTTGGGTAACTGATTTCCCAGCGTTTGAAAAGACAGGAGAAGATAATGTGGATGACACAGGTGCGTGGACATTCACCCACAACCCATTTACTGGAGTTTTAAATGACCACAAGAACGATCTTCTTGAAAAGAAAAATATCGAGAATATTATTTCCACACAGTATGATGTGGCATTAAACGGATACGAAATCGGTGGTGGAGGCATACGACTTCACGACCCAGTAGCGCTTCGTCGTGTTTTTGAAATCATGGGATACAGTGAAGAGAGAATCAATCAGAACTTTGGCCACATGCTAGAAGCGCTCGGCTCAGGGACTCCTCCACACGGTGGTATCGCTTGGGGACTCGACAGATTGCTCATGATACTTCTCAATGAGCCAAACATCCGTGAAGTAATGGCATTCCCAAAGACTGGAGAAGGGAGAGATCTTCTCATGCAGGCACCATCTGTAGCTACTCCAAAGGTACTCCGTGAGCTTGGTATTGAAACAAAGAAGAAAGTATAACGTCTTTTATACTACTAAAGCATCTTAGTCAAAAAAATTGACTTTGTATATATTTGTGGTAAAATAATACAAATGTCGTATTGGCATTGTTGTTGTTCACAAAGGAGACAGGTTCAATGAAAAAATGGTTCCTTAATCATTTTCAGCTGGTGGCCGCTGCAGCATTCTTTTGCCTTGCGGGTTGGGCCGGGAAACAGGCCTTGGCACAAACATCGTCTGACCAGGGTGATCGCCCTCGGGTGATGAAGTTCACTTACGTCAAGAGCAAAGAGTCATGCATCGATGTTTTTACTCGTCTTGACGAGAAAGTGAGCATTTCAGACTGCATCAAGGCAGCAGAACGCGTCGGGATCGACGTGATGTGGTATCGTCCAGATATCACCAAACCACCGACCTACATCCTCAACATCCATCCTGGTGACAAGGTTGGCGTATATGTGGATGGGGACAAAAAGACCATGATCATTTTTCCGAGGGAGCATGTTCCCAATCTGTCGCATCCTATTGCTCAGTGAGTTGGGTGCGGTAGATAGCCCGTTTACGCGATGCGTAATCGGGCTATCTTTTTATATGCTATAGTGAATATACATGAAGAAATTACTAATTACCGCTCTGCTACTCAGCTCTTTTGAGTTCGCTTTCGCTGCCGCTCCATTTGTGAAGGCGGCATGGATCCCGTATTGGAGAAAAGACGACGGCGCAAGTACAACCCTTGCGAACCTCTCATCTTTTACAGAAATTAGCCCATTTTCTTATGAAGTGACAAGCACCGGCTCTCTTAAAGATGCTTCGAAGATTCGCGAGGAGCCTTGGGCTAGTCTTTTAAAAGATGCTCAGAAGAGGGGGATAAAAGTATACCCTTCCATCCTCTGGATTGACCGCGAAGCTATGGAGAAAATTTTGAATAATAAGACTGAGCGCAAGTATCATATAGAAGAAATAGTTTCGGAAGTTGTCTATCATAAGTTTGATGGTATTGATATTGACTATGAAGGTAAAAGCGCAGAAACAAGAGAAGGGTTCTCTGCGTTTTTAAAAGAGCTTAGTGCTGCATTAAAGAAGAATAACAAGAAGCTCATTTGTACGATCGAAGCACGTACACCAGTTGATTCTAGGTACCTAAAAGTAACTAAGGAACTCTTGGCGAGAATAGAATATTCAAATGACTTTAAAGTAATAGGGAGAGTGTGTGATCAGGTTAGACTCATGACCTACGATCAGATTGACGGGGACGTTGTCCTTAGTAATACCTATAAGCACCAGCTTTATAGACCAGTTGCTGACATTGCCTGGGTCAAGAAAGTGCTCACGCTTGCCTTGAGAGATATACCAGCGAGTAGGATAGTTGTTGGAGTCGCAACATACGGGTATAAGTATGAATATACACAGACCTCAAGCGGAATAACCTATCGTCGTATAGGTTCTATGAACTACAAGTATGCTGATGAGCTAGCAAAATCGATAGGCATTACACCTACAAGAAATAAAGCAGGGGAGCTTGAGTTTTCATACTCGACCACGACAGACCTGAGCAACAAAACATCAGGTACTCTTAAGAACTACTATGTTACCTATTCTGACTCTGGAGCTATACAGGAGAAGATACGAATCGCTAAGCTGTATAAGCTTGGTGGCGTTGCCATTTTTAAGATAGACGGAGCCCAAGACCCGAAGATTTTTGAAGTCATTAAGTAAACATTTAACGAAAGTGAAGGGGATAAAAAATAAAAGGGTGTTGAGATACTAACCACTCAACTATTAACTAGCAACTAGTAGCCACTAACTATATACTGTTCCCATGGAATTTACTGTTAAATTAGAACGATTCGAAGGGCCGTATACCAAGCTTCTTGAGCTCATTGAAGGGAGAAAACTTTCAATCACTGAGATTTCTCTTGTCACTGTAGCGGATGATTATATTGCTTACATTAAGACACTAGACCAGAAGAATTTAGTGGATATATCTCAGTTTATTGTCGTAGCGTCAACTCTCATGCTTATGAAAGCAAAGTCTCTTCTACCTGGCCTTGTTTATACAGAGGAAGAGGAGAAACAGGTAGAAGATTTAGAGCGAAAGCTTGAACTATATTCACTTCTAACAGAGGCTCAAAGACATACGAAAGATATTTTTAATAAGTCACCTCTTTTTACTAGACCGTATAGACAGCAGAAAGAAGTAACTGTTTTTGTTCCAGATGAACGTGTTACTAAAGAGTTGTTGGAGTCGATAGCATCTATGACTATTATGACTTTTATCGAACCAAAGTCGCTGGTAAAGGTGGCGGTTGAAAAGGCTCTACGTATGGAAAATATTATTGAGTCTCTACTTCTAAGAGTGCAGGGAGCCCAAAATATTAGTCTAAAAAGTCTGACTGACGGTGCGTCTACAATCGAGGAAAGAAAGAAGCTACTTATTGTTAATTTTATCGCAATTCTTGAGCTGCTAAGGTCAGGTACTCTCGTTGCTAGCCAAGAAGGTGCAGGGGACATTATGATTTCTTCCGTAACCTCTCAGTAAGATGGTACACTCTCACTACGTACTATGTTAGAAAAAATAAGCACAATACTTTACCTTTCAGGAGACCCAATTACTATCACTAAGGTGGCAGAACTTACAGGTGCTTTGCCTGATGAAGTTGTGAGCACCCTTCCTGAGCTCAAGGAAAAATTAGAAGTAATTGGTCTTACTCTTATTATTACCGAAAGGGATATTTCGATTGTAACGAAGCCCGAACTTGCACCACTCGTTGAGTTATTTAGAAAAGATGAACTTAAGGGAGATCTAACACCAGCTACGCTACAGGTGCTTACCTTGGTTGCTTATTTAGGCTCTGTAACACGTGAACAGATTTCGTATATCAGAGGTGTGCAATCAGCGCAATCTATAAGAACTCTCTTGGTGAGAGGTCTTATCACAAAGTCAGGAGAGATGTGTTCACTAAGCGTAGAAGCACTACAAATGCTCGGCGTCACGTCTAAAGAAGAATTACCAGATTACCAAAGAATTTCTAGTGAATTCTTAAAGAGACTGTCTACGAAAGAAGAATGAGAAGGAAAAAGACATTACGACATATCAAGAACGTAAAGGTTGTTACGCCACATCTAAACACATCTGCACTTTTGGCAAGTCTTTTTTTATTGGCTGTAGTTATATTTCATCAACCTCTAGAAGATGGTTTACTGCATTCTGATGTTAAGGAAGAAGAGAGAGCTAAAAATACTCCTTTATTTTTTGATAAAAAATCATTCGAAGGTGTGCAGCTGCAAGCTAAGGCATATGTTGTTTACGATGTTGTTGGTAAAGAAGTGATAGCGTCAAACAATCAAGAAGAGAGACTGCCCTTGGCGAGTATAACAAAAGTAATGACAGCACTTACAGCTCTTTCTCTGTTACAAGATCAGGAGGATGTTTTTGCTATAAAGTCATCGATGGTTGAGGATGGCTATGACCTCGGCCTCAAGAAGGACCAAAGGTGGCATCTGACAGAGCTACTCAAGTATATGCTCATATTTTCTTCTAACGACGCGGCGCTCGCTATAGCTGCACACTATGGAGGCCAAGCTTTTTTTGTTAAGGCGATGAATGATCTCTCGAGCTCGTACGGTCTAACTGCGACTTTTACCGACCCGGCAGGAAGAGATGAACGAGGAGAAATTGGAGGAATGGGCACTGTGCTAGATGCTGCGAGACTCTTCATTTTGGCTAAAACTACTGCGCCAGACCTACTCGATGCCACCACTAAGAAGAGACAGAGCATTTATCCACTTTCAGGTAAATTGACGGGTATACCTAACACCAATCAATCAATTGAAACACTTCCTGGTGCAGAGGGGTCAAAGACAGGGTATACAGATTTGGCAGGGGGCAATCTCGGGGTTGTGGTTGATATCTCTATTGGACGCCCAGTCGTACTGGTTGTCCTTGGGTCAACCCGAGAAGGTCGTTTTGATGATATTGACATATTATATAAAACGTTGCAGCGCAGCATGCTCTCTGTCCCCACTGTAAGCCAGTAGCTGTGATATACTAAGGCTTATTATGCTTGCGCTAGACCCATTTAAAGTACTTCTGCCTGCTGTACTCTCATTTATTATTGGAGTTATTATCGCTCCAGCTATTGGCCGCTTCCTCGCCCATCACCAGCTCTGGAAAAAGAAAAACGTTTCAAAAACTATAGACGGAAAGGATGCTACTATCACTGCATCACTTCATAATGATGAAAAATCTCCTGTCCCGAGATTAGGAGGAGTGGTAGTGTGGGGCTCTGTCTTTGCGACAGCGCTGTTACTTTGGTCTATATCAAAAGTTTACCCAACTGTTTTTACAGAAAAACTTGATTTCATATCTCGTAATCAGACATGGCTTCCGCTTTTTGCGATGCTCGTCGGGGCACTCGTCGGAGGACTAGATGATCTTCTTGTTGTTGAAGCTTTTGGTAGCAAGCTTAACTCGTATATCGGTGGCGGGCTATCCTTTCCAGTAAGATTACTAGCCGTTTCCTCTCTCGGGCTTTTTGCTGGATGGTGGTTCTACTTTAAGCTTGGTGTAGATTCTGTACATATACCTTTTTATGGAGACTTCCAAATGGGGGGACTACTCTTTATTCTCTTTTTTATCATTGTAACCCTCGCCACGTTTTCAACTGGTGTTATAGATGGGGTAGATGGGCTTTCTGGTGGTGTGATGTCTGCTGTATTCACAGCTTACGGGATGATCGCTTATCTTCACGGACAGGTGGACATAGCTACATTATGCTTTGTTATTGTCGGAGGTATTATGGCTTTCCTTTGGTTTAACATTCCTCCTGCGATGTTCTATCTCACAGAGACCGGAATGTTAGCTCTTTCTCTTTCACTTTCGGTGATAGCGTTCTTGACTGACGCTGTTATGTATTTACCTATTATTGCTTTCCCACTTCTTGTCACAACGGCCTCAGTTATCTTGCAGCTCTTTTGGAAAAAGGTTTTCAAGAGAAAATTATTCTTAGTTGCTCCGCTACATCATCACTTTCAGGCTAAAGGTTGGCCAGCGTACAAGGTGGCGATGAGATACTGGATTGTATCTTATATGTGTGCAATGCTTGGTGTTATTACAGTACTCATTAGCTAGTTTGTATGTTTGAAAGAGTCGACAAACCTCTCCTAATCAGCATTATATTGTTACTTTTAAGTGGACTTGTTTTTTTTGGTTCTGCAGCGCTTGGTGTGCTTGCAGTCAACGAAGTAAAATTTTTCGCAGTAGTTAAGACACAGCTCATTTATGCTGTAGTTGTGGGAGGCGCGGCGATATGTTTAGGTGCACTTATTCCATATCACTTCTATAAACGATATGCATTTTTTCTTTTTGGTGGGGCGCTTTTTCTAACGTCACTTGTTTTCGTTCCAGGTCTTTCTCGTTATCATGGGGGGGCTCATAGATGGATAGATATTGGGTCTTTTTCATTACAACCGAGTGAAGCTCTTAAGTTCGGGTTTGTTTTAGTGATTGCCTTCTGGTGTGCAAAATATCGTAATGAGTTCAAAGATTGGAGATACGGCTTATTACCGTACTTTATTGGAGCAACACTGGTGACTATCATTTTACTTGCTCAACCTGATTTTGGTACTTATTTGGTTATTATGGGGGCATCATTTATCACATTCTTCGTTGGAGGAGCAAGGAAAAAACACATTCAGATTTTGGTCGCAGCTGGGCTTCTTGGGTTCGTTATCCTAGTCTCAATGAGACCATATATGCTGGAGCGTATCAAAACATTTGTGAGCGCAACACACGACCCTCAAGGCTCGTCTTGGCAGGTTAATCAGTCACTTATAGCATTAGGAGGAGGTGGTCTCACGGGACGAGGTTTGGGACAAAGTGTGCAAAAGTTCAACTATCTTCCTGAGCCAATCGGAGATTCGGTTTTTGCTGTCATCGGTGAGGAGCTTGGGTTTTTAGGTGCACTCTACCTCATATTTCTTTATGGTATAGTAAGTGTTAGGGGGTATTTCATAGCAAAGAATGCAGGAGATCAATTCGGTCGCCTTTTAGCTACTGGGATTGTTTCAATTCTCCTTATTCAAACGACTCTGAACATTGGTTCGATGCTCGGGATGTTGCCACTCACTGGTGTTCCTCTGCCTCTCGTTTCCCACGGTGGTACAGCGCTCGTGGCAGCTCTCTTTGAGCTGGGTGTGCTTCTTAATATATCTAAAACTTCCTCAAATTATTTATGAAAATAGTCTTAACAGGAGCAGGTGGAGGGCATTTTTATCCGCTTATTGCGGTTGCACTTCGTGTTAAAAAAGAAGCATTCATTCAAAAGCTCGTCCAGCCTGATTTTTATTTTTTTTCAGATAAGCCCTATGATGAGGAGTCACTTTTTGAAATCGAATGTAAGTTTATTCCTATCCCAGCTGGGAAGTTAAGGTTGTACCCTTCAGTTCAAACTATTGGAGATATAGTTAAAACAGTATGGGGGTGTGTTGTAGCTATCACTAAACTCTACTCAATATACCCTGATGTCGTCTTTGCTAAAGGCGGATACGCCAGCTTCCCAACACTTTTTGCTGCTCGTCTTCTTTCGATTCCAGTTATTGTGCATGAGAGTGACACAGTCCCAGGGAGGACTACTAAATGGGCAGGCAAGTTCGCAGAAAGGATTGCTCTGTCATACCCAGAGGCAGCACCTTTTTATCCTACAGAGAGAGTTGCTCTAACTGGCCAGCCTATACGAGACACGCTTCTGCCAGAAGAAGATTTTACGAGAAATTATGTGAAAAAAGATAGACCTGTTATTCTCGTTTTTGGGGGCTCTCAGGGTAGTCAGCGAATCAATGATGCTCTCCTTTCCATACTTCCAACGCTTCTTAACTCTTACGATATTGTTCACCAGACTGGAACAGAAAATCTTGAGACAGTGAAGGAAGCCACTAAGTCGATTCTTGCCGAACATCAGTATAAGGATAGGTATTACGCAGAAGGTTTTATAGATGTTTCACTTTTCTACCCTAAGGTTGATCTCGTAGTTACTAGAGCCGGTTCTTCGATGTTTGAGATGGTTGAGTGGAGGTTACCAATGATTGTAATACCAATACCAGAAACCATCAGCAGAGACCAAAGAACCAACGCGTACACGATGGCGGGGTATGGAGTAGCATCTGTGATTGAGGAGGTGAACCTAGGCCCAAATATTTTGGTAGCAACTATTTCAAGAATATTAGACGACGAGAAAGAGTATATGAACATGGTTCGTCATGAAGAGAAGGTACACAGCTCTCGTGGTGCCGCCACTGTTATCGCTCGAGAAATTATTAGAATAGGGCTTAGCCACTTATAATAGAATAACTATGTCAACTCCAATTGTTACAAGATTCGCCCCTTCACCAACAGGACTTCTTCATATGGGGAATTATAGAACAGCGGTTTTTGCTTATCTCTATGCCAGAAGGATGGGAGGTAAATTTATAGTGCGCATAGAAGATACAGACAGAGAGCGTAGCAAAGAAGAGTATAAAGATAACATTTTGGAGTCCCTATCTTGGCTTGGGCTTAACTACGATGAGCTCTTTATTCAGAGCGAACATGTAGATACGCATAGAAAGTATTTAGAACAACTCATTGCCCAAGACGATGCGTATATCTCAAAAGAAGAAGCGAAAGATGGTAGCGGTGTTATGAGGGAACTTGTTCGATTTAGAAACAGGGGAGAAGTAGTTATCTTTGACGACCTTGTTCGTGGGAGAATTGAAACAGACACAACTGACTTAGGAGATTTTGTTATTGCTAAATCGCTATCTGAGCCGCTCTTTCATTTGGCTGTGGTTGTCGATGATCATGAAGAGGGGGTTACTCATGTTATTCGCGGAGAGGATCATATCGCCAATACCCCGAGACAGATTCTTATAGCTAGAGCTCTCAACTTTCAGATACCACTATACGCACACTTACCACTTGTTTTAGCGGAAGACAGAACCAAGCTTTCTAAACGAAAAGGAGCTCTTCCTGTTACTACATACCGCGACCAAGGATATCTTCCTGAGACCTTGCTTAATTTTATGGCGTTTACTGGCTGGAATCCAGGAGGTGAACAAGAAATTTACTCACTAGAAGAGCTTGTTTCTATTTTTGATCTTTCTAGGATTCATAAAGGTGGGGCTATCTTTAACAAAGAAAAACTTGCCTGGATGAACAAGGAACATATGCGTAGACAAGGCAAAGAAGATCAGAATAGAATGATTGCTCCATTCTTTTCAGGTTATGATGCAGAGATTTTGCAAAAAATAATTCCTAGTATTATCGACAGAATCTCTGCCTACGGAGAGCTTTCTACAGTAGAAGAAACTGAGTTTCGATTCTTTAGAGATCGCCCGACACTTGTCGCCGAAAAGATCTTGTGGAAGAACGGCAGTAAAGAAGATGCTGTAAAACATTTAACTGCGGTGGCCGAGCTTATTTTATACTCCGATTATTCCTCTCCAGAGGCCATTAAAGAAAGTATTATGCCATACGCTGAAGAACATGGTAAAGGTGACGTGCTTTGGCCGCTACGTATGACACTTTCTGGGCAGGAGAAGTCAGTTGACCCGTTCACAATTTGCTACGTGCTTGGATACGACGAAACAAAGGCTCGTATTCGAGCGGCACTTCTCCTTTTAGAGTCCTGATCAAGGCCTACTTACTTATGTCTCGACGCTCTTTATCTTTATTTCTACTCCTTCTATGCATTCTCTCTGTCCAGATGACAAGAGATGTTCCACATGCTCTTGGTCAATCTGCAGATCAGTTAAAAAGCGACCTAGACTCACTCTCACAAAAAATTGATGCACTTGATGCAGAGATTAAGGCATATAATAAAAAAATATCAGAGACCCAAGGAGAAGCAAAGACCTTAAAGCAAGCCTTAGCTAACCTAGAATATAAGAGGTCACTTCTTCTTAAAGAAATCAGTTCTACGAAGTTGAAAATCACAAAAGCAGAACAGAATATCTACTTTACCGAGAGTAAAATAAACACAACAGAACTAACTCTTGATAAAAACAAGACTGCTCTTGCTGAGTCACTTCGTTCATTAGATTACGGTGACACCAAAATACCTGAGTTCGTAAAAGTTTTAGCTCCGAATGCAAAGTTCTCAGACGCATTAGATTTTTCTAGAAGAAATAGTGAGGTTACAACTGCTATTAATGAGAAAGTTCAGGCATTAGTTGATACAAAACTAAGTTTGTCTGTTCAGAAAGCATCTTATGAGCAGCACAAGTCTACGCTACTTCAGTTAAACAGTAAGCTTACAGATCAAAAAGAGTTGGTGGACGAGACTTCAAAAGATAAAGCAAGATTGCTTAGAGAAACACAAAACAAGGAATCTGCATATCAAAAACTACTAGCGGATCGTAAGGTAAAGAAAAATCAACTAGAGTCTGAGATGTTGGATGTCGAAGCTAAGCTCAAGACCATAGTGGATGCTACCAAGCTTCCAAAGTACGGTAAAGGTATCCTTAAGTATCCGGTTGATAAGGTCGTGATTACTCAGTACTTTGGCAATACGCCGTTTTCAAGTAAGAATCCTCAGGTCTACAATGGTTCAGGCCACAACGGACTTGATTTCGGTATTCCTACTGGTACACCTATTCTCTCGGCAGAAAGTGGGAGAGTAATCGGCGTGGGGGATACAGACGCTTCTTGCAATGGTGTGTCGTACGGTAAGTGGGTCCTCGTGAAGCACAACAATGGCCTCTCCACACTCTATGCTCATCTCTCTGTGATACAAGCCAAGGAAGGGGATTCTGTGACCGCAAGACAGAAGATTGGGCTCTCGGGTAATACTGGGTATAGCACCGGCCCACACCTACACTTCACTGTTTATGCTTCAGACGCAGTAGAGGTTACTAATTATAGAAGTAAGGTCTGTGGTACCAATATGAGGATGCCTATCGCGCCACGAGCTGGGTATCTTAACCCACTCAGTTATTTGTAATATACTATTAACCATATGATGACTTTTACTATTCCAGCTTTTACACTCCTCATGTTCTCAGCATTCCTTGGAGGAATGGTCTTTGGGATTTGGATGTTGCTTAATAAAATAAAGTAGTCACTTTTTATGTGGTAAGCTCTGTGGTGAACTTTCCTATCGAAACTTTTCTTAGTTAGTTTTGGAAATAGATATTTCTCTAGTTGGGATTCTTTTAAAGATGCTCTTTATGTTAGAATGTTAGGACAAAGCTAAAACAGAACTTGCAAATAATACGCCGCTTTCGAGGTGGGGTTCTTGCAAGTTCTCCCATACTTTCTCGAAGGTGGCGTTTTGCTTTTATTAGAGTAAAAGAACTTGCAAATGAAAAATATAATTTCGGATGAAACTAATGACCCAGAGAAGTATAAGTATGACGAGACCAGAGATGATGTCTATGCAATCCTCTGCCTTCTTGCTATTGGTATGCTTCTCGGGGCTTTGATTGTGTTCACTCTATACAGATAAATATTTAAATAAAAATAAATAGAGTAGGGGGCAGGGGGGCCTCTTCTTCAAGCTGTATTAGCTGATCTAGATAACAAGGTTAAAACCCCTGCCGCAGTAGCGGCAGTCTCTTCCATAGCATTATCTCAGTGCTGGTCAGTCGATAAATGACATATATATTTTTTAGAACAATGAGTCCAAGAGAAAGATAGAATCTCCTCATGTTTTCTTTAAATTCTGTGACAAAGTATCACTCGGTACTCAAGCATGAAATCTGTAATAACAACGCGTTATTAGAATAGATAGTCGTAAAAGATATATTGTGCGACATTAAGTATATACAGAAACCCCCTTCAAATCATTATATTTTAAGCTGATTATTGCTGTCCTTTATTTACAACGTCTGTGTAACTAGTTCTCTTGAATAGTTCACTCTGACGCCTACCCTGCTCGTAATGTATTTTTTAGCTAAAGTTCTTCTCTAATTGTAAAAATAAAAGGCCGCACTGTGTATCGTGCGACCCATGCTTGACCCCAGGCACAACCAGTCTCTCACTTCTCCTGGCTACACCATCTCGAACTCAGTCAGATGGAAGCGCTTCTTGAAGTTCCTAAGAAGCATATGAGAGGTCTGTGCGCCCTTGTAGTGCTTGCAAGTAATCGTCTCGCCTAATCTCTCGGCACCTTTCATTGAAACAATCTCTTGGCCGCTTGCTCCACTTACTTTGATCACGCGGACGTAGCGTATCGGCTTCGCTTCACGCCCTTCACGATAGACGTGGCCCACCTGTACCTCTTTCATAGACACCTCGTTTCTTTTTAACAATAGTTAAAGTTGAGACTCCTTCGACACTCTATCACACAGAAAGAGTATGAACAATGCGGATCCTATTCTAAAAAGGTAAATAGAGTTGGAGATTTATAAAATAAGGACTCTAGAACTATTAGACTGAGCAGAAATTTTAAATCTCGGATAGAGTGCTTACGTAGAATAAGAAAAACCCTGTTCGCTCTTGTCAGCAAAAAACAAACCACCTCCCTGGTGCAAAGTGGGCCTAAACACGCGTGATGTATAATCAGTTAACAATTCTTGCTATAGGTAGCAAGAAGCTCTTCAATAGTAATAATCTCTGATGAGTCGCTAGTTCTTTCTTTGATCTCTACCCCACCCTTCTCAATAGACTTATCCGAAATAACAACTCGCATCGGAATGCCTATCAAGTCGCTATCTGTAAATTTCTCACCAGCTGATGCTTCTCTGTCATCAAACAGAACCTCCACACCTTTAGATAGAAGAGCGTTGTATAGCTCTTCTGCTTTCTTGTGACTCTCAGTCTCAGGCTTGGCAAGTGATACTAAGTGTAGCGAAAATGGTGATACGGCAGCTGGCCATACTAGACCTTTATCATCTGCAAGACTTTCACAGATTACTCCCATGATGCGTGCTGGGCCGAGTCCGTATGAACCCATCCAGACTGGCTTCTTCTCACCATGCTCGTCCTGATAGTTGAGATCAAGCGCCTCCGAAAAACGAGTACCTAAGTTAAAGATGTTTCCAACCTCAGATGCCTTTGCTACGCGTAGTTCGCTCTCAGTTACACCAAGGTCACTTAATACCTCAGGAAGCATCACCTCTTTATTGATAGCAATCCTCTTACCATCATGAACATAAATTTCATCTTCACCAGCGTCGCAGATAGTTTGGAATTCATGTGAGTATTTTGAAAATATTCCACCAGAAGCAAATGTAACGTAGGTCTTCTCACCAATACCAAGACGGTTAAAAATAGATACGTACGCTGCCTTAACTACTTCGTAATAAGCTTCCTGGTCTTCCTTTGTCTTACAAAAAGAATAGAGGTCTTTCATAACGAACTCCCTTGTTCGCATGATGCCAGATTTTGCTCTCGTCTCATTTCTAAACTTGGTCTGGAACTGGTAGACATACTTAGGAAGGTCTTTGTAGCTGCGTACAAAGTTAGTCATCATCTGAGTTATCGGTTCTTCGTGTGTCACACCTAGCCCGAGCTCAGTGCCATTCTTGAGGTGCGTCTTGAACCATACGTCAACTACCTCGTCACTATAACGGCCAGTCTTTTCCCAGGTGGTCTTATCTTGTAGTGCTGTAAGAGTTATTTCCTGTCCACCAATTTTATTCATCTCCTCACGGATAATCTGGACTATATTATTAAAGGTCCGTAGCCCAAGTGGAAGGAGTGTGTAAACACCTGCCATTTCCTTATGAATAAAACCAGCTCTAATTAACAGCTCTGCATTCCTTGTTGTCTCGTCGGCCGGAGCTTCTTTTCTTGTTTTAGTAAAAAGATGTGATTGTCTCATAAGTTGTGTATGTTTCTTATTTTCTTTATTGTACTAAAATTTGAATAAATAAACACTACGTCCTACTAAAGTCGTTAATTGTCACAACAACTAAAAGTAATATGAGGAGGAAGAAGCCAGCCACGTTAACCCATGAGTAATAATTAAAAGGAATCTTCTTTCTAAACAATGCCTCGATAGTTACTACCACGATACGTCCACCATCAAGTGCAGGAAGTGGCAAAATATTGAATATCGCAAGGTTAATAGAAAGAATAGCGACGAGGGTTAGAACTGCGACATACCCATATTCAGATGTTTCGTCCACGATCTTAGCAATCCCAACCGGACCTGAAAGTGATTCAATAACACTCTCACCCTTAAAGAGAGAGCTAACAACACCAGCGAGACCAAGAGCTGTCAGCTCCGTCATGTCAATGGTTCTTTCCACGCCGAGTACGAGTGACTCGCCTAGCGTTGTTCTCACTGTGCCAACTGTATCTAGTGCAATCCCTAGAGCTTTCTTCTCTGGAATAATTCCATAGACAGCTGCTATCGTTGTAGATTTTGCTTCACCATCTGGAGCTATGTATTCTACAACAAACGATGAGTTCTGGTTTTTCTCTATGAAAGAGATGGTCGATGTTGCTGTAGTGATGTCAGCAGCCCTGCCGGCACTCTTCATCGACGTGATAACAGAACCAGGTATAATACCTGCCTTAAATGCAGGGCTTTCTTTTGAGACATCAGTTACTACAAGCTGCGCATTCTTAACACGAGAACCATAGATCGGATCGTCGGTGCTGATTCTAACTTCTCCGTATGATATAAAAATAAAAATAAAGAGCGCTAAAACCATGTTCATGGCAACCCCCGCAAACAACACCACTAGCTGTGCCCAAGCTGGCCTATTCCCGAAAGCTCTTGGGTTAGTGGCCGCACCATTTTCCTTTCTGTCTTCCTCACTACCATTTTCTCCCCATATAGAAACATACCCGCCAAGCGGAATAGCATTAAAGGCGTACACAGTCTCGCCCACCTTTTTACTAAACAATTTTGGAGGGAATCCAAAAGCAAATTCGTCAACCCTCATCCCTGTAAGCTTGGCTGCAATGAAGTGACCGAACTCGTGAACTATGACAAGCACTATTAGTATCGCGATGAAGAGAAGTATTGCAGATATGGACATAGAAGTATGTTTTGACCCTATTCACCCATTACTTCTAATTCCTTCTTCTCAAAAATTGCTTCCAACTCCCCGTTTGCTTCGTCTACAATCTTTTGCATCTCATCGCGGTACCGCTTCTTGTCGTCCTCACCATACTCCCCTTCTTTATTTCGTTTATCAATATCCTTGTTGACATCTTCACGCAGAGACCGAACACGAACACGTGCGTCTTCTAATCTGTCCTTAAGAAGCTTCACAAGCTTGGTTCTTGTCTCGGTGGTTAGAGATGGAAAGTGTACACGTAGTCCTTCACTGTCTGCGGCTACTGAGAGACCTAGGTCTGCCTCGTTAATAGCCTTTTCCACTAGTCCTAGTACTGACTTATCCCACGGAGTGACACGAAGGGTGCGTGGGTCTTCGATTGTGACACTTCCTGTGTGCGCGATGAGCGTTCTCGCGCCATAGACATCGATTGCTATACCGTCTAGAACGGCTGGGGTTGCTCTACCAGTTTGTATAGCCTTGTACTCGTTCTTGAGCCACTCGAGTATAACCTCTTTATTACTTTTGGTTGATGAAAAATCGTATGCCATGTATAGATATAATTACTTTAATTTGTTGTTAAGTATAACATAAGTCCAGTAGTCATAATCGCTCCATGACACTAATTATTTTACCTCAGGCAAAAGTAGCGCCAAGTACTCTATAAGAGCTTTCGTTGAAGAAGAAGGCAGTCCAGCGTAAGATGCCACCCCTAATGTCTCTGTGATGTAGGACGCAGGTACGTTCGCATCTTTTAAAGCTTGTGCTAAGTCCAGAATGAAAAGTCTTACAGACTCTCTGTCTTTTCTTTCACCTTCATCTAGTCTTCCTAAGAGGTTTGTTATCTCAGGTAGCTTCATTCTCGTCTGAGGTGAGGTCTTCAAAAACACTTTTACTACTTGGTTCCCGGAGATCTCCTCACTCTCGTGTTGTACGTGACTTAAACGAGAGAGAAGTGTTGGTAGTAGACCCTCTTTATTACTTGTTACAAAAATAAACTGAACCTGTAATGGTGGCTCTTCTACTATTTTTAGGAGAGCATTTTGCGCCGGTATGGTAATGCTGTGAAAAGAGATAAGTCCTATCTTCTTCTCGTCATACGGAGTATTTGCCCATGATTGTATCGAGCGAGCTGTATCTATGTCGAGCACAGTGTTGTCAAAAAATGTATGAGCAGGAGAGAGTTTCTGTAGCGTACCCCAAAAGTGCTGAGCAGAGGTCTTCCTGTCGTTTTGTATTAAGAGGGTCGCATGGTGCGACAAGGCGGCAATATCAATCATCGTTATCTAAGTATACCTAAAAAGAGGAATACAGCGTACACAAAATTACTTCTTCGCGAAGATGCTTCGCTTGTAGGTGTCTAGGTGCTCCAGTGCAACACCAGTCCCTTTAGCTACACAATAAAATGCATCATCTGCTAGCACAGCTTTCACACCTGTTCGCCTCTCTACTAGATCGGGAAAATGTCGTAGCTGCGATGTTCCCCCACTCATAATGATACCGTTATCAATAATATCAGAAGAGAGCTCTGGCGGTGTCTCTTGTAGAACATCGCGGATAGCTTTTATCATAAGCTTTAGTTCCTTGTCGATAGCTTTTACAATCTCATTGGTTCGTATCTCAACGGTACGAGGAAGGCCTGCTACGAAGTCACGACCCTTCACCTTAAGAACAAGCTCATCTTCAACTGGAAGAGCGGACCCAATCTTTATCTTTATGTCTTCTGCCGTCTGGTCACCGATAGCTAGGTTGTATGTCTTCTTAACATAATCAACAATTGCCTGGTCAATTTTTGTGCCAGCACACTTAACAGAGGTACTGCACACGATTCCTCCTAGAGAGATGACGGCGACGTCAGTTGTACCTCCTCCAATATCTACAATCATTCTACCTTTAGCTTCGTGTATTGGAATACCTGCACCTATTGCTGCAAGAATTGGCTCCTTCACTACGTACGCGTTACGAGCGCCTGCCTTAAGAGCGGCCTCGATAACAGCTCGACGTTCGGTTGATGTTACGCCGGCAGGAACCGAAACCATCACATCTGGTTTGAAGAGATTGAACCCGCCTATCGCTTTGTGAATGTAGTACCTAAGCATAGCTTCTGTCACTCGATAGTCAGCAATAACTCCATCTCGCATAGGGCGATACGCGATTATTGAGTCAGGTGTCTTCCCAATCATGTCTTTAGCTGCTTGTCCTACAGCGAGAATCTTGTTACCGGTCTCAGATATCGCCACAACAGAGGGCTCCACTAGGACAACACCCTTACCTGGCACATAGACGAGAGTATTGGCAGTACCTAGGTCGATTCCGAGCTTCTTGAAGAAAATTCCCATATACGGCTGATTATAACATATTTCTGATGAAAAAATAATTTAAAAAACCTTGTAATTATAAGGTTAAAAGCTATTTGTGTGAAAACTCCACCGACCTATTTTCTGGTATACTGTCATACATACAAAACGATACGTATGCAACTGCTAACAGTCTCTCCGCTAGTGAAAGGTATACCGTACGAAGAGCTTTCATATTTCTCAAAGCTTCCGGTTGCTCCTGGTGATCTGGTCGAGATAACAATTAAAAAAAGAGTATGTCGCGCACTTGTGCTTAGGGTTCGTGGTGTAGAAGAGGAAAAACAAAGTCTAAAAAATGCATCTTTTGTCACCAAGAAAATCTCTAGGGTTATTACCCCTTCATTTTTAAATAAAAAAGTTTGGGCCGGGGTTGAGTATGTATCATCATGTCTCATTCGCCCCGTTGGGACTCTTATATATGATCTTATAGGAGAGAAGGCGTATGACACCTTGAAAGCAATTCATTCACCAAAGGAAGAGCGTGGGCACGAAGTTCTCCTGTTAGAACAGAGCCATAAGAATAGACTGCTTCGTTACAAGACAACGATACGCGAAATGTTCTCTAAGAAAAAAAGTTTAGTTCTTTTCTTTCCAACTGTAGTAGACCTCAAATACGCAAAGGAGGATTTGGCAAAAGGAATAGCAGATCATGTTGTCCTTCTCCACGGTGCACTCACTGAAAAGCAGTTTAGTGATGCGATGCGCAAGCTTCTTAATCAGGAACACCCTCTCCTTATTCTCTCAACCCCTTCACTGCTTCCATGGGTAAGAGAAGATCTCGGACTAGTTATTATAGAACGTGAGCATAGTCACTACTACTACACTCATGGGAGCTCAAGCTATGACATGAGGTTCGTTATGGAGGCGCTCTCTAGGTTTACGAAGATTCCCTGTCTTCTCGGATCTCACATGCTTTCACTTTCTGCGCATAAGCGTCACGCAACAAGAGATGCGTCTGAGGTGATGCCGCTCCTTTATAGAAATGATACGAATATTTCTGTCGTGCCGATGGTAGAAGAGAACCTTACTTCATCTCCATACCTGTCACGACCAGCCCTTAAGCTCTTAGAAGAGTGTAAGCGCGCACAAGCTGGACACATATTTTTATATGCTCACAGAAAAGGAATGTACCCAAGCACAATCTGTAGTGACTGTGGTGAGCTTTTTACTTGTAAAAAATGTAACAGACCATATGTTCTTCACAAAATAGCGGGCGTCAGAACGTATGTGTGCCACGGGTGTGAGGACATCGTACAATTATCCGGTGATACCACTCTTGCCTGTAATTACTGTGGTGGGTGGCGTATGACCACACTAGGGATTGCAACAACTGGCGTAGAAGAAGAGTTGCAAGCACTTAACATCCCCCTCTTCGTAATCGATGGAGAAAGAACCCCCACCAAGTCCAAAGTAAAGAAAGTATATAAAGAGTGGTGTGATGCTCCCTTTGGTGTTCTGATTGGCACAGAGATGGCGCACAATGTGCTGACTGAGTGCGATGCTGCTATTATTATGTCGCTAGACTCACTCTTTTCTCTTCCTGAGTACCGAACAGATGAGAAGATTCTTTCTCTTGTAACCGAGATGGCAGAAAAGGTTACGTCACCGCCGTCTTCTTTTAAGACATTTATTCTTCAGACTCGTCTAAAAAATACATCTGTTTTGAAGCAGCTCGTTTCACCCTCTTTTAGGGATGTGTACGAGACTCTTTTAAAAGAGAGGGAGTCTTTTCTCCTTCCGCCTTACTACACAGTTATAAAAGCATCGTTTGAAAATCTTGCTGAGGACTTACGAGCGCGATTACAAGAGGAGCTTGAGCCTTATACTGTCTATTGGTTCGAGCAAGGTAAAGGTATTACACTACTTTTTGTGCATATAAAAGAGTCTACCTGGCTTAACAATCCTGAAGTACGAGAGAAGGTTAAACGTGTTGTGCACGACGCCTCTCCTTCGGTTAATCCGCTTTATTTCTTTGCGACATAGAAGGTATAACAAAGTTTTTGTTCTTAGTAAGTTATGATAGAGTATTGGCATGAAGTCAAGACCAATTATCCAAATCGATAATAATAAAGACAATCCACTTAGACTGACGGCAACGCCTGTCACTAAGGAGGAATTCGGGTCGTCAGCTTTAAAGAGCGTACTGTCAGATATGGAGAAAGCTCTATCTAAAGAATCAGATGGTGTTGCAATAGCAGCCCCACAGATCGGGGTTTCTCAGAGGATATTTCTAGTCTCTCCAAATGCATACGAGGAAGATGCAAAATTTAAACCACTTGTTTTTATTAACCCAAAGATACTCAAGCGTTCTAAGAAGACAGCTGTTATGCAGGAAGGATGTCTTTCTGTGCGGTGGGTATATGGTAAGACTAAGCGTTCTATCGGGGCAACTGTAGAGGCGTATGATTTTGAGGGTAACAAATTTACTTACGGAGGCGGAGGACTATTGGCGCACATCTTCCAACATGAAATAGATCACTTAGACGGCGTACTTTTTATTGACCACGGATTTGACCTAGAGGAGCACACTGAGGAAGAGGTAAGAGAGTCCATGAAGAAGAAGTAATTGAAGTCTATATTGCTTATGATACAACCATACACCTATGCATTTTTTGGAACTGGGGCGCTCGCTGAGAGTGTTCTTGCTGAACTTTACCGTAATGGCTATATCCCAGCGCTCGTCATTACCAAGCCAGATGCCCCGCAAGGGCGACATATGGTTCTCACAGAGCCGCACATTAAGACATGGGCAAAGATTAAAGGAATAGAAGTCTTCCAGCCAGAGTCGCTAAAGGTCCTTCCTGATAATTCACCTCTTCACGCGCATTCATTTGATTTCTTTGTTGTTGCATCGTATGGGAAAATCATTCCCGACGACATTCTAAGTATTCCGGCACATGGCGTACTCAATGTGCACCCATCGCTTTTACCGAAATATCGTGGACCATCCCCACTTGAATCAGTCTTACTGAACGGAGACCCAAAAACAGGAGTTTCAATTATGAAGTTAGATAGCGAGATGGATCACGGGCCGATTCTGGCACAAAATGAGTTTACGGTTTCTCTTGAGTCGACAACAGGAACCCTTGAGGTCACTTGTGGTCAGGTGGGCGGTGAGATGTTGGTACAGTGCCTCCCTCATTATTTAGAAGGAACTCTCATTCCTAAAGAACAGAACCATGGCGAAGCAACGATTTGTAAAAAGATTACAAAGGAATTAGGGCTCATCACCCTCTCTGACGATATTAGAGAAGTAAGACGTAAGTACAGAGCACTCACACCGTGGCCAGGGATTTATTTTTTCACGAAGCGTGGTGACAAGGATATCCGTGTAAAGATTAACGGGCTTGATTTGGTAAATGATAGAGAGACAACTAACGTAACTGAGTATATTCTCTCTGTTACACCAGAGGGCAAGAAGCAGATGGACTTTGAAAGTTTTAAGAGAGGATACCTCTAGGGTGGTTAGTTGTTAGTGGCTTTTCTAAATAAAAAAATGGAGACCGAAGGTCTCCATCTTTTGTATTTGTTAGAAGCTTTTAACTAGCTTACTTCATTTCAATATTCTCGATAATGATATCTTCTAGTGGTTGATCACTAGAGTTGGTTGCTACGTTCTCGATAGCAAGAGCAATCTCAATACCTTTTGTTACACGTCCGAATACGGTGTATGAAGGAGGCAGCGGTACGCCAGGCTGAGCAGTAACGATGAAGAACTGACTTCCGTTAGTGTTAGGGCCAGCATTAGCCATAGCGAGAGTTCCTAGTGTGTACTGTTCGTTACCTGTTAGCTCATCGTTAAAACGATACCCAGGCCCTCCTGTGCCCCATGTACTCTTATTAACCACATCTTTTGAAAGTGGATCACCTGCTTGGATCATGAAGCCTTTAATTACACGGTGGAAGCGTACACCATTATAGAATGAGCTCTCTGCGAGCTTGCCGAAGTTGCTAACAGTTAATACTTTTGATGTATCGAGATCTACTTCGATTACTCCCATGTTAGTAGTAATAACTGCCTGTGTGTATGATTTATTTTCCATAGTGTTTGTTGTAGTTGATGCTTGTGAGTTTGCTTGGGTTTGACCTGCTGCTTTCGTACGTGGTGTAGTGGTTGCCACTTCCTGCTGCACAGAGTCTTTAGAAAGTGTACCGCCTTGTAAGACAAAGACTAGCCCAAGTAAAAGGACTACGAGGCCTCCGATGATTCCGTATGTAATTTTTGTCTCACTATCCATATATAGTAATTGTTTCTTATCCTAAACGCTTTAATAATTGTTTCACTTTGTGTGCTCCTCTTCTTAGAATAGAGCGCTCCTTATCCTTATGTGTGGCAAGCTCTCTTGTGAGCATATCTTTCAGAACATCGATAGCTTTATAGAGATCGTCCTGCGTCGTCTTAAGTGCAGCATCTTTACCTCGTATATGCAAGATAGCTTCTGCCTGGAATACCTCACCGTGAGTATGGTGATTACTCACTTTTGATAATTCGACCGAGAGCTTCGCACTCGAGTCGTCTTTTGGGACCATTTTTTCTAGCGTACTCATTTTGTCCATCGTGTACGAGCGAATGGCCTCAGTCATTTCAATGTGTATACCTGTAATGATGATATGCATAGTTGTTTATGAAGAAGATTAATGAGTAATAGTTACAGTATAGTATGAATTTTATAAATGAGAATAATGATGCTTATGCACAGGTCTACTTGTCTCAATGAAGGTATACTTCAGACATATGAGTAGACATAAATTTTCGTTCAAAGATGCATTCGTTTTTGGTTGGAATAAAACAAGGCAGCATTATTGGTTTTGTTTTTTAACTTTTTTACTAGTAACTTTGATTATTAACTCAGTAGACCATGTCCCCCTTTTAAGAACTGTGGTCACACTAATGGTCGCGCTTTCTGTAGTGTCTGTGTCACTACTGATTGTACGAGATCACCACTTTACATTTGAGAACCTATTTACTCCTCTTTTGTCACCTAAGAAGGTAGCAAAATTCGTTCTCATCTCTGTGCTTTACGCTATCCCTGTAATTTTGGCAGCAGTCTTCCTCTTTTTCGTTCCTGCTAAGTTCCTTGGGCTTCTCGTTATTATTCCAAGTATTTACTTGGCTGTACGCTTCAAATTCTTCCCTTACGTAGTCGTAGAAAATGAAGATGCCACACTTAGAAGTATTATTGAGACAAGTCTCAAGCTTACAAAGGGTCACTTTTGGATGGTTCTAGGGCTCTTGGTTCTTATCGGACTTCTAAACGTTCTAGGTCTAGCATTCTTCGTTGTTGGTCTTGCGGTTACCATCCCTGTATCAATCTTTGCTACAGCCTATGTTTATACAAGACTAAAGGATCATACTGTCTAGAACCTGTAGTTGACCACCAAAGAAAACCCTTTCTTTTAGGAAAGGGTTTTCTTATTCTTCGGTCATTCCTGTATACACAAAATGAGCTTGCAGATAAGGCTTTTTTTTAGTAGAATTCCTAGTACGTTTACATAATTACATGTAAACAAAAGTATATTCCGTGGTAGCTCAGCGGTAGAGCAGCTCGCTGTTAACGAGTTGGTCGCAGGTTCGATCCCTGCCCACGGAGCACTTGAAAAGCACCTTTTAGATAAGGTGTTTTTCGTTTACCCAGTTAGGGTTCAGAACTGGAACAACACAAAACTTGACAAATTATTACAAAATGCTATACTAGTTTTGTTAGGTTCCACTCCTTGATAGCCTGATGAGTGGTTAGGTGATCTGCTTGGTCAGCAGATTTCCAAGAAGGCTAGCGGGCCTCGGGGTTGTCGTACTCGTGAGTAACCGATAAAGATAAACGGCAGACCAATAAATTAAACAGCACCAAGTGGTGCGGTCGGAGAAAGGAAAAACACCGACGCAGCGTACGCTGACGAGCCCCGAGAGCAATCTCGGGGTTTTTATATTTTAGTTACCATATTCTCATACTTCCTCCAATCAAACGTTCTGAACCTGTGTACCGTTTGGAGCACATAAAATCTTAGGTCGCCAGAAATGGCGGCCTTTGATTTTAGTGCTCCGCGGGCGTACGACACCTGCGTGTCGCACGTGCAGGGACCGAATACGGGGTCGCGAGGTCCTCTGTTTTGAGTACTCACAAAACTAGACCTCGGGACCGCTCCTTACTCGCGGAGCACTTGACAACACCTACATAATCATTGTATTATATACTTTAGTGTTTTCAACGAAAGGTTTATATGACGGTGAATGAAAAAGTCGATACAACTGCTCCACCTGGCAAGGTCAGGGCTATCGCAGTTTTTCCGCTAGGCAATGACATGCGAGTGTTTGCAGGCGACTTCGACAGCCTCGATGCTGCTCGCACTAAGTTGTGCGGGAATGAAGGTCTTTCCTCACCTGTGTACCTATTTTTCGATGACACAGGGAACATGCTGCCATGACCGCCAAGCAAGAACTGCTTCGGCGGTTTCTTGTTTTATATACTTATCTGTTCTTATATTTCCTCTAGTCGAACATTCAGAAACAGCGTACTGTTGTGACCCTTGAAATGCATCTTTAATGATGTGTTTATAATTAATTGTTTTAGAGTCGTCCACCTCGTATAACACGTAGAAGTAGTACGATTATAGCAATAATAAGGAGGAGATGGATGAAGTTGCCAAGCACATTGAATCCGATGAAACCGATAAGCCAAAGCACGATGAGAGTGGAGGCAATAGTTGTAAGCATTTTTTTAAATTAGTAGGTAAAAGAGACGTTGACTTAGTGCAGTGTACAGTAACCAAAGACCAGGTACTATATTTTCTTGTGTATACTTTCATACTTAATGACCAAAGTAGTTATAGTTCTTCCTTGCACATACTTAGCATGCTACGTATACTTTAGTTATGCTAAAAGTTCATAATCTTACAAAAGTATTCGGTAAAAATAAGGCAGTTAATGAGGTTAGCTTTTCTATAGAAAAAGGAGAAATATTTTCACTCATTGGCCCCAATAGTGCAGGTAAGAGTACCCTTGTTAAAAGTATCGTTGGATTACTGCAGCCAACGTCAGGAACAATCACAATAAATGATCATAACATTGTAAAAAATAGCGAAAAGGCAAAAGCAGATATTGGATATATCCCAGATGAGCCCTCTATCTGGTCACAGATGACCGGCAGTGAGTTCCTCAACTTTACCCAAGCTTTATATGGCATAAACGAAAAGACTAGAGCAGAGACAATCCCTAAGCTTCTAGATATCTTTAATCTCAGAGGAGTAGAAAACAATTACTTCGAAGATTATTCTCGCGGGAACAAGCAGAAGTTTAGTATCTTATCTGCGTTGTCACATAGTCCAAAATTACTTCTTATCGATGAGCCTATCGTTGGGCTCGACCCGACTGGAGCTGAAATTGCAAAGAGAATGTTTGTAGACTATGCAAAAAGTGGTGGCGCAGTACTTCTTGTAACTCATACACTTCCTGTAGCTGAAGAAATATCACATCGTATCGGGTTCTTAAAAAATGGTTCTCTTGTTGCGTCAGGTACTTTAGCTGAATTGCGCGAAAAAGCAGAACTCCTGCAGAATGCAACCTTAGAAGAGGTTTATAAGAAACTAGCTCAGTAGCCTCTCGCATATGATGAGACTTTTTTTACAGTTCGAGTTAGGAAAAGTGATTAAGTATTTCAAGACCAAGACATTGGCTAAAGTTATAACTTCAGCACTTTTTATAGTTGTCTTTGGTTTTGTTGCAATCGGAATATATTTTTTCTTTGTTACAGGGTTCCGCTTCATTAACATTGAGGCAGTTGATGATATAAAGCTCGCTCTCACACTGTTCCTGTATGAGGCATTTTTGCTTGTCCTTGCCGGTATAGTTATTGTGAGCACACTTGTCTCCGGTATATTTAACCTCTTTCGTGGTGAATACAACAATTGGATAATAAGCTCCCCTGGGTTCACACTCTTTCCTAAAGTAGTATTCCTGCGTAGCGTCACTGCGTCCTTGTTGCCGTCATTTATTATGTTCCTGCCTGCGATCCTAGCATTTAACAAGGTCTATGAAGTCGGCAGTATTAGTCTCTTCTTTATCCTCGTCTCAGTTCTTTTTTTGGTTCTTTTATTAAGTGCAGCAACTCTTACAGTTCTACTTTTAATGGCGGAGCTCTACTATGCTGTGTGGAAGAGAGTGCAAGCGGTGACCTTTAGTCTAAAAGGTTTAGTAATTCTTTTAATTGCATCATTGGGGCTAGTGATGGCTTGGGTATGGAAGAAATTAGTGGCAATTGACCTGGTGCAATTGTTCAAAGCAGAGGATGTAGATAGCTCCTTAAGTGTTGCTAACATCGGCTCCTACTTTAATGGGCTACCTACACACACGTTTACGCTTGAGATAGTAAGTTTCCAAGCTGGGAATATCGCTTCTGCTCTCGGGTATTTCTTCACACTAGGACTCATTAGTCTTGCTTTTGTGGCAGTATGGTGGGTTCTCTCGCCCCGCTTTTACCCAATGTGGCAAAAGCTCCAAGAAGGAAGTGGAGCGGGTCTTAACCAAAATGCAGTTACTGGGACGGTCTATAGTTTTAGTGGAAGTCCTCTCTTTGTTCTTTTCAAAAAGGAACTATTGGTTTCGTCGAGAAACTTTAAAGGGGTGCTCTGGTTCTTATTTCTTTTCGCTATCTGGTTACTTCAAATAGCAATGAGTGTTCTCCTTGATAACAATATCAGAAGACATGAGGCTGATGTGAGTACCAAATTCGCTGTAGTGCAGGCGTTACAGTTTATTATTGCGATTTACTTTATCTCTGCATTTGCGCTGCGTTTCGTATTTCCTGCGTTCAGTGTCGAGAAGAAGACCTCTTGGATACTTGCCAGTGCACCTATCAGCTTCAAAAAGATATTCCATGGTAAATACTTCTTTTATGTAGCATTCTTTACGTTGTTGGGGGCGCTTATGAGCTACGTCAACATTCAGGCTTTGAATTTGTCTCTGTCTAGTGCATCATATTCATTCGCACTTCTTTTGTCGGTGATCCTGCTTATTGTTACATTCGCACTTTCGCTTGGCGCTATCTTTCCCAACACTGAAACGGATGACCCCGAAGCCATCACAACGAGTATGGGCGGACTATTTTTCACCGCTGCGTCGCTCATCTATGGCACAATAAGCGGGTGGCTTCTTTATCTATCTGTTATGGAAAAAGATGTTTCTAATATGTTGTTCTTTATTGTCGGAACATTGCTTCTTAGTTTTGTTCTCCTGTTTAAGACACCAGCAATAGTAGCTCGCAATTTCTTTAACCGGTAGCAGAGCTTCAAAAGAAGTGTGAAGTAAAATGACATCAAGTGGGGTCATTTCACTATGCATTAGTTCCTGCAATGTATCCAGTTGTCCAGCATAGCTGGAGACTATAACCACCCGATGGTCTGTCTACATCCAAAACATCTCCCACAAGAAATATTTGTGGACAAATCTTTGATTGCATGGTCTTGAAATCAACCTCGGTGAGTGCCACTCCTCCCGAAGAGACAACTGCTTTTTCCTTACCCATAAGACCTTTTACATGGAGAGGTATCTCTTTCATTTGCTTGACCAGTGTTACCCTGTCTTCTGAGCTTACGCTGTGACAAAAGGTGTCACCCTCTATCTCGGCTAGGTCTAGAATCGCTGAAGATAAAGAAGAGGGTACGAACGTAGAGAGCACGTTTTTTAATTTTTTATTACTCTCCTCCACTAAATACCCCTGGAATCGCTGTCGAAGAGAGCCGACATCAATGCTAGGGAAAAGGTCGAGAGCTATTACTACTTCGCCATACTTTAGTAGATCTCCAATCTCTCGACTCATATTAAGTATAGTTGGGCCACTCACACCCGTATGAGTAAAAAGAATTTTACCCTTCTCTGCTATCTGTTTTACATTGTTCTGATATACAGTTACTTTTACATTATCCAAAGTGAGGCCGCTTAGCTTTTTTGACCACTCATCACTAAGTAGAAGTGGGACAAGTGCCATATCATTCTCCTTTATGCTGTGTCCTAACTTTTTTAGCCAAATCAATCCCTCACCAGTTGAGCCTGTCTCTGGTCTCGAAAGACCCCCAGTTGCCACTACACAGGACTTGGCAAAAAGCTGATTACCACTCTTGGTTACAACGCATACATGATTAGTTCCTTTCTCAATTGAAATTCCTCCAACGATACTTCCCTTCTGAATCTTTACCCCGCCCTTCTCCATGTACTTGTAGAGTACTTCATAGACACTTTCTGCTGTATTCGTAACAGGAAACATTCTCCCCTCATTCTCCTCTTTGGTATCCAGTCCTCTTTCTCTAAAAAAAGTAAGGGTGTCATCTACATCAAACTGCGAAAAAGCTGAAAAGAGGAACTTGTCATTTCCTTTATACTTGGCCAACATCTCGCGAGTATTGGTCTTGTTATTAGTGATGTTACAGCGTCCTCCTCCTGTGATAAGTAATTTTTTACCAAGCACTCCATTCTTTTCAAGAAGAAGTACTTTCTTGCCCATGCTGCCGGCTTTACCTGCAGCAATCATTCCAGATGGTCCACCACCTATAACTATCACATCCCACACTGTGTGTATTTCTGCTTTCAATATACCAACTATAGCACAGAAAGTAGTAATATTGACCCATAATACTTAGCATGCTAAGATTGTGGTGTGGCAAAAAAGACAACAACCCCTGCCCCGCAGGACTGCAAAATGCTCACCTCAACAAGCGGCGAACTTATGTACATGCTACATGTTCTTCATAGTGAGCTTGAAAAGAAAATCGAGGCGGTATTAATTAAGAGAGAAGATATCTCTCTTTCTCAGTATCTGGTTCTGGTTGGTTTTGCGACAGGACTAACCCCTTCTCTTTCTCAGGCTAAGCTTGCTGAAAGGCTCAGGCTAACAGAAGCAACTGTAAGTCGACACATCGGGATTCTCATTACAAAGAAGCTCTTGGTGCGAAAAAAGGAGGGAAACAACAAAAAATCATACTCGTTGTCACTTACCCCACGCGGGGTTGCTGTTTTCCAGAAAACAGAGTCAACAATATTAGAGGTGGTAGAAGGATACTTTTCTGTTCTTAGTGGCCAAGAAAAAATAACTACTACAACAACATTAAAAAAAGTCGTAGAGACTATCGCGGAGTAATGTATACATATGAATAAACATATAGAAAAAATAATAAGCTATACAAAAGGTATTTGGGCCGAATGGGTTCGTTTACATAAAGAGCTACCTCGAAACAAGAAGTACTCGCTGATCGCAGGTGAAATAGTTGTTGTTTTTATTCTTGCTAAGCTTATCACCCCTTCTGGTGATGCTTCTGTTTCTATAGAAACCCTGCCACGCAAAGTTACTGTCTCCTCTTTATCAGCACTTTCAAATAATGAGAAAGATCTTCCACTCATTGGCGTAGTAACCTCAGTTAGTGAGGCCACTATTCGTTCTGAATCAAGCGGGAAGCTAAATCGTGTTTATAAAAAACTTGGTGACACCGTATACGCAGGGCAAGTACTGGCGGAATTTGAGAACTCTGCTGAGCGAGCGTCTTTACTTCAAGCTGAAGGAGCGTATGAACAGGCAAAAGCATCTCGTGATATTACCAGACTTAATAGTACGCAATCCGGCAGCTCACTTTCTGATACCAAGAGCCAGTCCCTCAACGCTATATATAGCGCTTACACCACAATGGATGATGCCGTTAGAGGTAAAACAGATGGGGCGTTCTCTGATGCAAAGTTTGATCAGGCGAAGTTCCTCCCCTCTGTTCCAGATGCTAACCTCACTATTTCTATAGAAACTAAGAGGAAGTCTATCGAAAAGATATTGATTGCTCGCGAGGCAAAAAATAGAACACTAAGCACAGAAGGAGACCTAATCGCAGAACTTACGACGGTACTGTCAGAGGTTCAGTTAGTAAAGACTTACTTGGACGATCTCTCTTCGGCTTATAATAAAGCAATACAAGATACCTCATTTACTCAGTCATCTATTGATGCGGGGAAAATATCTGTCCAGTCTGCACGACAATCAGTTCTTGCTTCTCTTTCTGCACTCGTTGCTTCACGTCAAGCGCTCTCATCTAGTATTACTGCTAACCAAGTCTCTGGGTCTGCTGCTTCTGAATCAGCAGGTAATATAGCTAGTGCAGAGGCACAAGTAAAGCAGGCGCTTGGTGCATATAATGCAGCACTATCTCGTTATCAAAAGACAATTATCCGTAGCCCAATTACGGGAACAATTAATTCGCTTTCTGTAGATACAGGAGACTACATAGGTGCATTCACTCAAATCGCTGTTATCTCTAACAACGGAGCTCTAGAAATTGTTTCATCTGTTAATGAAGACGATGCTAAGCGTGTGATAGTTGGGTCTAAAGTTATGATCAACAATAAAGTGGAAGGTGTAGTCACACGTGTCGCCAGTGCAGTTGATCCTCTTACAAAAAAGATGGAGGTACGTATAGGGGTAAAAAACAAAGAGGCTTCCCTTATTAACGGACAGTCAGTTAGAGTCTCAGTTGAAAGAAGTACACAGGCAGCAAGCTCACAGACTATTACTTCTCGCTCGCTCTCTACTATTCTTATCCCTCTTTCAGCGCTTAAACTTACCCCGCAAGGAGCAAATATTTTCACTGTGAGCACTACTAGTACACTTATTGCTATTAAAGTTAAGGAGGGTGCTATCTTGGGTGATCAGATACAGATACTAGAGGGTCTTTCTGGAGAAGAATCTATTGTGGTGGATGCTCGTGGATTAAAGGAAGGAATGGAGGTCGTCATAGCAGAGTAATAATAGAACATATATGCTTACTCTCTGGCTCTTCTTTCTTCGTAAAAAGGTATTCACCTACCTGTTAATGTTCGCATTAGTTATCGCAGGTCTTTACTCTCTCCTAGCTATCCCTAAGGAGTCAGCGCCGGAAGTTATCGTACCTATTGGTATCGTTTCAACTGTGTTGCGCGGCGGATCAGCTGAGGATGTTGAGAAGCTTATAACAAATAAGCTCGAACAAGAAATTATCAACGCAGAAGACATCGACAAAGTTACTTCGTCTTCACGTGAAGGAGTATCGGTTATTACAGCACAGTTTGATGCCTCTGCTGACATAGAGGAGTCTATCGACAAGCTTAAGGAGGCGGTGGATAGAGTTAAGGGCGAGCTTCCAGAGGATGCGACTGATCCAGTAGTAAGTAAAGTTAACTTCTCAGAGCAGCCTATTCTGATTATCTCAGTTTCGCAGGACGCCAGTCCGGCTAGTCTGCGGGTACTTGGCGAGGATATTAAGCGTGAGCTAAAAAAGGTTGAAGGTGTCTCAGATGTACAAATAACAGGTACTCGCAAAAAGGAGGTGCAGGTAGTAGTTCGTAAAGATAGACTGGCAAGTTACGGTCTTTCACTTAACCAAGTTATCAGCGCAATACAAGGAGCTAATGCATCACTACCAATTGGCAACATAACAGTAGCTGACATTGATTACCCTATTAAATTTTCTGGCGCAATCGATGATGCTACTCTTGTAGAAGACATCCCTCTCACTACACCGAACGGAAGTGTGGTGTATCTGCGCGACATAGCTTTTATAGCAGACGGTCTTGCTCCCCCTAGTACATTTTCTCGAATTTCACTCGATGGTGAGCCATCACAGAACGCCATTACGCTTAATATTTATAAAAAGTCCGGTGGAGATATTACTGTTATTGGACAATCGGTGAAAGATAAGCTAGACGAACTAAAGGGAACACTACTAGTTGGTTCAAACCTTGTTGTTTCTTATGATGCAGGAAATGACGTGAAGAAAGATTTGCGTCAACTCACAAGGGTTGGTATTGAGACGGTGATACTAGTGATGATAATGCTCTTCCTTACTATTGGGTGGAGGGAGTCCGTTGTCGCAGGTCTCTCAATTCCCCTTTCTTTTGTTATAGCTTTTATTGGTCTTTATGTGTCAGGGAATACGATTAACTTTATATCACTGTTTTCGTTAATTCTTGCTATAGGTATTCTTGTGGACTCCGGAATCGTTATAGCTGAAGCGATACATACAAGAACTAAGTTATTAGGAAGCGCGCACGAGGCAGCCATTGCTTCGCTAAAAGAGTATGCTTGGCCACTGATCGCAGGCACAATGACAACGGTTGCGGTGTTTGCGCCACTCTTCTTCCTTTCTGGTGTAACAGGTCAGTTCATCTCTTCAATACCATTTACGATCATTTTCGTTTTACTTGCATCTATTGTTGTAGCGTTAGGAATGGTGCCGCTTCTTGCTATTCTACTGTCTAAGAGTGAAGCAAAGGAAGGTAAGTTCACCCTGCTTCAGGAAGAGTGGTTCCATAAGGTGCAAGATTGGTATAAAAATTTCCTTCGTAGAATCTTGCATAACAGGAAGCTTCAAGATACGTTCTTAAACACATTGGCGGTGCTTTTTGTTGCCTCTTTATTTTTGCCAATAACAGGGTTACTAAAGGTGCAGTTTTTCCCTCAAGATGATCAGAGCTTTGTGTTCGTATCAGTCGAGAAGCCGCAAGGAACGCCACTACTCTCTACAGACTTAGCCGTAAGGCAGGTTGAGGAGTTACTGTACGAAGAGTCCTATATTGAATCCTTTGTAACCACAGTGGGGGCAGGTTCTGTTTTTTCTTCAGACGGAGGAGGTGCTAATACCAAGATTGCCAACATTACCGTTCTCTTAAAAGATGACAGAGAGATGACCTCTACTGAAACAATTAATGTGCTAAGGTCAAAACTCTCACCTATTCAAGATGCGATAATCAAGGTAGATCAAGGGAACAATGGACCGCCTAGCGGTGCGCCAGTTCTTATTACCTTCAAGGGTGACGACTTAGAGGCACTTTCACTAGCTGCAGATAAAGCAGAAACACTCTTAAAGCAGATTCATGGAACAAGAGATGTAGTGACCTCACTCGGTGATAATGGTACTCAGTTTACTGTAGAAATAGACAGGGCAAAAGCTTCACAGGCAGGACTAAGCGCACTCTCCGTGTCCCAAGTCCTTAGAGCTGCAGTATCTGGGGTAACGGCATCTACAATCAAAAAGCAAGAAGATGATATTGATATCGTTGTTAAAGTGGACCTTAACCCTAACTTTATCAACCCAGAAGATACCATCAAGACCAACATCGACGCTATAAAACAACTACCCATCGCAACACCTAGCGGGTCAGTACTACTTGGATCACTCGTAACTATTTCTGTTAGTGAAAGCAGGGCAAGTATTAGTCACGAAGAAGGTAAACGTATCACTAGAGTCTCTAGCAGTCTCGAAGAAGGAATGACAGCGCTCGAAGTGGTGGCTGCATTTAAAGCAAAAGAGGATCTCCTGGAGATTCCAGGTTCCGTAGAGATAAAGTATGGCGGGGAAAACGAAGATGTAGAAAAGACATTTACAGAGATGTTCTTGGCTCTTGTTGCTGGTATGGCGGGGATGCTCGCCATCTTGGTACTTGAGTTTAACTCGATACGCTATTCACTTTACCTGCTTCTCACCATACCCCTTTCCCTTATCGGAGTACTCTTCGGGCTCACTATTACTGGGCAAGCTCTCTCTTTCTCCTCAATGCTCGGACTAATTGCATTAGCCGGTGTGATTATTAATCACGCAATCATCCTCCTGGACTCCCTACTTCGAAGACTGGAGCAAGATAAGGAAAAAGAAGCAGTTACTTTATCTGAAGTCATAGTTGAGTCTTCGGCTATACGTCTTCGTCCGATATTCCTGACAACTATAACAACTGTAGTAGGAATGATTCCTCTCGCCTTTGTCTCAGCACTTTGGGGTCCACTAGCATTCGCAATCATGTTTGGACTATCCTTCGCAATGGTGCTTACTCTTGTGCTTATCCCTGTCTTCTTCTATCGTTATCCAGGAAAAGAATATAAGCATCTCAAGGCTGAGGAAACAAAACATGAATCGTGGGTGTTACTGAAGAACGGTTTCGCAGTACTTAGAAAAGTATTACAATACGTGTACACAATAGTGTCTTATGCTATTACAAAAAACTTCAAAGAATAATCTCATTTATCTAGCGATTCTGGTTGTCACCACTCTCAGCGCTTACGTATTCTTTGTCGAAGCAGAAAAAGAATATAAGAGTATCTCCTCATTTGAGGCATGTGTGAAAGCTGGTTATCCAGTGTCTTCTAGTTACCCAGAAGAGTGTACTTTACCTGGAAAAGCTTTTGTAAACCCAAGACAAAAAAAGGAGGTAGTTACAACTATCCAGTCGACCACCTCTAACCTAGACTATCTTAGTCTCGGTTATCTTATAAATGGTCAGTCGGTATCTATTGGTACAGGCACTGAGAACTTGGTTAAGTTCGAGATAGAGCATATTAGTTCAGATGTTAACGCCGACAAGTTACAAGATGTGTTGTTTGTCGCAGAGAAGAAGCTTACAAATAAAAACTCACTCTACTACCTAATGCTTGCTCTAGGACTTCACAACGGAGAGAAGGTTGCAGCAAACGGGCTCCTACTTGGTAGTACAACACCAAAGAAGATACTACAAAGAGTAGACGGCAGTATAGAAGTGTCATTTAATTGCTCATCTAATGCGAGCTGCTTCAGTGTCTTCAAAGTCGAGGGTGATATTCTCAGACCGCTACAAAATGACTCATATTAAAAAATTTCTTCTGATTGTTCTTGGCCTTAGTCTGATTCTTATCGGTCTTATTGGTGCTGTGCTCCCTATTCTGAACGGCACATTATTTTTATTAGTAGGTATTATTTTACTTTCATTTGAGAGTACTCGCGTAGAAAAAGTTGTTCTTTCTTTCGTAGAGAGGAACGAGGTAGTAAAAAAGTGGTACAGGAAACTAGATCAGCTTCTACGAAAGCTTTTTAACAAGTAGTAAGAGTAGGTAGTTTTTAACTAGTCCACAGACCCTTCCTCTTTGACTGGTTCGTCTGTAGTTCTCGTAAAGATTGGGTTTTCCATCCAAGCAAATAACTGTGTCTTCTTGGAAAAATCACGTATCTTTATAGTGTCTATTACTCCATAGATTGAGTTCGGTAGTGTGGCTAAAGAGAAGCGCTTATCGACAAGAAGTATTAGCTTATTGTTTTTACCAACACCCCAAGTTCCTTGCGCAACTGGGATCTCATCCCCGGTTTCTGTTTGTGTGTAAAAAAGTTCAAATGTTGTGTCATCAAGTAGAACAATCTTAACTGGGTACTGGCAACCATCGCTCTCAATACATTCATACTCACCAGAAAAGAGTTGAGCGACAGTTACTCCCTCTTGGGATTCGATCGTCTGGGTTATAGCCTTTGTGAGTAGATCGCCTCCTCCTGAGTTTGTAAAATAGTATCCCGCGTACCCCAAGATCAGGAGAGTTAGCCCAACAATCATATACTTATACATAATAAAAGTATAACACCGCTCGTTCTGGCAGAACTGTTGAATACTTCTCTGCGGCAAGCATCCGGAGTAAACACTAAAGTAGTGACGAAAGTCATAAAATATGGTAGAATCCTATAGTTAATTTAACCTATGGCAGAAAAAATCAACCCACTAGCAGGAGAAGCAGTTCTCCGCTTTGACGAAGTAACCTTTAAGTATTCTGAAAATAAGCCAATACTGCTTGAGAGCACTTTTGTTCTACGTAAAGGATCAAAATTTACTCTCATGGGTCCAAACGGAGCAGGCAAGTCTACCCTTTTTTCTCTTATCACAGGAGAGATGAAACCGGAAGAAGGACGTATTATCCTTGGACAAGGCATGAAGATAGCGATAGCAAAACAGTTCATTCCTCACACAAAGTGGCATCTTACCGTAAGAGAATTCTTACAAGAACCTTTTGCTACTAAAATCTACGATATCGACAAACGAGCCGTGTCCGTTTTCAAAACAGTTGAACTTAGTGTCGACCTGGATAAAGAGATTAAGCAGCTCTCAGGGGGTCAAAAAGGTCGCCTACTTATAGCTCAGGCTCTCATCCAGGAACCAGATATCTTGCTTCTTGATGAGCCAACAAACAACCTAGACAAGGCAGGTATTTTTATGCTGACAGAGTTCATGAAATCCTACCCTAAGACAGTTCTTGTTATTTCTCACGATGCACAGTTCCTCAATTCCTTCACTCACGGGGTACTTTATATTAATACGCAGGAGTATAAAGTAGAACAGTACGTTGGCAACTATTTTAAGGTAGTAGAAGACATTAAGAGACAAGTAGAGCGTGCAGAGAGAGCTAACGCCCAGCTCGAAAAAGAGATTCAAGATAATAAAGATAAAGTGAACTTTTTTGCCCTCAAAGGAGGGAAGATGCGTAAGCTTGCAGCGAAGTTAAAAGAAGAGGTTGAAGAACTTGAAGATAGTAAAGTTGAGGTTCGAAAGGAAGATAAAACTATCAAACCATTCACTATCCCATGTCAGGAGGATATAGGAAGCCTTATCGTAACCTTTGACTCAGTGGAAGTTCTTCATAGTGGCAAGCCAGTAAAAAGAAACGTATCTATTGAGCTACGTAAAGGTGATAAGCTTCACATTACGGGTCCAAACGGTATAGGTAAGACTACCTTATTAGAAAAAATTGCTAACCGTAAAGAGAAAGGAGTGACTATTAAAGATGGGATAACCGTTGGTTATTATAGGCAAGATTTTTCTACACTAGATTTTGACAAGAGCCCATACCAGGAGCTAGCTAAGATTTTTAAAAGGCTAGATGATCAGCTTCTTCGTTCAGTTGCCGCGAGTATGCTATTAGGCGGTCAGCAACTCGCATCAAAAATTGGACTACTCTCTGAAGGTCAGAAAGGTCTCCTCATGTTTGCTTACCTTAGGCTACAGCAACCAGGCCTTCTCATTCTAGATGAGCCTACAAACCATATAAACTTTCGGCATACTCCGATAATAGCTAAGGCAATACATGACTACCAGGGTCCTGTTATTGTTGTTTCCCACGTACCGGAGTTTGTAAAAGAACTTGGAATAACTCAGACCCTAGACCTCGGAACCTTGTAGTTAAAGGCTTTTTCTTGCCTGTGTAAAAAAGTCGACTTTTAAATAAAAATGTGGTATAGTAGGAGGAAGTAAGCAATCTCACGTTTTACATTGTGTATATTTATACTCCTCTGTGCACGTGTCGCTTATGGTTACCAAGTTAGTCAACAAGTAAATGAACACAAAACTTTACGTGGGTGGAATTCCTTACTCATCAACAAACGATGATCTAAAGAACCACTTCGCAGCAGCTGGAACAGTAGTTTCAGCACAAATTATTATCGACAAGATGACCAATCGCTCAAAGGGCTTTGGTTTCGTGGAAATGTCATCAGAGGTTGAGGCTGAAAAGGCTATCTCTATGTTCCATGACCAGGACTTCCAGGGACGTCGTCTTACCGTTAACATTGCGCGCCCACTCGCTCCTCGTGAAGACCGACCTCGTCGTTCTTTCTAATTAGTTTAGGAGAAGTAAAAACCTCACAATTATGTGAGGTTTTTACTTTCTTTGGTTGAGATACTATAGCGAAAAAAGTGCGAAATACTCTTGGTTACCATCACCTCCAGCAATCACACTCGGGACTATCTGCAATTTTTTAACCTGACGTTCCAAGAGAAGAGTTTGATACTCGTTAAGAGTTTCCATAACCAGTTTAGTATCTTTTACTACCCCTTTTTTCGTATTCCCTTTCCCAACTTCAAACTGCGGCTTAATTAATATAAAGAAAAATGTACCCACGCTTCCAAAAGAAAGAATGGTGTCAATAACACTTCTAAGCGCTATAAAAGATAGGTCAGCTACGACAATGTCATACTTAGTCTCGGATGAGAAGTTGCGTATGTCTGTGTTTTCGAGGGATAGTACCCTTTTATCCTTTTTAACACTTTCATGAAGCTGTCCAGTACCCACATCAACCGCAGTAACAGAAGACACTTTGTTTTTTAGTAGAAAGTCCGTAAAGCCACCGGTAGACGCCCCAACATCGAGAGCACTCTTACCATTTATAAAATTGATCACCCCTTCTTCGTCTCTAAAAATAGCTGCAAAAGCACCAGCGAGTTTCTCTCCACCCCTAGAAACGTACTTCCTGGTAGAGAGAACTTTAATACTCACATCTTCTCGAATATTCTTACTCTGCTTTGTTAAGGGTATTCCATTAATAAGCACATGCCCTCTCTCAATTATTTCTTGAGCTTCCTGCCTTGTAGCACAAAAACCTTTCACCACTAAAAGCTGATCTAGCCTCATATATGCACTAAGATGCAGAAACCCAACCTCTAGCAACTAGAGCATTTCTTGCGGCAGAAGTTTCAGCTTCTTGTTTACTTTTACCTTCTCCCTCTGCTACCTGTTCTTCACCAAAGAAAATTGCAACCTTGAAAAGTTTGTCATGATCAGGTCCTTCTTCTGATATGACTTTGTAAGTGGGGGTGAAGCTGTATATTTCTTGAGACTTTTCTTGAACGTAGCTCTTAGCATCTTTATGAAGACCCTTTCTAATTATTTCCTCAGTTTTAATGAGAAGGGTTGTAGCAATGAATTTGTGAGCAAGTTCGTACCCTAAACTAAGATATATTGCCCCAATTACAGCCTCGTAAGCATCAGCTAATATAGAAGATCTCGCTCTGTGAACGTCTTTGGCCTCACCCTTAGATAGACGTATAAGATCATTAAACCCAAGAGATGTTGCGACTTCGCCTAATGTAATTGCATTAACAAGAGCAGATCTATATGCTGTAAGATCGCCTTCGTTCTGGTGAGGGTACTTTGTATAAAGAAACTCCGTTACGACAAGCTCTAAAACGGCGTCTCCCAAGAATTCTAGACGCTCATTATGTGTTGTTTTTGTACGAGGGTTCTCATTAATATAACTGCGATGAATAAAAGCCTGCTCAATAAGAGTATCTTCCTTAAAAGGTAGGTTATTTGATTCTTTAAATTCTGCTATTGTCATACCACCAGTTAGGCGTTAATTTTAGCTACGGCCTTTTGGATGAGAGGTTTAATGTCGTCATACATACGAAGTGTTTGAACCTCATCCAATGAAAACCACTTGACCTCATCAAGACCACCCTTATTCTCTAAAACAAGCTCAGTCCTCGGAGAAGAAGCAAGAAAATAACTAACATGCTTGATGACTTTACCTAGTTCTGGCTTGTTGGCGATATATTCATTCTCGCCAATCTTTTCTACCACAGTAATGTCTAAACCTATTTCTTTTTTAATCCCCCTAAGTAAACCCTCTTCTTCAGTTTCTGTCTTTTCTATATGCCCTTTAGGGAGAGTCCAGTATCCAAAAACATCATGCACAAGGGCTATATGATGCTTGTTGTTACTACTAGAGTAAACAACCGCACCCACCAAAACCTCTTTCTTAGAAGCGTCCATGTCGATATTTTTTGGCTTTGTACTTTGGGTTTTCTCCGGCTCACCCATCTCCTTATAAATAGCCCCGAGCACGCCGTT
>JACCDT010807899.1_pt1 | contig 77455 bp, 94 predicted proteins | sample 7446291 | NCBI WGS metagenome assembly JACCDT01 (sample SAMN15323446, study PRJNA562643) | freshwater metagenome | isolation source: river surface water | place: USA:Blue River Watershed | collected 2017-08-17 | reverse complement strand
GGGGGTGCCGGATAGGTTGGTGGTGAAGCTGGTGATGTCGACGGCCTGGGCGGTCAACCCGTAGATGTCGTAGTTGTCGGTGTTGATTGTTGGTGTGGCGCTTGAGGTGGTGGTGGTGGCGCGGGGGTTGACTCGGGTGCTGCTGATGGTGGAGTTGGTGATGGTCTTCGAGGAGATGGACTGCACGGCGGTGGTTGTGACGACGGGGATACCTCCGGCCTTGACCTGGCCGGTTCCGAGCGCGGCGAGGAGCAGGTCGACATTGTTGTCCACGCTGGACACCGACAATGTAGGGGGAGCCGCTGCGGTCCCCCACAACGCGCCTCCGTCTCGTCGCAAGAACGCCGTGTCAAGCATGGGGGATGCGTAGCTGATGGCAAACAACGAAACGATTCGAGAACCACCCGCACTCACAGCAGAGGCAGTGAAATTCGTTAGTGTGTAACGAATCTTGGTGATGTTGTCCCCGTTGTTGCCTTGGTAATTGGCCCACACATATCCGCGTGTCTGATTCGTCTTGGAAACAACCGAGTTCCAGGTGCTGTTGTGGTACACCTCGATCGTTACGTCTTTCGCCATCCAACTGTCAGTCATTACAATGCCGAAAGTGGTACCCCACCGGAATGTTGTTTCCATCGTGTTGGTGACCTCAAGGACGAACGTGTCGGAGGTCGCGGTCGGCACGACGTAACCGAAAGCGGCGTTCGGAGCGAACCACTCGTCAGGCGACGTGTAGTGGACGCCGAGAGTAGCAGCAGACCCATTCTTAGTCACCGAAAGGCCCGATCCAGGGCGAAGTAGGTTGAAAGCCATATCATTCTGAATCAACGGCAGCAGGGTGCCTCTGCTTGATTCGGGGTGCAGGTCGATCAAAACCTGTTGCAGGTATCCGGGGGATCGCGTCAGGTATCCTGATCCAACTGCCGGATCGTAAGACGGGAGAGGCATTCCCTCCACCGAAATCATCCCTGCGGCTGCCCGCGAAAGTGTTGTGTCGCTGGAGTGACCCAATTCAAGCGTCCCAACACCAAGAGCCGTCGAAGTCGAAGACGTAACCGCCGACAACGGGATATTGCTGAAGGTGTTTGACGACCCAGAGATCGTCTTGCCAGTTAGCGTCTGGGTATCCGTCGTACCCACCACAGCCCCGCCCGGCGCAGTCACAGCAGTGAACGCCGACGTACCGTTGCCGACCAGCAGTCCGGTCAACGACGTTGCGCCAGAGCCACCATTGCCCACCGGCAAGGTGCCGGTCACGCCATGAGTGTTCGCCGCCGACCCATCGAAGGTTGCCGAAGATGTTGACGCCAAATTGGTTTGAAACGCACGAGCGGTGGTCAGAGTCGCCACCGAACCGGACGGGATCACGTAGTCAGTACCGGCCACAGCAGCGGCGAACGCTGAGGTGCCACTCGCCTTTACGATCCCTGTCAGGGTTGCGACACCGGTTCCGCCATTGCCGACCGGCAAAGTGCCTGTCACACCAGGGGTGATGTCAGCGGAGCCGTTGAATGAGGCAGTGGTTGTCGAGGCCAGATCGGTGCGCACCGTGCGGGCCGTCGTTAACGTGGCGGCACTGCCGGTAGTGCTCTGGTTAAGTGTCGGGAAGGTGTTGGTGCCCGAACTGAGGTCCTTGTTGGTCAGGGTCTGGGTGTCGGTGGTCGTCACCACTGGGATGCCACCGGAAAGCACACCGGTCGAGTCGATCGTGGCCGCCAGCACCCCGCCCACAAAGAACTTGTGGGCCTGGGTCGACAGTGGGACCTGATACTCCAGCGTGTTGGCTGAGACACCCAGGCCGAACCTCGATGTGGTGCCAGGGTCGTGCAGGACCAACTTGAGGTTGGTGGAGGTGCCTGCCGAATCGGTGCCGTAGGAACTCCCCAGACTGATCTTGGCCGGGGTGGTGCTGCCAGTGTCAGTGGTGGTGCCGACGGTGATGCCGGTGGCACTGACAATGGAGGGCCGGGTGATGGTCTGGTCGGCCAGCGGATCGTCGGCGGTGATGAGGCTCGCACCGGCCTCAGTGACGGCATCCAGGGTGTTGGCGATGGTGTTGAGGACCGTCAGATCCCAAGCGCTGGCGTCGCCGATGTTGTGGCCGTTGGGGATGATGTCGGACTCAAGCTGCACCCCGGTACCGGTGATGGACAACTTGGCCGCACCGTCGACATAGAAGGCGTGGACAGCGTCGACGGGAGCCTGATACTCCAGGCGATGATCGGAGACCCCCAGGCCGTAGATGTTGCCGACGTTGTCATCGAAGAGCCGCAGCTTGGTGTTGCGGGCATCACCGGCGGTGCTGCTGCCGTAGCTGTCGCCCAGTGTGACCAGGGTGGGGTCTTGCAGCGCCCCAGAGAGGTGCTGGCCGATCTGCAGGCCGCGCGGGTTGAAGGAGGCAACCAGGCTCTCGTTCTCACCGATGGCGTCACCGACGGCAACACCGACACCGTCGGCACCGTTGAGCACCGGGCCGTCTACCCCGTACCTGCTCCAGCCCCAGCCGATGGAGTGGTTGGTGTCACCGTAGTTGCGCAGATAGAGGCGGTGGTCGTTGAGGACGAGCGAGACCGGGAGTTGGGCACCGAGCAGTTCGCCGTCTTCGATGACGGGCTCGACCAGGCCCGTTGAGACCAGCGACCAGATCGGCAACTGATCCAGGCCGGGCGCAACATCGCCGCCATCGTTGTCGGTGCGCCGCCAGAGGTTGCCGTCACTGACGACGACATCATCGACCTGATAGCCGGAGGACGAGGCCCAGTTGTGGACTGCGGTCTTGGCTCCGATGTGGACATAGAGGTCATCCAGGGCGGTGTCGAGATACCGCTTGGAGACGGCATCGTCATCATCGGTGGGGTCTAGCCCCAGAAGTTTGCGGGCCACGACTTACGGCCAATCCAGGTCCAGTTCGTACCGGCCCCAGAGGTTGTCGGCCAGGCAGACGTACATGTAAGTGGGACCGGGATCTGCGGCCTCAGTAGGCAGGTAGTACTGCCCACGGCTGCCGACAGACGACGAGCTTTCTGGGGGCGCATCGACCGGTCTCAGTGGCAGGTCCGCCCACATGGCCCGGCCGATCTCACTGTTCTCCACCGTGAGGACCTGACCGGGACTGCCGGTGCTGTTGTTGAAGGTGCGGATGCAGCCGTTGTTGTAGAGACGCCAGATGTTGTCGCCGTTGGGTCCATCATAGAAACGAACGGAACCCCCGTAGAGTTCCAGGTCGGAGTCATCAAGCATCAGGTCTTGGGTGAGCATGCCATTCTCTGTGATGCTGAAGAGCAGGTCATCACCGTCGGTGTACACCCCGAAGACCGGCCGGATATTGACCCGATAGGCATACCCCCACTGCAGGACCGCGCCAACCTCGGCTGAGGCGTTGAAGGCGATATAGGGGGTCTGCGTGACATCAAGCTCGCTGGCGGTCCAGGAGAACGTGAGATAGGAATAATCCCAGTACGGATTCTCACTGTCGGCGGTGATCCCCCCCGGAGGACTGATCCAGTAGTTGGTGCCGCCAAACTGGACTTCAATGGCGGCACCGTCGGTCACCATCCACCCGATGCCCAATTCCACCACATAGTGGGCACCGACAACGAAATGATCCTCACCCAGAGCGGACAGCATGGGGGCGACCAACGTGCTGTAGTCGCTGCCGGGAGCGACGAGGAAGCCACCCTCAGTGTGGCTCCACCGATCTTCGGGAATGGTCCATCCCTCAGTGTTGAACCCGCCGCCCCACCACTCGTCAAAGACGGTCCCCAGGCGGTATTCGGTCCCGACGACTGAGAACTTGGCCATATCCTCGTCCTCAGAGGAGCCCATACCAAGGCGGCCATCGATGACGGCACCCAGTTCCTCACGCACGTTATCGGGGAACTTCTCACCGGGGTCGGCGTCGTTGTCGATCGAGATGATGCGTTTGCCGTCGTCGGCCATCCCAGCCCTCCATGCCCTTGTCTCACCTATTCAGGGGCGGCAGAGGACTGCATCACGCGGGAGCGCTACTCCTCAGGATCACCTTCGCCCCCAGTATCGCCCGTACCACCGGACTCACCGCCGGTATCGCCCGTGCCGCCCGACTCGCCACCGCTATCACCGGTACCGCCGGTGTCCCCGGTTGGCCCCTGCTGGGCACCGACCACAGCGGTCAATTGGGTGGTCAGATCGGAGAACATGGTGGCCAATGCGTTGGCGCGGGCATCGTCCTGGGCACGAGCCTCTTGGTCGACGGCCGCGTCTTCTGCGGTGGCCACCGCCACGGCGACCTTGGCCGGGCAGGTGGGGCAGTCGGCGATCGCCGCCATCGCGGCGTTGAGTCGGGCGTTGACCTTGGCGAAAACCTCATCGAATTGAGCCATGAGTGTGCCTCTCTTTTTGTTATCCGGCTGTGGTGAACGGGGCCGTGGGTGGGGTGAAGTCGCCTGCGTAAAAGGCTGAGTTGCTGTAGCGGAACTCGTCCACATAATTCGGCCCCGCCGTGAACACCACGGTGCCGAACGCCTGATAGCCCGCACCCGACGACCAGTTGGGGTGTGCGACAGAGTTAATCGACGTGCCATTGAGGTAGGTGGTGATGTTGGTCCCGTCGGCCACCACGGCAATGTGGTACCAGGTGTTCGCAGACACCGACCCCACCATGTAGGTGCTGCGACTGGATAGGGCCGCGTTCCCGATCGCCACCTCAATCTTTGCCGTATTGGAGGCGGTGATGCTGAACGGGCAATAGACATCCGCGATGCGGGTGGTCATGATGCTGGACCAGACCGACGTGGAGTCGACGCGGAACCAGCACTCAGCGGTCCACGGCACCAGGCCCGCCTTGTCGAAGACGGCGTTAGAGGAATACAGCATGTTGTTGTTCAGCGGCACCCGCAGCGATGCCGTGCCGAACTTACTGGCGGTGGTGGACAGCGCCATGCCACTGGGGTTGGTCCAGGTGATGCCGCACTCGTCAGTGATGGTGGTCGAGTTATTCGACCCGTCGAAGTGCAGCAGCGACTTGGTGTGCGATGGTACGGCGGGGCGGGTCAGGAGCGTGGCGTTGGCGGCGAACATTACGGCGTGTATCCCTGAGCATACGAGCCGTACCAGTTGGTGCCGTCGGCCACGAAGGTGAAGATGTCCATCTTCCCGGCGGTGGCGGTCATGGTAGGCGCGCCCGCATTGCCCCACTTGACGCTGGTGAAGGTCGCAGTGCCGTTGCCGGTCGACGCCGCCTGCTTGAGGTACAGGGTGAAGGACTTGCCTGCCGTCGCGGTCGGCATGGTGAAGGTGCAGGCGGTGCTCGCGGTGAGGGTGGCCGTGTGGACGGTGCCGCTGGTCAGGTCCAGGGTCTTGGAGGTCGTCACCGTGCCATTGGCGACCACCGACTCGGTGTAGTTGGTGATCGTCGGGTTCGTCAGCGTCTTGTTCGACAGTGACTGGGTATCAGTGGTTCCCACCAGGGTGCCTGAGGGGGCGGTGACGGCAGTGAAGCTGGAGGTGCCGTTGCCGATCACAACACCGGTCAGGGTGGCGACGCCCGTGCCGCCGTTGGCGACCCCGAGGGTGCCTGTCACACCGGGGGTGACATTGGCCGAGCCGTCGAAGGTGGCCGTCGATGTCGACCCCAACGAGGTGCGGAAGGTGCGCCCGGTGGTCAGGGTAGCCGCGCTGCCGGTGGTGTTCTGGTTGAACGTCGGGAAGGTGTTGGTGCCGCTGCTGAGATCCTTGTTGGTCAAAGCCTGGGCATCAGCATCACCCACCAGAGCACCGGTGGGGGCGGTCACTGCGGTGAAGGCAGAGGTCCCATTGCCCTTGAGAATGCCGGTCAGCGTGGTCGCGCCACTGCCACCGTTGGCGACCGGGAGGGTGCCGGTGACGCCGTGGGTGTTGGCGGCAGACCCGTCGAAGGTGACCGAACTCGTGGAGGCCAGGTTGGTCTGAAAGGCCCTGGGGGTGGTCAGGGTCGCGGCACTGCCGGTGGTCGACTGGTTCAGCGTCGGGAAGGTGTTGGTTCCTGAACTGAGATCCTTGTTGGTCAGGGTCTGGGCATCGGTGGTGCCCACCAGGGCACCGGCGGGAGCCGTCACGGTAGTGAAGGGTGAGGTGCCGTTGCCCTTGAGGATACCGGTCAGAGTGGTAGTCCCACTGCCGCCGTTGCCGACCGCCAATGTCCCGGTCACACCCGGAGTGACGTTGGCCGAACCATTGAAGCTAACGGTAGAGGTGGACGACAGATCGGTCTGAAAAGTGCGACCTGTCGTGAGAGTGGCCGCCGAGCCCGTGGTGTTCTGGTTCAGGGTGGGGAAGGTGTTCGTCCCCGAAGTCAGATCCTTGTTGGTCAGAGTCTGGGTGTCAGTGGTGCCCACGAGAGCGCCCGAAGGGGCGGTGATCGCCGTGAAGGGCGAGGTGCCGTTGCCGACCAGGATGCCCGTCAGGGTGGTGGCACCGGAGCCGCCGTTGCCCACCGGAAGGGTTCCCGTGACACCGGGAGCCACATTCGCTGAGCCGTTGAAGCTGGCGGTCGACGTGGAGGCCAAGTCGGTGCGGAACGTCCGGGCCGTCGTGAGGGTAGCCGCTGAGCCAGTCGTGTTCTGGTTCAGGGTAGGGAAGGTGCAGTTGGTAAGAGTGCCGCTGCTGGGGGTACCCAAGGCCCCGCCAGGGGCCACATAGTCGGTGCCAGCCGCCGCAGCCGTGAAGGCACTGGTCCCATTGCCCTTGAGGATGCCGGTGAGCGTGGTGGCACCAGAACCACCACTGGAAACCGCCAGGGTGGCCGACAGGCCCGCAGCGGTGCCGCTGGTGTTCTGATTGAAGGTGGGGAAGGTGTTCGTCCCCGAAGTCAGATCCTTGTTGGTCAGGGTCTGGGCGTCAGTGGTGCCCACCAGAGCGCCGGAGGGGGCGGTCACGGTGCTCAGGACACCACTGGTCAACAGGGCGATACCGGAGCCGGTAGCCCGCTTGAGGGTCTTACCGCCGGTGCTGCTGAACAGAGCAACCTCGGAGTCCACCGATGACGAGGTGTTGGTCGAGGCGTCCCCGCCTCCCCCGCCACCACCAGCAGGGGTGTCCCATGTTCCGTCACCACGCAGGTAGGTGGTGGAGTTGGCCGTGCCCGTAGCCGCCAGGGAGGCGATGGCGATATTGGTCAGGGTGTTATCTGGGCCGTTGATCGTCTTTCCGGTCAGGGTCTGGGTGTCAGAGGTGCCCACCAGGGTGCCTGAAGGGGCGGTGAGGGTGCTGAGCACGCCGCTGGTCAGCAGGGCAACACCAGAGCTGGTGGCGCGCTTGAGATTCTTACCACTGGTACCGCTGAAGAGGGTGACCTCGGAGTCCACCGACTCAGAGACGATGGTCGAGGCGTCCCCGCCTCCCCCGCCACCACCAGCAGGGGTGTCCCATGTTCCGTCACCACGCAGGTAGGTCCCCGAACTGGGAGTGCCGGTGGCCGCAATGGACGAGACCCCGATATTGGTCAGGGTGTTGTCGGAGCCACTGATGGTCTTGCCAGTCAGGGTCTGGGTATCGGAAGTGCCGACCACGGCACCTGAGGGAGCAGTCACAGCGGTGAAGGCACTGGTCCCATTGCCCACCAGCAGTCCGGTCAGCGTGGTGGCTCCCGACCCGCCGTTGCCGACTGGGAGGGTGCCGGTCACCCCAGGACTCACACCGGCACTGCCGTCAAAGGTGGCGGTGGAGGTCGAGGCCAGATTGGTCTGAAAGGTCCGGCCAGTGGTCAGGGTAGCGGCCGACCCGGCCGATCCGGTGGTGTTCTGGTTCAGGGTGGGGAAGGTGCAGTTGGATAGATCGCCATCGGAGGGGGTGCCGAGGTCCCCGCCCACCATCACCGCCCCAGCGGCGGCGACATTGGCAGCATTGGGGGTGATCTCGACGTTCTCTTCGCCGTTGTCGACGAAGAGTTGGCCGGTATCGAGACTGAAGCGGGGTTCACCCTCGACCGTGCCACCATCGGGCAGGTCCGCGTTGTCGCCCCGGCGCAGCCGGATGACGGGCTTGCTCATGTGATCCCTCCTCCCCTATTACGGGGTGAGGGGCAGGCAGATTACCTGCGGTCGGCCCAATCCTTGACATCCTCGGCGGAGGTGTAATGACCGCCGTCCCAGATGGTCATGACACCCCAGGCCCGTGGGGAATCCGCTGAGTTGGCACAGCGCACCGCGACGGCCAGGGTCTCAGGATTCTGCCTGATCGCCCCGGCCTTGGGGTTGGCTGCGGCAATCCCGGAGGTGTTCTTGTCGACCCAGTCCTTGATGTCGCTGTAGGGCCTGTAACTGCCGCCACTACCATCGGGGGTGATCACACCCCAGGCCATCGGGCCATCGGCAGGGGTGCCGCGTCGCACCGCGACGGCCTTGGTGGCCGGGTCCTGCTTGATGTCACCGGTCTTGTAGGTGGTGGCAGTGCTCATGGTGTCTCCCTCGCTCTTCTATCTCTTAGTGAGTGAAAACCCGCCACCGTACAGGTAGCGGGCTTTTGGTCACCGATGTTCGAGATCGTGCTGAAGGTGATCGGGAATGTCTTTGCCGTGCAGCAGCCCGCGAGCCTTGGCCTCCCGGATAAGGCGCTCGCAGACAGGACCCTTGCCTGGGACCACAGAAACGACGGTGCCAGTGGATTGGTAATAGATAAGTCGCCCAAGGGTCTGGTCGCCCTGGACTAGTTTGAGGATTCTGTCATTGGACCCCTCCCTTGGGGAAAGGGGGCCGACGATGTGAGCAGAAGACTCTTCGCTCATGATGAAATCCTTCCACTCAGGCGTTTGTATGATTTCTATAATCATACCATACCATCGGGATCATCCTGAGCGTGGAAAGGACGACGGGTGATTGCTTGAATGCCTGATCGGGCAGTGGAGTTCAGACCACCTCCCCACATGCTGCGAATGTTACCCGGATCTCCGGGCCGGGAGCCGTGCGGGCCACCGTAATAATTCCACGCCCCATTGATGGGATCTTGAGCCAGATGAAGGTCGCCGTGCGGCGTGCGCGCCATGAGCCCCAGACCATTGGGGCGCGGTTCCCAGTTGACACTGCCCTGGCCGCTGCCGTGATAGTCGTTGTTGAGTTCCAAGGCGTAGTCTTCCATGCTTTTGCCGGGCCTGGTCCCGTCGATGACAGCGTCAGCGGCATCCCGATAGTGGGGGTGACTCTGCTGTCGTTCAGAGCCGAACTCCGGCTGATGCGCTGATCTCCAGAGACCGCTGGGTTGCTGCCATATACGACCGCTGCGACCCCCGTTCGGGTCGGTGTACTCCATGCTCGTCAAACTGCTGTAGGGCAATGTGCCCATACTCCAGCCATGGCCCAGATCACCCAGGATGCGTTCGTGGCGTTGTGGATCATGGAAAATAGTCGCCTGCACAGAGGCCGTGTCCTCCGCATCATCGTCCCAGGTGTTTGACCACTGATTGAAGCCCGACACGGGGGCGTAATGGAAGTCCTCAGGGGTCTTGCCTGAGGCGTCGGTGTGCAGGGCGTCGGTGTTGAGATAGTCGACACGGACGATGTCCTTGTCCTGACGGGGATCATCGGGATGGTAGGCCATCTGACGCGCTCGGTCTAATGAGGAATACAGGGTGTCTCCGTTACCGACATGATGAGATCCATCATGGGGGCTACGCTGGTGTGGTTGCCGCACGGCATACATCGTCGGACTCACCCCGGCCCCGGCATCGTCCATCATTTGCTGATGCTCCTCAGAGGTGGGCAGCCCATTCTGCGCCCAATGGGATGCCATCTGGCTCATTGGGATCGTGCCCTCAGGCGCTTCACCACGACCAGGGGTGTAGCCGTGCCGCGTCTCCCCGTCCCGGTTCAGCCCCGTGTCTCTGGAGAAACCTTCTTGGTCGTAGTCGTCTTCATCATAGCCATCGGAATCAAAGCCATCGCGGTCATAGCCATGTTGGTTGTACCCCTCTTGGCTATACCCCTCAGAATCCTTGAAGCCGTCATGCAGCCCGACATAGTCGCCGTTTGAGTCATACCCGAACTCGTACTTGTCGCCATCCTCGTCATACATGTCTGGATCGTGAGGGTTGTTGCTGACTCTCCCCGTGAAGTTCGGGTGCTGCTGATCTTCCTCGAACTGCCGCATCAACTCCTCGTGCGCCGCCTGCTGCTCAGGAGTCGGGCGGAACGCCATGCTGAAGCTCACCGGAGAATTGCTCCCGTAGTTGTACGGGGTGGTGTTGAAGTAGTCGTTGTGTTCCTCTTCGGTGTTGCCCAGGTCGCGCAAGGCACCAGCCCGCCCCTGGTAGCTCAGTGAGCCGAGACCCCGGTAGCCGGAATGAACAAGGTCCGGTGCGTAATTCTCCCGAATGTGGTCGATGATGGCCCCGGCGACGCCCTGCCCCTGGTATTTCGGATTGACCTGGGCGACCCCGATATGGGGCGGCTCCCCATCACGGTGCCCCCCTGTCCACGAATAGTTGCCCAGATGATCCCCGTTGGGATGATATGCCGACACCGAATCATCATCTTCGTACTCGTACCTGATCTCGCTCGGATCGACGATCCCCTCATCTTTATTGTCGGGATTGCGACGCACTGACGGGGGACGATTGCGGGCGCGATTCGAGTTGCTGAGGTACCCGTAGGGGGCATGACCGCCGCGATATTCCTGCGGGTACCGGGCCACTTTAATAATGGCCTCGCGTATCTGAAGGGGCTGCATCCACTGAGACAGCATCTCCAGTTGTTCACGGGCAGTGATGATTCTGCGCACGACAACCCCTCAGGATCAGATATAACCGGCTTTAGTGGCCGAGAACCAGGTGGCGGTCCCGCCACCGTCGCCGACGATGGTCTTGGTCTGATTGTTGGAGTTGCCGAAGCCGGGCCGGATGACATCGCCGACCTCGCAGTAGACCACGAACGCGCCCGACACGGCGCGGAAGGCGTTGCTGACCACCCCGTCGACACCAGCGGCCTGACTGGAGCGGCCCACTAGCACCGCATTCTTGTAGAGCAGCGCGTCCCACTTCTCGTTCCCGGCGACGTTGCCGTCGGTCTCGATACGCATGGTGAAAATGTAGGCCCCGGCCTTGGTGATGACCAGCGACTGTGAGGCGGCGTCCCAACCGAAGTCGTCGGAGATCCGCTCCAAGACATTGAGGCAGTTGGCGGGCAGCACCCGGTCCCCCGACGCCCGGCTGATGCCGGTGCTGGTGTTGCGGTAGGCCCGGAAGAAGGTGCCCAGCGTCGGGGTGGGGGCGTTGTCGACCACGCTGATGGCCTCGATGCGGTCGGGGACCAACTGGCCGCCGCCGAACTTGTCGTCGGCCTCCATGACAAAGCCCCACCCGAGGTTGGTGGCCGAGGTCATGTTGCCGGTGTCATTCCAACTGGCGATGACCGAATTGTTCTTCCACAGCCGGTAGGTGCGAACGGAGGTGTCCACACCGCAGTCGAACCAAAAGGCGGTGCCCAAGGCGCGGATGCCGATGCTGACTGGGGTGCCGACGTAGACCTCGTTGTTGCCGTTGCGGTAGCCGAAGCGGGCCTGCTTGTTGCCGTTGATCTCCACGAAGGCGTATTGCGCACCGTCGTCAGAGGCCCGGCCGCACAAGCGGATGGCGGCGGTGGACCCCAGCAGTGGGGTGTCCCCGGAGGCCCCCACCACATAGCCGATGCGCTGATACGGGGTCTTGGTGTGATAGTCGCCAGGATTGGTGCGCCGGTAATAGGCGGCGACCACGTTGTTGCTCAGCGGGAGCCAACTGCCCCGGTGGGCGTCGCTGATGGTCACCCGGCCGTCGGCGGCAGTGCCCTTGAGGTAGATCGGGGCGGCCCACTTGCCGTAGGTGCTCAGATCGGCGTTGGAGGGGGCGACGATCTCGAAGTCCTCGCCACCGAAGACCCCAGAGTTGCCCTTACCGGTAGCTGAGGCCATCAGGGTGGCGACCGCAGCGGAGTTGGCGGCCACCGACTCGGCCATCGCCGCCAGGGCCTGGGCGGCTTCTTCGGTGGTCTTGGAGACCTCTCCCTGGCCCAGCAGCGAGTTGGCCATGGCGGTGATGAAGGTGTTCAGGCCCGGCACGAAGTTGTCGGCGAAGGTGCCCGAGACGATCTTGGAGGTGTCCAGGCCAGGAATGCGCCCGCCGTTGAACAGTCCGGTGATGATGAGTTCGGCCGGAAGACCGGGGATGCGGCCGATGTTCAGCGTGCCGCTGGTGAGCTTGGAGGAGTCGATGCCGGGGATCTGGGTGGTGTTGATGACCCCGGAGATGATCTTGGAGGCATCCAGGCCAGGGATGCGCGAGGTCAGCAGCAGTGAGGCGATGTTAGAGCCGGGGATGGCCAGCATCCCGGCCTTGACCGTGGAGATCGCATTACCGGTGCTGGAGTTGCCCAGCATGGCCTGCACGATGTTGTCGATCAGGCTCTGCATGTCGGCCGACATGGCCTTGGTGATGTTGGGGATCTGGGCACCGCTCAGCACACCGGTGGTGATCTTGGTGGCATCCAGGGACGGGATCATTCCGGCCAGCAGGCCCACCAGCTTGGCGGCATTGAGGTTGGAGGCCGAGGTCAGGAAGGTGGCCAGAGTGGTGGTGAGGTTCTGGATCTGGGACTGGGTGAACTGCCCGGTGATGATCTTGGAGGCGTCCAGGCCGGGGATACGGCCACTGAGCAGGATGCCGGTGATGATCTTGGCGGCATCCAGGTCGGGGATCAGACTCTGGACCAGGCCGGTGAGCTTGGCGGCATCCAGTGGGGAGCCGGAGGTCAGATAGGCCGACAGGGTGGAGGACAGATCGGCGATCTTGTTCTGCGGGATCGTGCCGATGATCTGGCTGGGAGTGATGGTCCCGGTCATCGGCACACCGGTGCCCACACCAGCCGACACCTGAGCGGTGATGTCAGCCAAGGTGACGATGGGGTTCAGTCGGGTAGACCGGGCCACACTCATGTGAAGGCCACTCCCGACATCACCAGCGTCACGACGTTGGTGGTCGATGCGATGCCGGAGATGAAGTCGCCGGGGCCGAGGAAGGTGTTGACCACCTCAGAAAGCTCGATGCCGTCGTTGACGCCCAGCGAGTAGGACGACAGCACCCGGTTGGATGCCCCGGCGGTGCCGCCGGATTTGACCACCGACAGCGAGACGACCACCGCTGAGGCTGAGGTGTTAGTCAACCGGGCGCTGGTGATCTTGGTGCCCGCCGCGTCGTTGGGCACGCTGTAGCGGGTGGACTCACTGGAGGTGATGTAGCCGGAGACCAGCACGCCGGGTGTGGCGGCGGTGGAGTTCATCAAGTTCGGCATGACGGCTACCCCAGCGCAATCGCGAAAGCGATGACCTTGCCGGTGTTGCCACCCACAATGACCGCGTTGTCGACATACGCCTTGATGCTCTGCTGCGTCGCGAGCTTGGTGGCCGAATTGGAGGCGAAGTCATCCTCATCGAGCACATAGTTGAAACCGGTGGTAGCCGTCATCGACTTCATCACCGCACCTGCCGCCGCCACGTTGGTGGCGTTGGGAGTGATCTCGACGTTGGTCGTGCCGTTGTCGATGTACAACTGCCCGGTGTCCAGGCTGAAACGAGGCTCCCCGACCAGGGTGCCGCCCGCCGGGAGATCGGCGTTGTCGCCGCGCCGAATCCTGATGGTGGTCACAGTCATGGTGTCGCCCTCCTCTCCCCTATTGAGGGGCGAGACCGCCTGTGCTACAAGACCAGGTCGGTCTCGTGGGGCACATCCTCATCGACAAGCTCCTCAGCCGTCTTGATCTGCTCAGGACTGCGCATGGCCTCGATCACCTGGCGCAGGATGGTGTTCTCCTGGGAGTAGGCCAGAATGCGCTTGTTGGCCTCAGAGAGGGCCTCCCCGGCCTGGTTGAGTAGATACACCAGCCCATCGATACTCGGCGCTCCTGGTGTCGTCTGGGCCTCAGGAGTGAATGCTTCTGCGGCGGTGGTCATAGTGTGGGTGTCTCCTTGGGTTGGGTGCTGATGAGGGTCACAACTCATCCAGCTTGCGCAAGACACTGTCGACATGGCGAGCGTGCTGGACCGAAGCACCCTGAGGGATCTCCACATCATCATGCCACCCGCACCGGCACACAGCCCCAGTGTCGCTCCACTCAAAGTGATGGAAGAGCTTGGCATTGTCGCGCTCCAGCCGCCGCACACGATCGAGAAGCTGGTCGACCCGGCTGAGTAAGGATTCCAGGTCGACCTCACCCACCGTCATCTCAGGCATACAGCCATGCTACAGCAATGAGTCAGTGATGACCCAGCGACTCTCTAGTAGCCCACGTAACGCAGGTGGCCACAGGCCATCACCAGGCACCACTCCCCCTCCACGTCGCGGCCGGGCTTAGCCTCCTGCTTGCCGTGCTCAGAGCAGTTAGCAAACAAGGGCAGTGGCTCAGGCTTGTCCGCCATGATCATCCCTCCAATCCAAAGTAGTTCAGCACGTCGGCGACGCGCTGCTCAGTGACCACCGGGGCCACCTCGACCGCCGGGGCCTCGACGGGGGCGGGGGCCTCGTCGGCCTCCTCGACCTTGGCCAGCTTGACGCGGGTCAGGACGGTCTGCTGCTGGCCGTTGTAGACCTGCTGGTCCTTGACGGCCCCGGCGACGGTGACCTTGTCGCCACGGGCGACACCGAACAGGCTCTCGCCCGAACCCGAAAACTTCAGAACCTGGCCGTTGTCCAGCGTGACGATGATGAACATCGAAGCGCTCCAGCCGTAGCGCTGTGCCGCCGTGTACTTGGCGACCTGCACGGTGCCGACCAGGCCCTTGACCTTATCGCCGACCTCACCGACGAAGCCCTGGACCATCGCGGCCCGACGAGCGGCCTCCTTGTGGGCCTCGTCCCAGGCGGCGGCGTACTCAGCGGCCTTGGCGGCCTCGGCGTTCTTGCGGTCGACCTCAGCCCAGTAGGCGGCGATCTGGTCGCCGTACTCGGCGGCGAAGGCTTCGGCCTTAGCGTGCTTGCGCAGGGTGGCGACCGTGGTGAACTGCACGCCGTGCCCGTTGCAGCCGAAGCAGACACCGCCCAGGACGTGGCTGAAGGCGTCGATGCGGCCCTTGCCGCCGCAGCGGCCGCAGGGGACGGGGGCCTTGTCGGTGCCGACCTTGCCGGGGTAGGGATCGACATAGGTGTTCAGGACGACGGTGCCCAGGATCTCGGACTTGAAGGTGGCGGGCTTGGTGGCGGTTGCGGTGGTCATGTCTATCAGTATACATACACCCCCAGAAGCGTGCAAGTACACCTCTAGTCATTGACTGGTCGGTGTTTCATGTCTGGTTCCCGTCGAGAATGGCCAGGATGTCGTCGGGGTTAACTCCCCCGTTGTATCCTCTGTCGGCCAGCTTCCGCACTGCGGCTAGCTGTTTGGCTTGGGTTTCAGCCAGGGCGATGAGGTCTTCAATCAGGCGATCAGTGTCAGGTGCAGATAGATAGTCGCCTAGCGACGCTTTCGCCCGTGTGATTACGTCGTCAGACATCAGCGAATCCTCCATAGTTTCCAGCCCAGACACACGGTCATCGAAAATCCAATGAGCGCGATAAACGCCCACTCCTGCCAGTCGCTCATTTGGTTTCTTCCCATGCTTTATGTACATGCGCGAGAACGGCGGCCCGCTTATCTGAGGCGCAACCACAAGTCATCCCAGGCCATCCGCAAATGCATTTCAGTCCAGATGGATTCGGGCCATGCCCTGTTTTCTCCGCGAGCGCCGCTTCAATCCGACCCAGCGTGCCCTGGTCCTGCTGTATGCGGTAAGCGACATACTTGCGAACTTCGTTGAGATTCGGATGCTCAGTGAGTGGTGAGGTGTCATCGCTCATATCCCGGTTATTCCTTCGATGATTCGTATCGCCGTCAACACCATCAGCCTTATCGTGGTACGCCATTCGCGTGTTGTGGGTGGTGCGTTCAGCGTTGGCTACATGTTCGCCGTACTTCGCGTACAAGGTGTCATCCCTGCGCAGTGGTGACGCTGGCTAGGCGGGTGCGCCTGGGAGTTTCGCAGTGCCATCACCGTGTTGATGTGCGCCACTCGTGCGTCTATGAGTTGTTCGGTTAACCGCTCAACCTCAGCGCGCAACCCGTCAACCGTCCGAATAAGCGACACGATGCGCGGCCCAGGATCACGGTCAGGATCATCCGGCAGAGTAGGAAATACCGATTCCCAGTAGTGCTCATTGAGGACGGACATGAGGCCGTCCCAGGTATGCAGTCGCTCAATCTCAGTCTGTAGCTGCGCGGCTGCCTCAAAGTTGTGGTCCGACAGATCGCGCAGGCGTAGGACTTCGTCACGCAACTCAGGAATAAGCGTGCGGGCCGCAGCAGCAAGATGAAAATCCCCCACCACCTGATCCGCTATTGCGGCGCAACGAGCCAGCACTGAATCGGCTTTAGCTACAACATCATCGATCATCAGCGGCCCTCCCATCTCTTGATAACGTCATGGACAGCACGCGACACCTGGGAGAATCGGTGGGTGAACAGCACATCGCCGTCCATGTTGTTGACCACCCCGCAGGTGCACACTGAGTCGTTGTGGCATGACTCGTGGTCGCTCATCGCGGACTCGATGGCATCGTCAATGGCGTCGTACTGCTCGTCTGTGAGTCTCATACAGCCCCTTTACTCTCATTGGGTGCGCAGCAGCCTCAACTGGCCACCCTGGGCACCTTGCGCCCGCCGTGAGGTCTGCGGAGCGCATCCTGTCGGCGGTGAGCAGAGCGACCTGGCCACTTCAGCGCGGCGCGCTTTTGTCGATGGGGTGAGGCTACTCATCGTCATCGGTCGGCCCGTCCCAACTGCCGGGTAGCGCCCAGCCCGCCCACTTCTTGTTGGCCGGGACCAGCACGGGGTCGCCGTACTTGTCGCGCAGGGTCGCCGGGTCGCGGCAGTACCGGGTGTTGCGGGCGTGCGACCCGGCGCGGTGCTTGTCGAAGGCCCTGATGTTGGTGAAGGTCCGGTGGCAGGTCGGGCAGTGCCCAGCGGTCAGACCGGTCCACCACGACGGGCAGCGGGGGCAGAAGATGGCGCTCTTCGGCGGGGCCTCCTCAGTCATGCTCATCCTCACTGGCCTTGAGCACCCAGGGGTGGTCCTTTGGCAGGTCGACGCTGCAGATCTGCATCTCAGCGGTGCGGTAGGCGATGCCGTGGGCGTGCTGGTCGCCCTGGATGTGGTCGGCCAGGCGCTGGGTAGCCCGTGGGCAGCCGGAATCGTGCTCGATGATCACCAGGTTGTAGGGGGCGGCGTAGGCGATGTCGTCGGCCAGGTGGCCGATACAGGTGTCGAACTGGTCCTCGATGGCGTCGTGCAGGTCGCCGAAGTCAGGACACAGGGTGATGTGGATCTTGCGCCGGGCGCAGTCCAGGCACCGGGTGGCGTGCTTGATCTGATCGTGGGACAGGATCACGCCGCCGCCTCCTGGGTGTCCTCCGTGATTTGGGTGTCCTGCGTGGCGGGGTCGAGTTCGGCGTTCTGAGCCAGGGCGATGAACCAGTCCAGCATGTCGAGCACCTCCTGGCGGGTGCGATCCCAGTGGAAGAGCCAGTGGGCATCACCCCACTCCAGCCCCAGAAGAGCCTGGGCGCGCTTGGAGATGTCCGTGGTGTGCCCCTCCGGGGTGAGCACCCTGTCGGTGTAGTAGTAGCGCTGGGTGGCGACGTAGTCGTGGGCGGTGTCGACCAACATCTGATCTCCGGCCAGCGAGCAGGCCCAGCCCGCCACACAGGCGGTGGTCAGGCAGGTCACCGCGACCTTGTTGTGGCGGCCCCGTCGCACGGGGTCGACCAGTTCGTCCATCGTGGACCAGCGGGTCTGGTCATAGGAGTCGGGTTCGTTAAGGATCTGATCGCGGACCCGCTCCAGCAGGTCGAGGTTGAGCGGCACAAGCCTGATCCTACCACACATTTGTACAGAAACCACCAAGGATTTATGTAGATGTCGGGTTGAATATCAGGCCGTGGCCGGTGTGCCGGTGGACAGGATCACGACCATGTCGGTGAGCGCGGTGAGCCAGAACTCGACGAACTCGATGACACCATCGCCCTCACGGGAGACGGACTCGATGCCGTTGATCCGAATGACGGCCCTGATCGGGTCGCCCTCCCAGGGGTCGTTACGGGGAAAGGTCACGGCAATGGTGATGCCGCCCCGGTAGGACAGCCAGATATTGGGGCCGTCAGCGTCGGTCGACCACGACTTCTGATCGGCACTGGAGAGCAGGGCTTCGCGGGGGCTGGTGTTGGTCATGACATTTATTCTACAGAACTATGCAAGTACTTGTCTAGTCATGGCCTGATCACTCATCGTCGGGGTCCTTCGGGTCGACCATTGCATACTGGCTGAGCGCGCCGGGCGAGACGGGGGTGGAATTGAGTCCCCAGCCAGCCCCCTTGGCCTCCAGCAAAGAGCCCCTCACCGGTGGCAGGGGTTCACCACGGCGGCCCATCTCCCAGATCTCCTCGTCTCGGCGGCGCTGGGCTCGGGGAATGCAGCAGCGTGGGTCCTGGGGGCCATAGGCACAGTTGCAGGAGGCCCACCCCGCCTTGCTTGTCGGGGTATCTCCAGCGGGGTCCATCATCGCCCCTCCTCCAGAACGCGCTGCTTCATCTCCACCAGGTCGGTGCGCAGTTTGCTTAGTAGTCGACGGTGCCGGTGGGGGTAGTCCGGTGAGATGTCGTCCAGGTGCTTGATGACCATCTGCAGACCATGCAGCACCCCGTCGCCAAAGGTCTCCCAGAAAGCTGGGCTTCGGGTCCCCTCCTCCTCCTTGATACCAAGAATCTTGGCCTGGTCGGCGATGAGATCATCGAGTTCCTGGGACGCAGCACGAAATATCTTGCGGCGACTCCCCCACCCACTCACCTCCTGGGATCGATCCCACAGGTAGTCCTGGGCGATCCTGAACCCCTTACGGATGCCAAAGAATCGCTGCGCCCTCTCGATGTGTCTGTCCAACGCCGCCTGATCGGGGGCGGGACGATAGTGCTTGGGAGCAGAGTGGCGCTGATTGAGCCACTGCATCAGATCCTCGCGGCGGTAGTACACCTTGCGGCCGATGCGAATATGCGGAACCCAGTCGGGGTCCTCAGCCCGCAGGCGACGCTCGGTGGAGTCGGAGACTCCCAGCAGGAGGATGGCCTCACTGCGGGGCACCAATGGTGACTGGATCGGCTGCTCTATCACAGTGGACTCACGCTCTTGTTTCCCTTCAACCACACAAGAAACTCATTGGCGGCATGCTTGACATCCTCAACGACACAGGCATCTGTCGGAGCACAAAAGAGGGCAGCGGCCAACAGCGCCACCTGGTCGTTGGTCAGCAGTGATTTGTCAGGCATTGCTGTCCTCCCGATTGGGATGGATGTTCTCGAAGTACCAGCCCACCTCATCGAAGGGCATCTCATGCTCCTCAATGCTGAGTCGGGCATACTCACGGCGGTGCAGTTCCTTCCACCGGTCGTCCTTGCGGCCGGGGAAGACCTTGCTCTGGGTGAACATCTCGTTGGCCAGATGCCTGTCGGCCATATCATCGGCGTACTCGTCCCGCTTGCGTTCGGCATCATCTGCCCACGGAGAGAGGGCGATGATCTCCCGGTGCCGCGACGACATCACCGCATAGACCTTCATGGGTTGATCACCTTGTGCTCCTCGATGCGTAGATAGTTGTGCTCACGGGCGCGCTGGGCCTGCCACTGATCGGTGTCACGGCCCCTGGGGGCGCAGGCACCGCCGTTCTTGGCGGCGGCCATACTCATGGCGGCATCGGCCTGGCGGTCGGCCTCCTGGTCGCGGATCAGGTCGGCCCCCTCCGGGGTGGTGCTGACACCGATCACCTTGGCCGAGCACATCACGATGTGGACCTTCATCGGCGTCTCATCGGAGCACGATCGTGGGGGCCGCCGGTCTTGGCCTCGATCACCTCAACCGGAGTCTTCTTGAGAGTCGTGCTGTCGATGTGCTCCAACTCGGGAGCATCGAATCCGTAGTCGACGATCTCGCCGTTCTTGTTGATGCCCTTGAGCGTCACCCGCTCACAGCCATGCTGATAGAAGGTGATGCAGGTGGCCGTGCCCTCAAAGCCGGTGGCGGTGTCGCGGTAGCGCTCACCCAGCTTGAGTTGGGTGCGGAACTCACTGAATGACTCAGTGGCGGATCTGAAGAAGACATTATTTCTCACGGACATACTCCTTGCTCATGGGATCGTGGCGGTCGGGCATTGGTGGGAGCCTGGTGGTGTCGATGACAGTGATGCCCAGCTCCTCCGGTGTCTTCAGTGCGATGGACTCGCGGGTCCAGGTGTCCCTGGTGCCTGTCTTCCAGGCCACCCGAGGCTGGTCTCCCCGTGGCTGGCCGTCGTGGCGCTCCTCGACCAGAGGTGTCCCGTCGCGATGGTCGACCAGGGACGGCCAGCAGTAGGCGACCTTGGTTCCGGTGGCCCTGGCCCAGGTGGAGATCTGCTCATCGATGGGCTTGGGGCCGTCGTCGGTGCAGTTGATCAAGTCGGGAATCAGGTCGGTGTGGATGGCATAGGCCACGCAACTGAGCAACGGCTCACCGATCAGCCAGCAGGTGTCCTCAGAGGGGATGGTGGTGATCGCGTCCATGATCGGCAACTGGTAGTGCGGGGGCCGTCCCCGGCCCAGGTAGAGGGAGACCAGCGGGGTGGGTGCGGCGTTGAGTGCCTGCAGGAGTTGGCTTCGGAAGTCTGTGGTGGGGATGACGACATCGTCTTCGAGCACCACGGCCCAGGTGGCGGTGGAGGAGGCCAGCCATTGCAGGGTGCGCCGGTGGTTGGCTTCGCAGCCCCGCTGAGTCGGGGTGCTGTCCCAGACCAGTGCCTCAGCCTGGGTGAGATCGGCCAGGGTGGTGGCGGTGACGAACCGGCGGGGATCGGCACAGACGGCGACGGCGAAGTGGTGATGCGGAGGGATGGTGGTCGACCAGGTCGGTGGCTTCTCGACATCCAGGTGGTGGGGCGGCAGTTTGGGGCGCTTGTCCTTCACCAACTCCAGGTGTCGGGAGGTGGTGGAGGAGGAGTAAGTGGGCCGGATGGTGGACCTGGCATTGGCCGCCTGGTGGACATTCAGGGGAGCGTCCATATCCTGCCCCCGGCGCTTGCGCGTGTAGTGCATCATGCACAACCCTTTGGCTTTCGCCATCCTGTCGCAATGGGTGCACGGGGTAGAGCTACCGGGTCGGCCACTGGTCATGGGTTGACCACCGTGGTGGATACGACGATCGACTTGGGTGTGTTCCAGGTTTCGGCATCGGTGGTGGTGCCGACTGCCAGCTTGTACAGCACCACCAGGAGGGTGCCGACCAACAGGATCAGCACACCCACCAGGAGGCGGGTGCACCGGGTGGACAGGTGTGCGGTGTGTGTGTCTGTTTTAGGCATAAGTTTTGGACGTACTTCAGTTTTGCTGTGTTTATTCTACCAGCAAAATCATATGTGTTGTATATAAGGACAGCATGCGTGTTGTATTCGTCTAGATTCTGTCCAGTAGCAAATGGAGTGAAGTGAGTGAAGCGGGCGGGTGGGTGTTACTTACTGTGGGCCAACAGCCACCAGGACAGCACCGACAGGATCAACCCTATCCCCCACACCACGAAGGGGTTGAAGGGATCGGAACCTGTTGCCGGGAAGGCACTGCCCATCAGGCATCCGCCGCCGGTGGGTCCGAAGGCGAGCAGGATCTTGTCGTCGGTGTTCACTTCTTCGACCTGGCGATCGCGGCGTTGGACCACATGACGACCTCTTCCAGCTTGGTCAGGGCGGTGGCCCGCTCCCTGCTGTTGGGGGCCAGGTCGGCCAGCAGGTAGGCGAATGCCTTGCCCTGCGCCCTGATGCGGGAGTACGCCTCGATCTGTTCGGGCTGGGGTGGGTGGTAGGTGAAGCGGTTCTTGAGGTCGGCCTTGAGGAAGCTCTTCTCGCGCTCGGTGAGTTCGGTGTTGATGGAGGTGATGTTGGGCGAGACAGTGCCCAGCACCTGGCTGCTAATGGCGGCATCGGCCAGGGCAGTGGGGTCTGATCCCGAGTCGACACTCCCACTGTCGGGGATTCGGACCATGGCAAAACCGGGCCTTCCGAGGTCGGCCACCCACCCCACGCGATAGTGCGACGAGCCAATGGGGTTGATGTGGACCCTGGTGCCCATCCTGAAGGGGTCGACCGGGTCATCAGGGATACGGACATAAAGCTTGCCGTCGATCACCACGGTCTGGGTCTTGAGGTCGGCCTCAACAAAGCGCTCCAAGGGTGAGGGCGATGAGATCACTGCAGCGGCCTCTGATGCCTCAACGGCCTTGGCCACCAGAGGGTGATCGGATTGCGGCACAGTAGTGGTCCCTTCGGATGTCGTGTGGTTGCCCTGAGCGGCGGCACGGCGGCGGGTCAGGCACCCGGAATGCAGACGTTCGACGGTGGTGGACTCGGAGTCCACCCGCCAGGAGGAGCCGTCGAGGATCTTGGTGGAACACTCGGGACAATTGTCGTTGAGCGACGGCATCGGAGCCTCGATATAGGTCTGATTGAGACCCATGACGACAGCATCCTTGGGACGATTGATGTCATTGCCCATCGGTGTCTCCTTGTTCTAGTTCATCGATCATGTCCTGTACGGCCTTGGCCGCGCGTTCGATGCTGTGGACACCCATGAAGTTGAAAAACTTCCGGCGTGACGAGTGGGTCTCATAGTCGGCAACACAGAAGCAGAGTGTCGCCGCAGTGGTGCTCTTGTCCCACCCCTTGGGTCGGGCGGGCTGATTCAGGAAGTCATTGAGGTACCAGCGGGCCTTCTTGAGGTCTTCGAGACCATTCTTGTGTTCGGCACGCATGACGTACTTGACCGCATTGCCCAGATCGAAGGGGAGTTCGCGCGTGATACGAATGGTCTCGATCCCACTAGGGTGACTGTTGTAGTGTCTAGGGTGGTTGATGGGGTCATGGTCGGTCACGAGAACAACCGGCCCTTCCAGTGCTCCAGTGCTCCAATGAGCCCCCGATCTTGAGCAATCCCCTCCTTGCATCGCCTACCCCACCGAGATGGGTGACCCAGCAAGTGTTTGGGTCTTCGTCGTCGGCAAGGATCGTGACCACATGCTCAAAATTGAGGAGCATGGTGGACTCACCCTCCCACTCGAAGTAATTATCATCGGCACCCCTGTACCCGATGACCCTCACGGACACAAATCTCATGCCAGTACTCCCGCAATGTCGGGGGCGCGCCAGTGGCTTGGCTTTTGGATCTTGCCGTCCTCGCTGAAGATCGGCAGGCCGGGGCCGTGAACCTTGTCGAGGTTGGAGCGGGCCACCTCTATGGCCGCCCTCGCGGCCTTGTTGGGGCCTATGTAGGACAGAACGGTGCCCCAGGCGACCACGATGATGTCGAGTAGGCCGTCGATCACCTCGACGAGGTCGTCGTTGTCTTCGGCATCCAGGTACTCCTGGAACTCCTCGCGCAACAGCTTGAGGCGCAGGGCGCGGGTGTCGTCGTCATCGAAATAGGTGACACCATCGTGCAACTGCTTTCCGGCCCACATGAAAGCCTCAGTGGCCTCCAGCAGGTTGTCGAGATTCTTCAAGAAGTGGTCTCCTGCCTGGGATTCTATTGTGATTCTACACCATCGCTGACTTCAGATATGCAATCTGGTGCGCCGTGTCGCATCTATCTTAATACTACACTATTACTAGACTAAATGGCGTTACGAACCTTACGCAGCGAGCACTCGCAGGTGGCCCTCTGGTAGTCACTCCAGCGCTTCCAGTTGGCTCGCCAGTAGGGGTCCTGGGCCCGCTCGACCGGATCGGCACTGGGGTGCCAGAGATGAAAGGCCGCACCATCGATGCGCAGCGGTGTGCCGGTGAGGATGGAGGCAGCGTGCCAAAAAATGTTGTCTTCGGTTCCCCACCCGACCAGCTTCTCATCGAAGCCGCCGACCGCCTCCCACACGGTGCGGGGCACCACGATCATGGAGGACTGGGTCTGCAGCTCCTGGGTTCGCACCCGCTCAACGCCCAACGACAAGGGGCTGGGCGGATACAGAGAAGCCGCTGTCAACACAGTGCGGGTGTAGTGCTCACTTAGTTCGATCACACTGGTCAGTGCGGAGACCGCCTTGCCAGTGCGCCAGGCCAGATGGAAGGCGTCATCGAGTTGCTGGGGTGGCACCCAGGTATCGGCATCAGCAATGACCGCGATGTCCCACTCCCAGTTCAGTTGGAGTTCGGCCTGGCGCGCAGCACGGTTGATGGCAGCGCTGCGGTTGAACAGTCCTTCTGGGCCAGGGTTGGAGATGATCGTGTAGTCATCTCTCAGGTCAGCCCAGTAATTGTCCTGCAGGAACTGCCATATCTGATCGCGGTAACCGCCGTCGGGGCGGTAGGGAACCAGTACGGGGATGGTCATAGGGGCACCTTGTGTCCGTAGGAGGCCAGATACTCACGGGCCTTGTCGGGCTGGTCGTAGAGGGCCACCAAGCCCTCCCAGATCTCCTGGTTGTGTTTGGAGCCCTCGGTGACCGGTGAGGGCTCGTGCCACAGGTGCAGCAGGCTGTTGCCGGGCACCCACCAGGTCCCGGCACCGAAGACGCCGCAGGAGGTGAGAAAGATCAGGTCCTCATGGCTCCAGTCGGGGAAGCTCTCGATGAAACCACCGACCTTGTCGAACAAGGTGCGCGACACCGCGTAAATGCCGGAGCACGGCTTGGTGTGGATGCCTCGCCCATCAATGATGCTGGTGGGGCACGGGATCAGGGGACCGCCCGCCAGCGCCCTGTTTGTGCAGCTCTTGTTGAGGTACATGTAGGTGTCTCCGGCGATCACCATGGTGTCCTGGATGGCTGCAGTGGCGATAGCCTCCTCGACAGCTTCGGGGCCGGTGATGGTATCGGCGTCGTGGAACAGCGCGACCTCCCAGTCACCGGCCAATGCGGCAGCACGGTTGCGAGCCTGCCCACGGTTGAACTTCTCAGTATTGGAGTCACCCACGAACACCGGAAGGTCGTAGTGGGTGGAGATCCAGTCCCTGGTGTACTCCCAGAGTTGGTCTCGTTGGCCGCCGTCGGGACGGTAGGGCACACAGATGACGGTCCTCATCCCAGCACCCCCACCCGCAGCACCTCACGGCCGAAGATCTCATGGGAGTCCCAGGGAAGACCAAAGGTGCGGCAAGCCTTGGTCCAGTAATCGTGATCCTCGGGCGTGATGGTGGCGTACATCTTCACATCGGACAGCGCGAAGGGGTAGATGATGCCCTCAGCGGCCTTCTCCCACACAGCAGCAGCCACACCGGGACAGTGTGAGGTACGGAAGTCGTCAAAGACGATGACGCCATTGAGGTCAGCGTGAGCGACAACCAAATCAATATCCTGATATACCGCCTCGTAGGCGTGACCCCCATCGACATGAATGAACCGGAAGGTGTCTTTGCCCAGATCGAGGCTGGCCGAAGAGCCGACATGGAGCCTTGGTGGTTTGGCGTTGTAGCGGGCGTAGTTATTCAGGAAGTTGTCAACGCTCAGGTTGACATAGTCCTGAAGCCCCTCTTCGGGCACCCCGGCATCGAACGAGCCGAACAGGTCGCACACCATCAGGGACTCACCGTCGCGCAAGCCGCACCCCATGGGAATGGCACTCTTGCCGTGGTAGGTGCCGATCTCCAGCATGTCACCGGTGATCCCGGCCTCAAACTGGTGGTTGAGGATGAGGTCGAAGAGCACCAGGTCGGTGTAGTGCATCCAGCCGGGGACGGCGCTGAAGCCGTCTTCGGCCTTGAGGTAGTCATCGATGGCGGGCAGTTTCACTGAGCGCAGTCCTTCCAGCTATGGGCGGCCTGGTGCGCGCAGTACGCCCAGGGATTGTCGATCGGCACGGATGGCCAGTCAGTGTGATCCTTGTGTCTCCAGAACACCGGGTAGAACGAGCCAGGCGGCAACAGGACCATGTCGTTGCGGCCCCGGAACACCTCAGTGGTAACACCCACCCCGGCGGCCCAGGTGCCCTGGTCATGGCGCTCGATGGCCAGGTCGATGCACGCCTTGAGGGCGGGGTGGCCGGGCCGGAATCCCAGGATGGCGTTGGGGATGTGCTCGACGTTGTCCCAGCCCGCGAAACCCTCAGTACCCAGCAGCGGATCGAATGGCCGGTAGCAGACCACATCAGAATCGATGTAGACACCGCCCCGGTGGTACAACTCTTCGAGCCGGATCAGGTCAGCCAACTGGGCACCGGACTCACAGGTGACCCATAGGTGTGAGGTCAGTGGGAACCGGGCGGGACTGACCGGGTCGCGCAGCGTGACGTGCTCCCAGCCCCTGTGCAGTGAGCAGGCGAGAGCCCAGTTGACCTCGGCCTCACGGGTGGTGTCCGCAGGGACGGTGCGGATGAGTCGGCGGGGGATACTCACTCTTCTCCCAAGTTGATGACGGGTATGCCCGCCCTCTTGGCGCGGCGCATGCAGTCGCGGGTACCGAGACTCTTCCCCAGCGGCCAGGCGAGACAGAGGTCCGCCCCGCGATCCACCATCTCCTGGTTGCGCAGGAAGCCAGCAATCGTGCAGTAGGTGGTGCCGTTGCGCCACCGCACGGAATGGTGGCAGTCGCCGTCGCAGGAGCGACTCCAGTCGGCGGGGACATCCTCATGCGGACAGTTGGTGCGAATCGCCCACCCCTTGGCGATGACGTCCAGGCCATCCTTGGCGTCACCCTGAATCAGAATGAAGGAGCCAAGGTGGGCGAGCACAAGATCAAGAGAGCGGCAGACCGCAGCAGCATCAGTCCAGGCCCTGGCACCGGTGACGAGCACCCTCTGCACCCTCTTTCCCCTCCATCACTTAGTGCCCTGCAGCAGAGCAGTGTGGGGCAGACAAAACCAGTCCACCCGGCCGTTGCGCAGGAGGATCTTCTCTCCCCGGCTATCACATCCAGCGAAGGCGCACGACACACTCTGCCTGCGCTTTTTGGCGTACTTACTGCTTATGACGGCCGCCTCGGTGTCGTCGCGGGTCAAGCAGATCCGCCACCTCGATAGCTGCGAGAAGCACCAGCGTGAAGGCCACGATCGATCCGATGAACCAGCCGAATGCCGGATCGATCGACCAGCCCCACATGATCACGGTCTACCCATGGTCTCTGATGCCTCCTTCCCTTATTCATGTGTCAGTAGCTCTGTTTCCGAAGGTCTTCGCGGAACTCTCCGTTTTCGCGGATCTCACCCTTGATGCCGTCGAGCAGACCGGACTTGACCTCATGGCGCTGGCGGTCGTGGTCGAAGCCGTTGAGCTTCTCCGTGCGGCCGGTGACCACCAGAGCGGGGTTCCAGTAGAGGTTCTGGTCGTCCTCATCATCGGAGCAATCGGGGCTGCCCTTGCGGACCACTTCGCCGCCACAGGTGGAGCAGATGGAGGTGGCCTCATCGAATTTAACCCTGCACCCTGTGCAGGTGTAGGTGTCCCAGTGCCACAACACATCGATGACGAGGCCAATCTCCGCACAACGACTGACAGCCTCATGAGTGAAGGCGCGCTGGATGGCCTCCTCCTGGTCGATCGTCTTGACGCCCTTGAAGGAGTGCTTCCTGAGCAAGATGTTCTTGACATCCCGCAACGCGGCCCGTTCGTGGTCATAAAGGTCCTGGACCTCTTGGCCGATGTCGATCACCAGAGCCACCTACCTGTCGCGAGTACGCGGATGACCGCACCCCACAGGGTGAGTCCGATCGCCAGCGATGTTGAGGCGATGGCGATGTCGATACTGCTCATGAGGTCACCTCAGGAACATGAGCAAAGCGCTTGCGATTGACCACGTCAGAAATAGTGCAAACCGAAACCCCATACTGGCCAGCAAGGGCTGACTGACTTATTCCATTGGAGTAATCCCGACGAATGCAAATGACATCAGACTCGTTCAGCTTTGCATTGGTTTGCTGGGAGCCAACTACCCCGCCCATGGGATTGTCCACGGGCTCCTTGTTCATGGCCGCCCGAAGCTCACTGCGAGCGTACTGAAAACTGTGCTCAATAACCCGCGAAAGATCTTCCATAGCCTGCTTGTAACCATCTCGATGACCATCCCTGTAAGAACGATCAATGTCGTTCTTGGCCACCCGGTCTGGATTAAAGCGAACATAGACCGCACCACCCCGACAGGCGCACTCAAAGCCTTGTGCTGGAGTGATCGACCTATAAAAACCCTCTCGCTGACGATTGGATGCAGCCCCTGCACTATTTGCCGACAGTGGTCTGGGCCAAAGAGCCCACCGCATAGGTTTTTTGCGAAGATCATCAGCAAAGTCGGCCAGCACTTCTCCTCCAGGGTAGGTCCGAGGAGACCCTTTGGTGAAATGACGATGTGGCTGATATGGAGAGCCCGGCAACTCCTCAACGAACTGCGTCGTTTGGCTGGTGCTCATGAGGCCAAAAGCTGTTCGCAGGTGCCGCAGCGCTGGATGATCCGGTCGGCCTCGAAGGCCAATGAGCCGCCCAGTTCCTGAAGCGCCAGGGCGGTGCGGTGGTTGACCCCGCGATTGGCCACTGAGGTGAAGCTCTGGTTGACATCGTAGACCGAAGCGTTGGGGGGCAGTTGGTTGATGCTGTCCATCACCGCGTCGCGCACGCGCACCGGAAGATTGTTCTCACGGGCGATGGCCATGGCGAAGGCCAACGGGCTGCCGGGCACCGGGATCTCAGCGGTGCGGGCGTACTCGGCCAGCTTGTCGTCCAGGCCACCCAGGATCTCGTTGGCGGCGACCTCCATCTCAGTGAGCACCTCATCGATGGTGCGGCCCTTGAGTTTGATCTGGCCCCGGTTGAGATCGGTGGTCATGCCGTTGGTGCAGACCAGCCGATGCAGGTAGGTGCTGACCACTGGGGGCTTGACCTGGTTGGGGTAGGCCAGCAGGCGCACTCCCCCAGCGGTGATGTCACCGACCTCAGGTCGGCCGGGAATGCGGTCGGGGTTGGGAACCTCAATCGAGTACCGGTCGGCAGTGATGTCAACCTGGAAGGTCTTGTCGTCGCGGATGAGGGTGATGACCTCATCGTCGGGTAAAAACACCCGCTCCAGCATCTCTGCGACGCCGACCAAAGGGAGCATCAGCAGATCGGGTGAGTGGATGGAGATCAACTCGCTACCCAGGATCTCCACCACCGTGTCGGCCTCGGAGTGCTGGTCGCGCCAGAAGGTCAGGGTCTCAGCGCGGTAGTCGGGCGGGCACGCCTTGATGTAGGCGGGCGGGATCTTCAGGTATTTAGCCACCGACGCCAGCGCCTGCTCATCGAGGGGCAGGTCGTGGCCGCCGACGCGCATCTGGGAGGCGTCGGGGGTGAACTCGATCTGCCCCAGCCGGGTCCTCACCCGGCTCTCGTCGCGCTGAGCCACCTTGTTGACCAACTCTGAAACCTTCGTAGGCATAGTGCTGCTGTATTCCCTTCACAGATTCAATAGGGGCGCTGTTGTCAGTCTATACGATTATTTTGCTGTTGCTGCGCAATGGGGCCTAAAGCGGCCAGGTGTCCCACTCGACTGAGAGCTTGCGCGCGGTCACCTCATCCTCCAGAGTTTCGGTGATGCGCCTGGTGACCACATACGGCATGACGCTGTTGAGACTTGCGGGACTCAGCATCGGCTGGAACTGCACAGTGCCGCCACAGTAGGTCTCCGGCTCGGTGACGGCACCCAGGTCCACCGTGTCGGGCAGCGGCGTCCACCGGCGCTCGACGTTGCGCCGGGTGTAGATCCGGCCCAGCCGGGCGTCCTCAGACGCCTCCACGGTGGCCATGTAGTAGCGATCCCTGACGATCACCACCGACACCGGCCCGTAGGTGCTCACCCCGATCGGGACCGCAGTGGCGGGGTCTTTGTCCCACCCTGTCTCAGTCTGATAAGTCCACGACGGGTCATCGAGCCGGTCGCTGTCCTTACCCCTGGTCACCACAACCCTGTTGGTGCCGATGCGGCCCCAGGGCTTGCGGGCCAGATAGATCTCCTGGCTCATTGTGCCCACGCCCACCACCACCAGATAGCCACCGTCGAGGTAGATGCCGCCGTCGAACCTGACAGGTTGCTCATCGATCTCTATCGGCCCCAACTGCTCAGTGGCCACCACCGACATGGCGTCACGAGCGGGCACCCACTGGTGGTGCTCGATCAGGGCACCGTCCATGCCGTAGGACGACAGCAGATACAGATAGCTGTTGGACTGGCTGCAGGCCCCCACCAGGACACGTCCCTCGGGGCCGGGGATCAAGTAGCTGCGACCAGGGTGAGAGCACGAGCCGGTGCCGGTGACGATGGCCCAGCCCGGTGAGCGATCCTCGACATAATCGTCCAGATACAGGCCAGGGTCCGACTCTGACACGGTGGCGTTGCGCCAGTGCGGGGAGAACACCATCAGGTGCCGCCCCGGCGACAGCGGGTGGAAGTGGATCGGGGCCACAGCGGCCAGTTCGAGGGGGCTGTAGATCATCCCCGCACGGGGGTGGCCGTCCACGGTGCGGGTGGTGGTGACCACGGACAAGCCATCAGGATCAACAGAGTCGGCACTCACCTGGTCGCGCACGGTACCCATCAGTAGTAGTCGTCCTCATCATCGTCATCGTCGCCGATGTCATCGGGATCGACCACACCACGGACGACAGAGCCGTCGTCTTCAGTGACGATCTCGCCATCGATGGTGGGGGTGGCCAGACCCTCCACGCGGGCCAACAGGAGCGGGATCTTGTCTTCGGGGATGAGTTCCTGCATGGCCGCGATGATGCGGCTCTGGCGCACCAGGATCTCGGCGGCCTGCTGTGTCCCGGCCTCGCTGCGAGTCAACTCGTGCAGCTTGACCGCCGCCTTGGCCCCCTCTTCGGCGCTGACTGTGGTGCCCTCGTCGGTAAGGGTGGCGAAGCCCTTGATCATCATCGTTTCGAGGTAGGACATGGCGTTGACCTGAGCACCCACCGCCTCCGCGCCAGCAGGGTCATCGTGGGCCCTCTTGCGGACGATGGCGTCGTAGACCTCTCGGGCGGGCTGCGAGGGGTCAAAATGCCGCTTCTGGTGGACGTAGATGTTGTCGTAGGTGATCTGCTCGTCAGGACTCAGACCGTCGTTGACCACGTCAAGAGCATTGAGGATGCCCGGCCTGCTCAGCCCCATGGCCAGCAGTTTGTTGACCAGCTTGCGCACCGGCTCCTGGCGACAAATCTTGCAGCGCGGTTCGATGCGCTCCAGCTTGCCGTTGAGGCGGGCGTGTTCGATCTCGGCCCCCACCCAGTCGAACTCGCCGGTGGGGCCTACGCTCCCAGTGATGGTGTCTACTCCTCAGTAATCGTCATGGCTGTGCCCCAATTTGCCGGGGCGGGTGCCCGACATGGGGTTATGGGCCCGCCGATACATCCCGGCCACCAGGGAGGCATCAGCCACCCCGATGTGGTTGGAGATCTCCCGGCGCTGGCGCAGGTCCAGTTGGTCCTGAGACAGGTAGTCACAATTGACGGGCCCCTCGGCGCGGCTCTTGGCGAGCCACTTGTCTGCCTCCTCCTCAGCGCCGTAGTCGATCCCGTTGCGCAGATGAAGCAACTTAGACGGCTCCAGCCTCCTGGTCCCCATCTCAGGGCCTACCCGGCAGCCGCCAGTGCGTCATCCCCGGCAGAGGGTGCTCCGGCAGTGGCCTCAGTGGGCTTGGATACCGGCTTGGGGTCAGGAGGTGAGGGCGGCAGGGTCTCTTTGAGCATCTGGTCGACCTGGTTGCTGGCGACCTTGAGGTCGTTGATCTGTTCGATCAACTCCCGCTTGGCAGCCTTGAGGCCGTCCTGGACGTGCTTTCCGATAACAGGGTGCAGCGACATGAGTCTCCTCAATCGTTGGATGAAGCTACGAACACCGGATTGCTGTTCGTCATAGCGGGCGATCATGCGCTCCAAAGCGGCGTTGACATGCTGCTGAACGGTGGTGGACCACCGCGAGCCAGGCAACATGATCTTAGCGGCGGCAGTTTCGGTGTAGCCCTGCAGACAGATCAGTTCGAACGCCTCACGCTGACGTGGCGGCAGGGTGTCGATGCCTATCAGCAGGTCGCCGTAGAAGATCTCTTCATTGGTCTCAGGGTCAACGATGATGTCGTCCATCAGCCCCGCGACGATCTGCTCGTACCAGTGCGGCATCCCCTGGTAGATGCGCCGGAACACGGCCATGCGCCTGCGCTTGGGGTCGTCGGGGAGTTGTCTCATGACCGGCGCATCTCCCGGTAGGCGATGTTGTCCAAGCGCTTGAGGAAGGCGTTGATCTCGTCAAGGAAGGTCTTGGCGGTGGAATACAGACAGAAGCGAAAATGCGCGTGCCACCGATCGACTCGGGCAGCGCGATTGGACCGGGCGGTGCGATCACCCTGAGTACCCTCGATCACCGACCCCCAGGAGTCGTCGTAGATGTCCTTAGCGATGTGGTGGGCGGCTACGGCCTCCAGCATGAGGTGATTGACCTCGGTGGAGACCGACATCAGAATGCGCTGCAGGTCCAGGATCGCCTTGTCGACATCCTGGCCGGTGAGTTGGGAAAGATCCTCAGCAGGGCGGCCGGTCTGCTCATCAATCTTCCAGAGCGGCCGCCCATCGGGGCCTTGGGCTTCGGGCACCCGCATGGTGGCGTAGAAGTCATCGATGACGGTGATGGCTTCGGCGAACAATTCCAGGAAGGTGGCGTCGGAGGCGGCGCGGATGCGCTGCAGAATCTCCTGGTCGGTGGGACGCCAGGCGAAGCGGATCTTGGTGAGGATGTGGGACTTCTCATCGGCCAGCGGGTCGGAAAGCGCAGCGCCCTCAGCCAGAGAGGCGTCGGCCTCGACGCTCAACTCACTGGCCACCCTCGCAGCCATATCACCCAGGACTGTCACCGTTTTTGATATTTCCTTTTCTGGGTCCGCGTCCATCCCATATATGTACTGGCAATTACCAGGATAACACGCTGGTCATTCAAAGACCGGCAAAGGCAAGGGTTATCCCCATGGATAACCCTTGTCCTCACCACCCAGGAAGCGCAACATGCCCTGGTGGACATCCTCCCCACTGATCTGATCCCAGCCGAACCGGCCCACGGCCCAAGCCGTTTCACCTAGGACGACCACGTCGCCCACGCTCAATGAGCGATTACCGTACTCGCGATAGCGTGTGGTATACGCCTTAGCCTCAACCAGGTCGCCGCCGACGTTGAGTTGCTCGAACACATCCTCCAGTGCGGCGATGATCGGATTGCTCTTCGTCTCATCGAGGATGACGTGATCGACCACAGCCCGATCCAGGCGGGCGGTGTCGGCCTTGAAGCCACGGAAGGCGTCGTCGGCGTGATTGACGTAGACCTTCATGAATACTCGCTGGGCCTTGGTGTTGGGGGAGATACTCATGTCTACTAGTGTACACCACTGACAGACAATTGCAAATACCCCTATAGAGACAGGACTACCTCTTCTTGTCCTGGTCCTTGCCCTGCCACTTGCGCACGGTCATGCGGGTGACCCCGAGTTCCCTGGCCACCTCGACCTCAGACATGCCGTTGTCCAAGGCGACCAGGGCGGCCTCCTTGGCGACGGCAGTTATGGCGCGTTGTTTCTCCCGCGCGCTGGAGAGGTCAACGGCGACCTTCTTCAGGTCGATCATGGATGAGCACCGTACTTGCGCCAAGCACCGTTGCCATCAGCCACAACGTAACGGTGCCGGTCGAGGTACTTCAAGACGAAACGGACATCGCCCTGCACCTTAGCCCTGCGCTGGATTGTCGACGGGTTGTACAACGCACCAGAATGCTTCTCCAGCCACAGTTCGATGGCATCACAGTCGTCCCAGAAGTGCGGAACGATGTCGAGGAATTCAATGCTATCAGTGTCGATAGTGACAGTCATTCCGCTGCACCTTCATTGCTTGCGGGCACTTGGGCTACGAAGGCTTCGACCGCCGCGCGGGCGGCGTCTGCCGAATCTGTGCCGTCCGTGGAGATGAAACTGTTATAGGACGGCTGGGGTGTGGCGTATGTCGACCAGGTGTAGCCAACCTGGTCGCCGGTCTCCCGGTCGAACTGGGCGGCGATCACCATGGATTCCGATCCGACGGTGAGGATGACATCAGCTTCGCTGCGGTACTCGCCACCCCAGTCGACATCGTCACTGATGGTGTAGTCGATGTCGTCGCGGTCGGAGGCGGTGTAGACATCGGAGATGATGTCGCGGGCTGTGGGGGAAATGGCGGAGGTCATGTCTATGACTATACACTATCACCAAGAGGTTCTACAACATCTTGCGCGCCGGAGGGTTCTCCAGATAATCGATGGCCCGGCGCAGGGCCTCCACGCCGTAGCGGCCGATGAGGGTGTTGCACGGTGAGCACAACAGGCCCCTGATGCATCTGGGGCACCCCTGCTCAGGCGGATGGTCGTCGCAGAGCTTGTGGTCGTGATCAACGGCCAGATTGCGGACGACCCCCCGCGCCTTACGGCAGATGGCGCAATAGCCACCCTGAGCTACGTGCAACTCCCAGTAGACCTCACCGGAGATCCCGTAGGTGTTCTCTGTGCGCCGGGCATGGGCCTGTTTGCGGGCCTGCTTGCGCTTGGCGCGATGATGAGTAACGCAACGAGGACCAGGGTGCAGAGTGCCGTCGGGCTTGGTCGCCATCTTGCGCACTGTGGTGATGCCTTCGGCGACACAGTCCTTGCAAGGCTTGGCGACAGTCACACTTTTTGGGTCACCAGATCAATTCTGCTGCAGCATCAGGGTTCACGACGCCCGTGTTTCTCGTGATTGTGGGCGTCGAGGTCTGCGATAGCCTCACTCGACGTTTCTTTCCAGGCTCCACGCAGAGCAACCCTGATCTTGCCGCCGCCATCCTCCTCTAGAATTTGAGCCGGTGGGCACACTGCGCAAATCCAGGTGTGTCGAGTGAGCATGGTGCGATCCGGCAGTATGCGACTGTCGAGATATTGCCGCCCGATGGCGTTAGGTGCTCTCACAGCACTGCCACCCAGTTAGAAGCAGTCACCTCGGTGGACCAGGTAGCAGGAGTCGCATACCTTTTCTTGTACGCCAAGGCCTGCTGTCAGACTCTGCCCGACGCAGCCGATGTGGACCACCTCATCCTCGTCGTAGGTGACGCTGTCGCCGATGTCGATCTGCTCATCGCAGTTGCCGCACCGGCCCCGGTGCTTGGCATCGAAGATGGCACTCATTCCGCACGCTCTGAATCGCGCACAAGATACACCTGAGTGACCCCCTTGCATTGAGCGAATATCAAACTCCCGCGCCCTACACAATGCTCACACCAGAAGTTCAGTTCAAACCACTGACGACGACCGGACCATTCGGGACTCTCCCCGAGATGCCTGACAGAGATTTCCGCGTTCGTCCCATCCACCGTGACCAGTGACACTGATGCATCCTCATGCTGTCGCACCCCACAAGTGACTGAGTCAATATGAAATCCTGTCGCCTCCCCGCACACAAGACAATTCATCAGTGATTCTTCGTCAACACAAATAGGCTGATGGATCTCGTGGTTATATTTGTTCATTGCCTCAACCCTTTCAATTCACGGTCTTCCTTGAGCCAACAAGCGTGCCTGGCCAGGCAGTTCTTCATTTCCTTCGACTTGTAAGCGCAGCAGAACGGCGGGGGCACGTTCTTAGCGATGCTGTCGCGGACGTAGTCGAACTTGTCATAGGTCGCCTTGAGCAGGGCATCGTTGCGGGGCACCCGGATCTCACGCATACGGAACGGGTAGCCGGTCTCCATCATGATCAGGATGGCGTAGGTGAAGTCAGTGTCGTAGCGTTCACTCAGGTTGTCGCAGGCCAGCGAGGTCTGGATCTCCCAACTCGGCATGTCCTCAATGGTGGTGCAATCGAACTTGTACGCAGTCCGCGTCTTGAGTTCAACCGGGACCGGCCCCTCGGTGGGGTGGTGAACAATCATGTCGGTGCGTCCCCGAACGTGATGGTCAGGATTGAAAAACTCGACTTCGATGTCTTTTTCGGTGGTCAGGCCGCTCATGATCATCTGGGTCTGAACCACCGCATGCAGTGCGCTCCCGGTGGCCAGCGTCATCTCGCGCTGCATGCTAGAGGGTTCGTGCTCCATCAGGTGCCGGGTGTCGGGATGGAACATGTAGTACAACTGGCGCGGATGCAGCAGTGGATGGGTGCTGGGGTGGAAGCAGCCGTCACCGCGCCCGTAGTACGGAGAGCTATCCACCGTGACCTGGTATTTCTCCGGCCAACTGTCGGCCCGCATCTGGTTCTCCAGGATGGGCAGGATCAGTTCGCTCCTGGCCAGGCTCTTGAGGATGTTGTCGAATGCCATCAGTAGCTACCGCCATCGAAGACGTGCAGGCCACGCGGCGCTGACGATTCCGCGCGGACTTTCCTGAGCTCCTCTTCGATCCGCTGCCCCTGGGTGCGCCCCAGCGCCATGTCGAGCAGTTCGGCGAAGTCATCCAGGCTGATGGCGACGATGTCGGCCGGGAAGTGGTTGTCGGTGTCCCTAGGCCAGATGCGGATCGGCATGATGAATCGCTTGCCTGCCTCCATCGCCACCGACTGCCACTGATCCCAGAACTTCTTGGTGATCGAGTAGCTCTTGGCCTCGGTGTGCTTGGCGTCAGCCAGCAGTGGGAAGGCCGACTCACTGGGGTGCCGGTTGTCGACGGCATCCCCGACCGCCTGAAACCTGGCCCCGCTGGCCGGGGTGGCATCCAGACTCAGTTTGGCTTGGATGGTGTGCTCCCAGGCCAGCCACTGCTTGTCGTCATTCACTCAGGTCTCCTATCGGTCGGATCATCGGGGTGTCATCGATGGGGGCCTCCGGGTCGGTGATCGGCGCGACCTGATCGGCCACATCGCCCAGGCGGGCCATCACCTCACTGCGCAGGGTGGCGTACAGCGCGGTGTCGTCGCGGATGGCGGCTTCGAGCTTGTCCTTGCCCAGGATTCGACCACCACTCAGAGCAGGATGGTGGTACCAGCCGCCACGGCGCTCCACCACCCCGGCGAGCACTGAGAGGCGCACGATCTCTTCGAGGGTGTCGATGCCGAACACGTGGTTGGTGGTCGGCATGTTGAAGAACCACCAGGAGGCCACCCGGCCGGGCACGGCCAGGCCGTTCTTGATGATCTTGGCCTTGATCTCCTGGCCGACCTGAATCTCTTCGCCGTTGATGGTCTCGTTGAGCTTGCCCTGGCCCCTCTTGAGCACCACCGACTGGGCGATGGCGTGCTTCCAGGCCAGCCCGCCGGGGCGGATGACGCGATGCAGTCCAGCCATGTCCTCGCGGACCTGGTTGATACCGATGGTGAGGCAGTTTCCGGTGAGAATGTTCCCGTCGAGTGCAAAAGACTCTGTCTCGGGCACAACTGCGCAGTAGACCTCTTCGACCCTGTCGGTCTCTTCAATCGCGACTACAGTCCAGTGCTCAACACGCCGATTTGGCATCTGCATGCGCTGATGCCAGCGCTCCCGGTGTTCGGGGATGCAAAAGAAGGCCTCACTCAGAGAATATGGATCAAGGCGCAGGGTGTGATACGTGACTTCGCGCCGCCCACCTTGAGGCAGAGTGACCTCACCGCTATGTGTCGAGATGTCTGCGGTATGAATTCCCAACAGCCGACAAATAGCCTCGACATGCTCAAGATTGGCCCGCTCTACCGAGGTCAAACCAACCTGCCCTTGCGTATTGACATTGCCATCAGCGGCGAAGTACCCAGCCAGCCATCCATAGAGGTATGCGGGGCTCTCGTGCAAAGGGGGTCGGTCTTTGAAGTACCCCGGCAGATCCACGACCCTGACCGACTCGACGTTGTATCCCTTGCGGTCATACCGATAGGAGCGGCACCCTAAGAAATACGGCAACATGTTGGCGTCCTTCTTGCCAAACAGGTCAACAACACAACCCCGGCCCATCCGGGAGCCGTCGCCAAACGTCATGCCGCGAGCAATCCCGAACGGTGACGGGGAGACCCCGTCCCTAATCAGATTACGACCATAGGCGGCCGTCAGTCGCATCCCTGCCTGCAACTCGCCTGTTGTCAGCTCGGTCTTCTTAATTGTGCCAAGGTCACCATCTACCGCATCACGGGCCCGCTGCTCGTCCGTCCACCGAGTCCGATTGATAATCCTGCTGATAGCCGTCTGACTCACCCCGAACCGACCCGCAATGTCGCGCTGCGTCAGCTCACCCTGAGCGTGCAGGTCGCGGATCTTGTCGATGTCATCCCACGACAGGCTGCCGTGAACATAGAGCCGCTTAGTTCGCTGTCTGTCGATAAACCAACGATGGCCACTGGTGGCATAAAACTCCCGACGACGACCGTTGCGCTCAAGCGTCACGCGCATCAGGGGCTGGACTCCAAACTCCTTGAAGGGTGCCTCCACCCAGTTTCCGCCCGCAGTCAGAACCCGATGGATGCTGCCAGCGAGGTCTCCAATGGCCCTGACGCCCTTATCGGTAATAACCGGTGTTTCAGCCGCAAGGCAATTGAAGATATTGGAGTGGCTCGCTGCCAGACGAGCGAAGCGCCCCACCCCGATGGCATTACCACCGAAGGTCGCGATCTCGGCGCTCTTGTTGACCGACTGCATGGAGGGAGCACCGCCGATGGAGTCCAGCACGACGATGCTGAACAGGCCACTGGGGATACCCTTGGCCGGATCACCGGCGACCGCGCTGGTGTACATGTCGGTGGCCTGTTCGATGTGCAGGGGTTGCATGATGATGACCCTGTCCACCAACTCCTGCCCCACCATGGCCGCCACCCAGTCGACATCCGACTTGTGCTCACAGTCGAGGAGGAGGGCGCAGCGGTCGGGTTGGGCCAGCAGGAACGACCGCATAGTGAGCAAGGCCAGGGAGGTGTTGTGTGTCGGAATCATCGACCGGCCAGCCAAGTAAAGGGAGTGTGGAGAATCCACCCTCACACAGCGCATTGGCTCGGCAGGAATTTGGCGCACCTCAACAATAGTTCGATGTTGGCGTCGAAGCCCCTGTGCGCCACTGAGGGGACAATAATTTGCAGCCCGATCGGGCACTGAAAACAATTGACGATTTGGCGTGAATGTCAATCGATAATGGGTCCCATAACTGGTGGCCCCAATAAACGCCTCTTTAGCGTGCAATGTCGGCTTCTGAGACAGAGAGATAAACACCTCAGATACTTGAGTGATCAATCCCAGATCCTTGGATGAAAACTCCACGCCACCCCGCCCCTTGACCTGGTGGCCATCCGAGTCCATCAGTCCCATCGCCAAGCGGAGACGCTGGCCCTCCGACGCCCGGAGATACTCTTCGGGAATCCTCTTGTCGCCAAGCACCCCAATATCTCGAAGAGCCACCTTGAGCCCCTTGATAACAAATGTCACCGCATTTCCTTTGGTGTGCCGCCCAGCACAAATCTCATACCCGGCACCCAAAATCATGGACCGCACATGAGACTCATCCTTTGCTGCGCATGTCACGCCACCATCAGATGTGGTGCCATTACCCAGCCAATACCCCAAAACCCAAGGGTCAATGGGGAGATCGCGTTCAGGTAGCTGCAGAGCCCGCGTCATAAAGACGCAATGATTATTTGCCCTACGAACCCCGGCCGAACGAGACAGGGTTTTCTTGATCTGCTCTGTGGAAACAACCTGAGCGCTAGCTGCCCAGTCGTCAGGCGACTCCCCCGAACGATCGGTCTTGCGATGGCGATCACGCTGATTCTGATCCCAGGTAGCCCACAGGTGCTCCCCACAGGCTCGAATGGATGAGCCATCACTGAAGAAAACCTCGTAAGCGCTACTTGGATTGGGCACCTCATAGACCCCCAGCACTGTTGTTGGCTGACCCTGCTCGTCAAACAGTTCGTCACCCACCTCAACCTTCTCCATCGTGGTCCATCCGCTTGGAGTGGGGAGTGGAGTACTTAGGGCGAGAGCCTTCCCCACGTGCTCTGAGCCGCAGATCTCCACCACGCGGTTGGTGGGCCAGCCGCCGTTGCCCAGCGCGAAGTCCAGGGCCAGTGAACCTGATGACCCGAAGGTGCGGGTGCCCTGCAAGTCGGAGGCCACCGAGATCTTGGCGCTCTCCCCGAACTGCTTGCGCATCCCGGCCAGCAATTTGTCGACTACTGCGGTCATTTAGGCCCCTCCACTATCCTGGGCGACTCTGCGTGGCCACCCAATTTGCGATGCAAAACACCCAGGCCATCTCCGGTGATACGCACCGGCGGGACAGAGAGCATCATTTTTTGTTTCCCCTCATGCCAGAAGGGCTTGCCCTCCTGGAGCATCGCCAGCACACCGCTCTTGATGGCGGTCTGATAGGGACGCCAACGACCCGACTCCCGATAAACCCATTTGATCTCGGCCATGAACGAGAACAACCGCTGTTCACCGATCTCGATATTGGGGTCGCGAGACAAGATCTTGGCGGCATCGGCAACCCCGTAATCCCCATCGGCCTCGGCCAGCGCCAGTTGGGTTGCAGCAAAAGGCTCCAACTCCTTGGCCCATGACTCCGCCTCCAGCCGGGCCGCCCGCTCCCTTTTAGCGATCTCAACAGCCTGTTGTGAACGAAGGTTGGCCGCCTCAATGGCGGCCAAGGGATCAGAATCCTCAAGCTCCTGGGCGACCTCCGCCTCGCGAGTTCTGATGGCAAAATAAGCCTGCGCAGCCGCCACCTCTGGCTTGTGCGGATCACCGTTCATGGCAATGAGGTAGGCAGCAAACCGAGTGACCAAAAAGTCGATCTTGGGCCTCCCACCAGTCTTTTTACTGGACTCAGTAAAAAGGTGGAAGACATTGTGGCCCTGATTGCTGGCGCTCAATTGGGCCCGAATAATCACGGACTCAAAGTTCTGCCACTTGTCATAGCCCATCTGCCCCATGAGCCAGCGCGCCGACCAACGGGCCTCTCCACTGGAGTCCAAGCGCCCTTGATCGAACGGGTTCTTGTGGTGATCGATTGCGGTCACGACTCTTCCTCCACAACCTCGGCACGCCATTTCTCCAACTGACGAACAGCGGATCTCAGCTTTCGGATCTCAACCCAGAGTTCTTCGATCTCTGATGGTGTCGTGTAGCCGAAATACCCACTCACGAGGCAGACCGCCACAAAATGTCCAGCCGCTCCAGGCCCGACAGATGACAACCGCGCTCGTCGCGGATGACGGTGCAGGCGACCGGGGCACCCTCCTTGAGGAGGCTCCTGGTGGAGGCCCAGGCTTCTGAGAAAACGGTGATGTCGAACTCCTGCTCGTTGAACATCACAGCGATAAAGCCCATCTTCTTGCCACCCTTGGTGGTGATGGGTTTCACCTTGGTGATCTGGCCGCCGATGACGAACACGTCCCCCACCGCATGGTCTTCGACATCGGCCGGACTCTTGGCCGACACGGCATCGAGAGCGGCCAGGTAAGGCTCCATTGGATCGACCAGCACATGGGTGCCGACCAACTCCTGCTCGATGGCGTAGACGACATCGGGGTCGCTGAAATCAGGGATGTGGAAATCCTTGTCGAAATCGACATCGGCAGAATGCTTGAGGTACCACTGCCCCAGCAGTTCAGCGCGCTGCGCGGCGTCCATCTTGGCCCGCTTGCCCTCAGCCACACCCATCCACACGGTGTGGTCATAGAACTGCTGCAGCAACCGTGAGCGGCACGCCGGTCGCCAATCGCCGTCACGGGCCGGGGTGTACTCCAGCGAGTCCAAGGCCCCTATCTTGATCAGGTTGACCGCGACCGTGCGGTTGACTCCGCTGCGCTCGAAGAAGTCCTGGGGGCTGACGAAGGGACGGTGCGCGGCGATGGCTTTGGTGGCCGCTGCCCCGACAGAGCGCACGACGTTGAGTCCGTAGCGGATGCCCTCCGCACCGATGGTGAAGGTGGTCTTGCTCTCGTTGATGTCAGGCGGCAGGATCGGGATGCCCCGGCGGCGCGCCTCCCGCACATAGCGGTTGATGTTGGCGGTGTCGGTGGCCATCAGGCTCACCAGGTACTCAGGGGTGTAGTGGTGGGCCAACCAGGCTTCCCAGCACGAGATCAGTGAGTAGCCGACCGCATGTGACTTGTTGAAGCTATACCGGGCAGAGGCGTTGATCGAAGCCCAGATCTTGGCGACGATCCGCTCACCCTTCTTGCGGTCACCACCAAGAGGGTCCATGAAGGCCGGGTTGGCCAGGCAGCCGTCGCGGAACTTGGCTTCGAAGGGGGCGATCTGGTCGGCCAGCTTCTTGGCGGTGACCTTGCGCAGTTCGTCGGCCTCAGCGGGGGTGAAACCAGCCAGATCGCGGGCGGCGCGAATCATCTGCTCCTGGTAGACGAAGATCCCGTAGGTCTCTGAGGTGATGGCCTCGATCATCGGGTGCTCGTAGACCACCGGCTCCAAGCCCGCCCGACGCTTGAGGAAGCGGTCGGTCTCCCCGGCATCCTTGACACCGGGCCGCACGATGCTCACCAGCGCGGCCACGTCGAGTTCGTTGCGGGGCTTGAGGTCGATGGCGGTACGGGTGCTGCCGGGTGTTTCAACCTGAAATAGGCCGGTGGTGTGGCCGCGATCGACCTGAGACCAGATCGCCGGGTCACCCATCTGCGCGTCGAAGGTCTCGAAGTCCAGCGGGACTCCGTGGCGCTCGGTCACGAGCTTGGCCGCGCCGTCGAGAGTGTCGAGGTGGCGCAGGCCCAGCAGGTCGAACTTGACCCCGCCCATCTCCTCGACATCCCACATGTCCCACTGGGTGGTGACAGTCTCATCGGACTTGTTGTGGTTGCGGGTCCGCAGTGGGATCAGGCCCAGCAGCGGCTTGTTATTGATCAGGACGCCGGAGGCGTGCTTGCCGGACTGGCGGGCCACCCCGACCAATTCTCCCAGTTGCTCGAAGAGGTCGGGGTACTTGCGGGCCCAAGGGATCAGATCGCCGCCCTTTTCGGTGAGGATCTCCTTCCAGCCCAGTTCGTCGACCTCGTCATCGGTCCCCTCACGAGCGGAGGCCACGATAGTGGTGGCCTGCTCAATGAGCTTGCTCATTGCGTCGAGGTCGCGATAGGTGACTTCCGGCATGGTGCGGGCGAGATCACGCAGCATTCCCTTGGCACCACTGCGGCCGACCGTGCCGATACCACAGACGTGCTCATGGCCGTGGCGGGCCTGGAGGTACTCAATCATGCCGCGCAACTTGGACTGCGGGAAGTCCACGTCGATGTCGGGGTACCCCTTACGGCCCGGTGCAAGGAAGCGCTCGAAGATCAGGTCATAGCGGATCGGGTCGAGGGCGGTGATGCCCATCAGCCAGGACACCAGCGACCCTCCGGCAGACCCACGGCCGGGGCCGATGGTCATCGGGTCCTTGGCGGCACCGGCCTTGACGTACTGAGACCAACTGCCGGTCTTGGCGGCACCGACATAGTCGGCCACCGTCAGGAAGTAACCCGCAAACCGACGCTCGCAGATGGTTTGTACCTCAGCCTCCATGCGCCGGAAGTAGGTCTCTTCATCAAGGCCGGAACCGATGACCTTACTGCGGAATCCCTGCTCTACGGCGTCGATGAAGGCGACCATGTCCTCGTGCTCAGACTGGGTGAGGCTGGGCATATCCAGCATGGGCTTGATCTCAGCGGTGCAGGAAGCGGCGATGTCGTGGGCGTTCCTGATAGCCTCTTCAACGGTGCTGCGCCCGATACCGTGCAGCGACATGTAGTGGTACAACTCGTCGTCGCCCATGAGGTGATCGGCCTTCTGGCCCTCAGCGAGTTGGTCGCCCTTGTCCTTGCCGATCTTGTTGATCCGGTCTTTCTTCTGCCAGTCGGCGGGGAAGGCGTGGTGGCAGTCGTTGACAACCACGATGCGGATGCCCATTTTGTTCGCCAACTCCACCTTGACCTTGTTGATGTTGGTCATCAGGATGTTGAGGCACGTCTGGCACTTGGTCTTGCCGACCGGGGCCACGCCCAGGCAGCGGGAGCCGTGGGGGTGAGCCTCGTCGGGGTGGGGTTCCAGGAACTGCCAGGTCTGCAGTTCGACGTAGAACCGGTCTTGGAAGATCTCCTGAAGCCCGCCCAGGTACAGGCGGGCGGCATCGATGTCGTCGGCCTCAACGGCCCGGCCCAGGCCGGACAAGAGGCAACCATCACTTCCATAAAGCCCTGCGGAGTACTGGCGCATCAGGGCCGGGTCGGCCAGCGGGCGATAGTAGAAGTGATCGCGGTCGTAGGCGATGGTGGACCAGGCCCACAGATTGGACAGCCCCTGCTGGTCCTGGGCGATCAGACAGATGTGGGAATTGTTGGTCGGGTACTTCTTGGCCTCGCGGGCCTTGGCGATGTCATCGATGTGATAGCCCTCCATGCCGAACAGGGGCTGGATTCCCTCGTTCTTGCAGGCTTTCTGGAACTTGAGGTGCCCGGCGCACTCACCGTGGTCGGTGATGGCGGCAGCGGATTGACCTAGATCCCTGGCTCGCCGGGCGATGTCGGTGACCTTCGCGAAGCCGTCAAGTCAAAGAAACGAGAACTCGCTGTGAGTGTGAAGATTCACCTGCTTGGACTCGATCATATTGGCATCACCCCCTGAAGATAGGACTCAACAGCCGCTGCATTTCTTTCATACCAACCCAAAGTCACACTGCATGTGATGCACAAAACCCCACGGATTTTTCCGGTCTCTGGGTTGTGGTCAATATGATGCTTTACTTTGCTCACTGCAAACTCTGGTAGCCCACAACAATTGCAATCGGTAATTGTTAGCGTTTTTCTGTAAAGATCAATGACCCTTTGGTCCCTCTTGTAGTCGAAGGGAGTGTCAGTCCATCCATCACCAGAGAAGAAAGAAGCGATAGGCTCCCACCTGCCAAGATGAAGATTGCATCCATTGCACAGAAGCCCACGAATCACATCGGCATCATGACAATGATCCACATGGTGGCGCTTAGCGCCAACAAGCTCTGGTTTTCCGCAGATATCACATGAGTGAGCAGAACGAGTGCGCCGGTAATCTTCAGCCCTCGTTGCCCAACACCCATTCTCTCCAGCGCGGCGCTTCTTGGGTCTCCTGAGCAAAGCGCGAGTGTGATCGGAGGTATAGTGACGCCCACAATCACAATCAGGCACGCAAGGCAAACCACCGCCTCCGGGATTTTTCTTAATGCCAATTTGTGAGCGCGGACCTCGATACTTGCCACTGATCACATACTCAGGGCAATGAATACTAATTGCTCGCCTCAACGGGGTATATGACTTTATCCCGAATGACGCCATCATTCGGCTAATCGGAAGATCGGCAGCGCACCACTCAATCAACTTCTCGACCTGATCGTCATTGAGGTCAATACGGGCTACCACCCGGCATCCCGCAAAGGGTCGCTGTGACTGTGCAAGTTCACCTGCTGAGACAACAACTCATCCTTTCCTGGAGGGCAATGGGATGCCGCCCCCGCACGCAGTTCGACGCCGATATGCGGAGGCGGCACGAGAGGTGCTGGTTACCTGTTGGCCAGCAATTTGTCGCGCAGGGACGAGAAGTCACTGGTGGTGGACGGGGCCACCGCCGGGATGGCCTGAGCCTCGTCCCCGTCCTTCTGGAACTGACCGGCGACCGGGGTGAACGGCGCATCCGCAGAGGCGGACACCGGGGGCAGCGACGAGGTGTCGACATAGCCGCCGCCATCAGTCTTGGGGATCAGCCAGTGCTTGGCCCGATCCTCACCGGAGTAGTACTCGCCCCACGCCGCCAGCGTCTGCGGGCAGAACAAGAACCGTTCGGGATCTTCCTTGTTCCACGGACGGCCATAGCCGTAGTACTCCTGCACGGCCTTGATGTCACGCAAGCCCTCAACCGGGTCGACCGGAGTGATGCGGTAGTCGGTGTCCAGGCCACTGCCGGTGCGGACGATCATGTAGTCGCGGTCGCAGATGGTGCCGTACAGGGTGTTGTAGCCGATCACCGATCCCCAGAACAACTTGTGCGACTGCTGGATCACGCCGAACACCCGGCTCTTGAGCTTCTTGCCGTCGACCTCGACATCCTCGAAGTGATCGACCACGTCGAAGCCGCCGCCCTCCTTGGGCACCAGGTCGCGCAGGACAGCGATGCCCACCGTCTGGGTGCGGGGCTTGCGCTCACCGGCCTGCTTGGTGCGCCAGTCCAACTGCCAGCCGAGACCGCCGCCCGCCGATGGGGAGGGACTGGCGTACTTGGCCACGAAGTCGCCCTTGTCGGGATCGATCAGGAACCCCTTGGTCTTGCCGTCGTTGGTGATGATGAAGTTGTGGAACTGGCCGGTGATGATGTCGTCGGTGAGGAACCGGATGATCTTGCGGTCTCCGTCCCCCCACGAGAAGTAGGTGAGTGACCCGCCGCCGAGATTGCTTTGACGAGCCTTGGACTCATCGATGGCGTTTTGGAGGGCCTGGAATCCAGTTTGCATGTGTGTGACACCTTTGTTCTGCGAATATTTTGGGTGGCTGCCGTATTATTTCTTGGTTTATTGGCTACCGACAGCCTATCACAGAACACGCGTTACGCAAGCTTTTTTATAGAATCGCCCTAGAGGAAGCGCTTCTCGAAGGGAATGGGTGTGCCTTCGGCCTGGGCTTGCTTGGCCTGGGCCAGGCGGTCGCGCTGGGCTTGCAGCAACGCCTCCTGCGCGGCAAGGTTCTTGGAGCGCTGAGCCGCCAGGCGGTCGCGCAACGCCTTGGTCTTCACCAGCACCTCCCGGCCCTCAGGGAACTCCTCTGAGGGCGGGTACACCCGCACCGTCTCACCGCTGTCGAGCGTGCGCTCGGTGTACTCGTCACTCACCGGGGGTCTCCTCAGTGCCATGCACCGACCGCAGGTGCCTGCGCAGCGACTCGGTGCTCTTCACATATTGCGGCACCGACGGCCAATCCTCACTGACCGGCAGCGGATAGTGCACCAATGCGGCGCAGTGCGCGCACACCGCCACATGCTCCCCCAGATCGGTGCCCCAGAAGCCTGTCGGGGACAGGTCCTTGAACCCCAGGTCGGCGGCCTGGACCCGGTTGGTGTGGGCGGCGGCCAACTGGGTGGCGCGGGCGGGGTCGTCGCTGTCATCCCACACGAGATCTCCGCTCCTGCGGGTAGGAGGCCATAGCCAGGGCGGCAGGGACGGCGGTGGCGAGCTTCTCGATCACCTGATCCTGGGTGACGAAGTCCCCCAGATCCCGGCCCTGATCGGGCGGCACCACCAGGGTCTGGGCATGGCGGTAGAGGCCGGTGACCACCTTGCGCTCCCCGGCATGGCCTGCGGGGTCGGCGTCGAACCAGACCCACACGGTGTCGAAGCTCTTGAGCAGGTCGATCTGGTGGCGGCTGACCTTGGCCCCAAAGGTTGCCACCACGTTGTTGATACCCAATGAGACGGCCTTGGCCACACTCATCGGCGACTCCACCACGATGACATTGGAGAAGCCGCGCGCCCGATCGTAGTTGTAGAGCGTCTCCGACTTCGGCATCCCGCTGCTGGATCGATACTTGGGCCACTCAGGGCTGCTGCCGGGCCAGCCGGGCCGAGCCGGGATGGCACGCTTCTGCCAGCCGACCAGCCGACCCTCCCAGAAGTGCGGAAAGACGATGCGGTTCTCCCGGTCGTCGTAGCCCAGATGGAGTTGGGAGGCGGCTTCCGGGGTGATGCCGCGCTCCTCGTACAGATAGGGGTGGATCACCGACCAGGGTGTGAGGATGCGCTCGTGGTAGGAGGGTAACTCCAAGATGTGATGGGTGGGGACGACGAAGGCTGCGGCAAGTTCTTCGAGCAGGGCATTGCCCTCAGAGACCGCGCCGGTCAGGAACTGGCCGATCACCGGCAGAGCATCCGCCAGGGTGGGTTTGCCCTCCAGCTTGGCGATCAGGTAGAAGAGATCCCCCGACCAGGTGCTGGAGTAGCAGCAGTAGAGCTTCTTCTCCACGTTCAGACACGCACTCGGCGACATGTCGCCGTTGTTGTGGTGGGGCTCCACCCGATCGATCAGGCAGGAGTGCACGATCTCAGTGGTGCCGTTGTCGCCCGACATCTCTGTGCAGTTCTGCGCATCGTAATGCTCCAGAACCGCCCTGGCGTCCAGGCGTCGGCGGTACTCGGCGATAAGTTCGGTATTGGCCAGGGCCTGAAAGCCGACTCTCACGTCAGGTCCTCCATCACACGGATGCGGCTGGCCTCCGTAAGGCTCCACTCCAACAGCCAACTCTTAGTGTCGGAGCGCCGGGCTCCCAGAATTTGCAGGCGCATGACATTGTTGCGGCGCTCCTCCGCAGAGCGGGTCAGACCCAAGGCCAAATCGACCTCGCGCTCGATCTCCGAGGCATTGGCGAAGTGATGCATGCCGATGTTGTTGGGGTCGTCGTTGCGCTCGGGGCGGCGCAACTGGACGGCGATCAGGCAGGGGATCTCTTTGCCGGGCCGGGAGATCTCAGTAGACAGGCCCTTCATCACGTCGCCGTGGTGCTCCTTGAGGTCACGTGTCTGCTTGCTGGCCTCCATATGGGATAGCTGGTCGATCAAGATGAAGTCGGCACCGGCGTACCGTGCCCGGTTGACGATGGCTGAGACAGTGCGGTCCCCGATCTCAGAACTCTCCACCAGGATGCCACCCGCCTCCGCGATCTGGTCCTGGCCGTCGCGCAGGGCATTGGACTCCTCCATGGACAGCCGGGAGTGCACGAGCCGGTTGTAGCTCACCCCGGAGTACAGAGCATCGACACGGTCTTCGATCTCAGCGATGTTCATCTCTAGGGTGAAGATGATGGGCAGGAACCCCGCCTTGCGCAGGCCGACGGCGGTGTTGGCCAGGTAGAAGGTCTTGCCGGTCTTGGCGTAGGCCCCCACCGCCGCCAACTCACCGGGCATCAGGCCGCCGGTGTGCTCATCGAGTTCGGCGATCCCCAGAGGTAGCCCGATGCCCTGCGGGCGGGCCTCCCGTTGTCCGTAGCGACGGCGGCGGGCATCGACGTTGTCGGCCATGTTCGATCGGTTCTGTCGGGGCGCGACGGCCTCTGAGGCAGCGTAGGCCACGGTGTGCAGCTTCTTGAGGGTGCCGACCGGGTCGGCCACGGAGGTCCCGGCGGCGTCGCGCAGCATGTCCTGCAGTTGGTTGGTGACATAGCGGCGCTGCAATCGCTCTGCCAGCCAGGTCAGCGACTCGTCACTGTCCTGCTCAAACCGGAAACCGGGGAACTCCTCGGTGATGACGTACTGGGTCGGGGCCTTGTCCATCTGGTTGGTGACCCAGTACTGCACGGTGAAGTCGTACACCGCCCGGCACAGCGGCTCCTCGAACGCCTCCGGGCGCAGCCCCATGTCCCACACCTCGGCGATGTTCTTGGCCTCAGTGAGGTGCGTCAGCAGTTTTCTCTCAACTTCACTCATACTGAGATTCGATCCAGGTCATTGTGGGTATATAGTTCGTTGCGTTTCGCAACGACCGCATCTCTGGCCTCTCCAAGAGTATCAAAGCGACCCAGGTAAAAACGCTTACCATGATGCCTGACGCGAGCTTCAAAACGACCCCTAACAAAGGTGACACCTCGCACGCCAGTGGTATTTGTGCTGCTTAACAGTCGATTTTCGGTATTCTGCTTGTGGGTGATGGCGCGAAGATGAAACGGATTGCAGCACGCACGATTTAAGCAAGTGTGATCCACCTCCAGCCCCTGAGGAATTGCGCCATAAGTCAACTCAAAAGCAGCACAATGTGCGCCCTTTAGTCTGCCAAGATAAAACTGACCATAACCATTGGCTAGAATGCACGCAGTCCAAGGCCAACATTCATACAGCCCTCGAACGTCAACTTTTTCCCAAAAGCGCTCTTGATCTGAGTTAAACAATTGGCCTCACCTCCCCCGCTTCGATCTCTTCCTGATTGCGGCGCTGGGCGTGGGGCCGGAAGTCGGTGCCGGTGAAGCCGTAGGACATGCTCTGCTCGGTGATCAGCGACAGCACCTGAGCGCCGTATCCGGTCTTCAATTCACCGGGCTGGCAGTTGGTGGTGATCAGGGTGGGTCTCCCGTCCTGCACACGGGCGCGCAAGATCATGTCGAAGGTGGACTGAGCCAGATTGGTGCGGGTCATCAATTCTCGGCCTAGATCGTCGAGCAACAGCACCTGGGAATGCTTGAACTTGGCCGCGAACCACGCCTTGTTGTCCTGGGCGGCACTACCCCAGGTCGAGGTGAAAGCCTCGATGGTGTCGGCGAAAGTGGTGGCGAAGCAGGCGTACCCCAGTTTGACCAACTCCTTGAGCACCAGATTGGTCACGAGCGTCTTGCCGCTACCGATGGTGCCGTACAGCAACAGCCCGACCCCCCGATGGATATAGCGATCGTGGTGCTCCAGGTACTTGAGGATCTTGGGCAGCAGCGCCGCCTCGTCCTCCTCAGGTAGTTCCAGGTCGGTCCAGTCCAGGCGTTGGTAGGTGTCACCGATCCCGGCCGCGCTGTAGTGCTTGCACAACTGAAGTTGCCGCAGGCAGTCGCACTGATGCTCCACCCCGCGCCAGACATAAGTGCCCTTCTTGTGGCAGGTGGGGCAGAACTCATGGGGCCCAGCCCGAAGCTCAGGGCGGCGCACATACAGTCGCTCGGCCTCCACGTCGGACAGCAGTGCTGTCTCGATGCGGAAGCTCACGGCAGCGACTCCCAGGACCAAGAATGATCGGACAGGCAAGTGACCCGATAGGTGCCGAAGGGCAGGAACTCGTCGTCATCCCCACGGGGGCGTGGGCCGTTGAGGATCTCCTGCAGCAGGGAGCAATTGAAGAGATCGCCGTCGCCTTCGATGCGCTCACGCAAGGGGTGCTTGACAACGAAGTCGGTGTCGTGCCCGACCTGCTCGATCTTGACGATGTGGTGGATCTCCGGGTCACGAAGAAGTTGCTGAGTTGCCATAGGGTTGGGGCACTCACGAGAAACACAGAGGATGTAGTTCCACTTGCGGTCCTCCTGTTCGGCGGCGACGACCATCAGGTCTTCCTGCCCGCAGGAGGGGCAGTAGAGGTCATGCAGACGTGACATGGTCGACCTCCTGTGCGCCGACATCGGCCCTGGTGATGATCTGCACGCTATGAGAGAGGTGGACCTCATTGTTGTGCAGGCCGGTGACCGCCGTCTTCCAGCCGTTCTTGCCGGTGCGCAGGCTCCGGTGCTCCAGGTGATAATGACCGTGCCACAGGAAGTCAGGCCGGGTGGTGTCGCAGATCTGGCCGATCAGGGTGCGGTGCCGCTCCGACTCGCGGATCGCCTGCTCGGGGTACATCCGCGCCTTGCTGTCCAGGCCGGGCATGATGACCTGATCAGGGCAGTCGTGACTGACAATGATGTCGACCTTGCCGGGCCTCAGGCAGTACTCGTACTCGTCCCACGTCAGGGTCTCCTGGGGGAACCAGTCAAAACCAGGGGTGCGCCTCTGTGAATCGACAGAAGCCCCACCGCCGACCGACATCCAGGTCTTGCCCCACCACTGCCAGCGAAAACCACGGGGTAGGTGCTGGATGCGCTGGCCGTACTTGAAGCCGGGCACCAGTGAGTCGTGATCCTCATGGTTGCCGTCCACCCAGAACAGATTGATCCCGGCCTTGCGGCACATCAGATCAACCTGGTCGAAGTAATCGTCGCAGTCTCCGCGCTGAGGCCACCACCCCATGTCGCCAACCTGGATGATGGTGTCGACCTGCTTGTGGGCGGCGTGGTCGATGACCTTCTTGACGAACCCGGCGTCATGGTGGGTGTCGCCCAGCAAGAGGATCTTCTCAGGGTCAGAACCCATATCGATGGCGTAGTCAGTCGTCATTGTCGTCCTCCATTAGGTCGGTGATGCGATGCAGGCCGTGCTGGGGCTCTGCTCCATCCCAGAGCACCCAGGCGAAATCGGGGACGACAGAAGCCCCCAGGAGGGTGCCGACCTCTGACCCGCCAGCGATGTGGCGCACCCGCTTGCCGTCCAAGGGGGTGGTGTCGGTGCTCAAGGTGGGCTTGCCGTTGAGGGCCAGGGCCAGATGCTGCTGGAGGTAGACCTCCGCGCTGACAGACTTACTCACAGATCCTCCAATCGGGCCAGGGCAGCCATGGCCGTGCGGTTCTCGATCTCCTGCAGGGCCTGACGCTTGACGTAGTCCTGCATCTCCCAGTCGAGTTTGTCGGTGAACCATTTGCGGCCCTTAGTGAAGCTGCGGTGACTGATCAGGTCGTCGCGGAACTTGCCGCCGTGGTGCCAGATGGCCCACTTGACGATCAGCCCGGCGCGCTGACCGTAGAGACTCTTGAGGTTGGCCATGATCGCCCGCTCTGGGTTGCCCTTGACGACCAGGTCGATGTCCTGGGCCTGCTTGATGGCCACCTTCAGGTAACTCACTAGTTCGGTGTCGGTCATCGCGGTGACCGGCTTGCCCAGGGTGAGTTCGGCAGGATCGAGATCCTCGAACGACGACATTTAGCTCCAATCGAGACACACGTCGCCAAGGACATCGATAGCCTGCCTCACCTCCTGCTCTGTGACCACCAGCGGTGGTGTGAGGTGCAGGTCGGAATGCATAAGCAGGCCCTTGTCCCGGCAACTTCTGACAAATGTTTCTACAGAAATACTATAGTGCAATGGCACTTTTTGCAACAGGCCGGGAGCGGGGGCAGCGGGGACGATGATGTCGGGGAACTGCTTGGATAGTTCAGCCAGCCCCCCAGAGAGCACCTCCCCCATCGCCCCCACATGGGCCAGCAACTCGGGGGTGATCTGGGCCAGAACGGCAGATGCGGCCGCGCACACCACCGGATGGGCTGACATGAACGGCAGGCAGGGGATTGTCTCCATCACCCGGCGCGTGCTGACTAGAGCGGCGAAGGGAAGACCGCCACCGCCCTCCGAGCCGACAATCAGGGTGTCGGGAACCCCAGCGGTGCGCTCGAAGCCCCACATGGTGCCGGTGCGGCCAAAGCCAGCCACGGTGTCGTCCCAGACGGTGCCCGGCAGACTGCGGATCAGGGCATCGGCCTGGGTCACACTGGGGAGCACCAGCACCTGGTAGGGGTTGCCGTCCTGGTCTGGGGGAAGGGTCTTGGACAGCGCCTCAGCGTACTCGATGGCGAACCGGCTCAGGTGATCTTCGCCAGTGTAGGTGTAGTGCACCAGATGGTCGGTGATGGCGTGGACCACCTGAGGGTTGCGATGGCCCAGGATGTTGACCTCACCGCCAGGACCGAAGTCGAGATAGGCGCTGCCGTAGTCGTCATAGACCAGGCATCCTTCTGCCCGGCCGACAGGAAACGTCCTGGGGCCGGGCAGGTAGGTGACTGAGCGGGCGCGGCGGTCTTCCACGACCTTGTCGAGGAGAGCACGCGCCTCAGCGAGGTCCATGGGCATAAGGACTAGACCAGCACGTCCTCTTCGGCCTCATGAATGCGAGCCAGCACCGCGCGCAACTCGTCCTCCTTGAGGTTGCCGCGCCGGTAGCACGAGTAGGCCATCTCGCGAATGATCGGCAGCGTGTAGCGGGCACGGTTGCCCTTGCCGATCTTCTGGGCCTCGATCGGGGTGCCGTCCTTGTAGACGAACACCGGCTGGATCGGCTCACCCTTGGCATTCTTCTTCTTCAGCCCCCAGTACAGCCACTGGGTCGACTTGCCGAAGAAGTGCTTGGCCACATCGTCGGTCGAGTAGGTCTTCTCGACACCATCGGAGAGACACTTGTCGGGCACCGTGGCGCGCTTGCGCGCCGCGCGGGGCTTCTTGGCCGGAGGCTCCTCCTCAACCACAGGGGTCTCGACAAGGGAGCCCTCAGTGTCCTCGACGACAGGATCTTCTCCGATGTCCACCACGGCGGGAACCGGTTCCGGCTCTGGTTCCGGGGTGGCCTCGTCCTCGACGTATTCGTCCTCGTCAGAGCCCAGGTCGACCAGTATGCCAGCCTGGTACTCGTCGTTGGGAACCGTGTACCCATCGCGGGTGGTATCGCTGAACATGGGCGATGTCATCGCTGTCACCTCTTCATAACCATTTGTGGAAATGTTCATATCCACTCTTGCACAGTCACGCCGCCGACGGCGACACAAACCCGCCAGGGCGGGGAACTTGTGATCACAAGTCCCTCACCACCAGGCGGGGAGTCTTGGGCTTGCCGGGCACCAGGCAGGTGCGCAGGGCCTCCAGAACGGCCGGGTCACGCTGGGCCAGGTCGAGGACCTTCTCCACAGAGAGCTTGTACTCGATGTGGGCCGGGATGTGGACCTCCGGCACGATGGTCTCGACGCAGGCGTCGATCCACCGGTCGCCCAACAGGGCCTGTAGGCGCTGCTCGTCCACATTGGGGGTGCCGGTGCCAGAACCCTCCCGGCAGAACTTCTTGCCCGCCTCAGGCACCGGGATCGCCCCGTTCTGATTGGGACCCTCCGTGGCATCCAGGTGGGCGAAGACCGCCTCACGGATCATCTCCTTGCGGACGTCGAGAACCTCAGCGATCTCGCGCTCGTCCAAGAACTCACCCATCAGGGCGGCAGCCTTCTCGCCGGAGAGCACGACCTCATCGGACCCCAACTCGTTAGCGGTCAGGGTGTCGATGATCTTGCTCATCTTGTCCTGCAGCGCGATCAGCCGATCGAGATCGAACTCCTCGATCGCCCGGCGCTGTTCGGCCTTGCGGGTCGCCACCGTCGAGCGATGGGTCTCCTGGGGGATGGACGCCAACAGGGCGTCGAAGACCGCGACCTCGTTGCCGCTAGCCGCCTGGCGGATCAGTGCGGAGAAGTCCCGCTCCACTACCTCAGTCATGATGGTCCCCTTTCCCTTCTTACAGTTTAGATTAAGTTTGTTAACAGGGTTGTGCAAATATCGCTCTAGCGCGCGCGAGAGAGATCGAGAGCCTCACCCTGCAGGTTTTGGTAGACCTCAGCGGCTGCCGTGGTCATAGCTCCAATATACAGCATTACCACATTCCCTGTCTAGTCACCTACTACGTCAGCGCCCAGAGATGGGGGTAGGAGGGGTGGCGCAGCGATGGCCTCGTCGTATTGGGGAGATCGAGTCCTGGGCCATGCTTAGCGACCTTGAGTATCGCCTTAACGCCGCCCCTCCAAGTTCAGTCACACAGGGGCTTCGGCAGCCTCTGCGTCGTCGGCCTCCGCCATCAGGGTGGCGATCTTGACCGCAGCCACCTCCTGGATCAGGCGCAGTTCGATCGCACTCAGTCCTTCGACCAACTGGTCGCCGTGCTCCCAGAAGCTCGCGATCACCACCAGCATCTGGGCCAGGAAGCCGATGGACACCGGCCCATACTTCTGCTCCATCACCCCCAGAGCCATGTTGATGGCCCCGGCGTACTCCTGGGTGCCCGCCGCGTCGAGGAGTTCCTCTGCGGCCCCCACCCAAGCCTCCAGCACGGTCAGGAACTGCTGGCCCACTTCGCCATCGGCCAGTAGTTCGGAGCGCTGCAACTGCCAGGTGGACTCGTCGCAGACCCTCATTCGATGACCCCTCCGATCTTGACACCAGTGCCGACCGGCGGTGGGCACAGGTCGTGCTGGGCGTACTGGACCAACTGGGCACTCTGGGTCCTGCTGATACCAGCGGACTTGGTGTTCGACTCGGCGTACAAGGTTGCGGCCACCTGCTCAGGCGAAGCCCCCATGGCCAGATCGGCGCACACATTCTTGCCGATCCTGACCAGGTTGACATTGGTCGGATCACTGCGGGAGAAGATGCCGATCGACTCCAAGTTGTGGATGTAGTCCTGCTCGCCAGGACGAAGGCCAGGATTGGCCTGGGCCTGCGGTGCCGCACCCAGAGCGATGGTCAGCACAAGGATGCCAAGTGCGGTGGTTTTCATGCGGCACCTCCGGGGTTGAGGCGTGAGTAGTAAGCCGGGCACAGATTCTCCACAGCAGCTATGACAATCTGTATGGCGTTGTCGACGGTGGCCCAGGAGACCTTCTGGTACAGAGTGGTGGCTTCTTCGACTCCGGTGTACCCCCGGCTCATATCGATGCAGATGGCATTGCCCAATTGCAGGGCCATACCCACATCAGTGACATTGATGCCGTGGTTGTTGAGGTGCTGCAGGTATCCGTACCCATCGGCACGGGACAGCGGACTCAGAATTCCGCTGATGCCCACCAGCACGGCGGCACTGACTGCGAGGATTCCGATCCGAATCCAGAGCTTGAGGATCATCGGAGCACCACCTGCATGGCTCCTGCCAAAAGGGCACCCAAGGTGATCAAGGTCAGGCTCACCCAGACTTGTCGTTGGTTCATGCCAGTAATTCTATAGGACTTCTGTAGACCAGACAACAGGGCACGCCTGGGCTGTCATGGTGGTCACCGCCAGCCGGGAGCCAGGGCGTCCATCCAGTTCAGCCAACCAGGTGGAGTTACTGGCCTGCTCCACCACCACGGCAGTCAGCCCCCTGGCCCACCCCAGGTGCGAGGCATCGGTGGTGATGACCACCCTGGTCCCGATCTCGAAGCCGGGGACCGGCGGTGGTGGCAGTGCCTCCCTCAGCCAGCGCGGCTTGTTGTCGCCGTCGCGCCAGTTCACGATCAGGTGCCTGGCGAAGAATCCCCTCCGGTCCCGCTTGTTCTGCTTGGGTTCGGGCAGGAGGGAGACATCCACCCCCAGGATCTCAGCGGCCTCCTGTTTGGTGATGTACCCAGGAGGGGGTGTGCGGCCCTCAGTGGGATCGACCTTGTTCTTGTCCCTCTGGGTCTGGTTCATCCGGCGGCGTGGTGGGTGAAACTCTCCCCCATAGAACTTCACAAACTCACGGGTGATCGCGGTGAGGGTCTTCTTTTTCTTGCCGCCCTTGTCCTCGGCCAGCTTGTGCAGAGCACGGACAGTGTCACGGCATGACTCACATAGAGGAATCAGGTCGTCATCATGCTCATGGGTCAGTCGGGCATAGGTGTGATGATGCAGATGGATCTTCTCGCTGCTCCCACAGGCACGGCATATCTTCTGGTGGGTGGCGTAGTACCTCAGTTTCCTTCTAGCCCACCTGGAGGAGGTCATGTAGGCCTGATACTCCTCCTGGAATTTGCTAGACCCCTGTTCAGGGCCTTTTAGGGGAGTTTGCTGAGTTTTTGTTGTCAATCTGAACACCCTCATTGTCCTGGGGAACAACCACTAGGTCAGTTCTATACAATAAGTGTTATATGCCTGATTTAGGAAGAGGGTATAGAGGTGCCGGTGTCGTAGTGACCTCCCAGGCCACGAGACGACAGACCTCCCATTTGACCGTTTCCCATTCGTCACCGCACCACGTCTAGCCTCTCGTCTACTTAAGACTGAGAGGCTGGATACCCGTCTGGACCCTTACTTGTTTTCTGCAGATCACAAGTGTGGGTACCTGTCCTCTTAGGCAGGGTTTTGGAGTAGGAAACACGACACCCAGCCGTATCAGGTACTGAGTGCAAAAAGAGGATGGCAGTTGTGTTGATGGACCGGCTAACCCGCCTTGCTTAACGCCGGGAACAAGCTCCTAACTACTCAAGCTGGTGTTCCTCTGGCGAAGCCTGCACAACCTCTTGTGTTGAGGTGTGCTGGTTGTGTACCATCAGATCCAGCATCCAAGTGCTATTTGAAGGCCTCAGGACCAAGTCTTGAGGCCTTCAACTATTTTTCTACCATCTGCATCCCAGTTCCGCAACCACCCCAGTGGCAGATGCGCAAGTTCTTCTATAGACTGATCGCAGGATGCTTACAGTCACTCATGATCTTGAGGGCACTCTGCGTGGCCTGATCAGCCAGAACACCGGCGCGGAGTTCCTGGTGGTGGTTGAGGCCAGCCGTGAGTATCCCGGCTGTCTGATCTTCCAGCCCATGGAGGGCACCCAGAGCTTCTTCACCCGGTACCAGGACTGGATCAGTCGCCACCTGGTGCTCAACGAGTTGTTCAATCTGCGCAACTTCCTGGATGTCCTGCGTCAGGACGGGTACACCACCGTCTTCGCCGCCAATGCTGAGCAGATCCTGGCCGACTACGCCCGCTGGGAGCAGCCCCTGGAGATCCCTGGATACACCCTGCACCCCTTTCAGACCTTCAGCCTCAACAAAGCCCTGGAGCGAGCCACCGGAGGCCACAACAACAGCGAGAGGTTCTACTTCTGGAACTGGACCGCAGGCGGGGGCAAGAGCTTCACCTCTGGTGCTGGAGCCAAGGTCCTGCTCGACAGCGGCAACGTCGATCTGGTCATCGCCTGCACCCTGTCCAAGCTGAAGGAGAACCTGCGGCGCACCTACGAGCAGAACGCCGGTCTTCGGGCGGTGATCAACGATCACACCAAACCCGCCACCCGGCGGGATAATTACACAGCCGGGCTGGCCGACGGCGTGCAGGTCTTCGTCATGAACTACGAGAAGCTCTGGATCGACTTCGAGGCGCTAGAGACCCTTGTTGCCTCCCGGCGCGTGCTCTTCATCATGGACGAAGCTCACAAGCTCATCACCGAAGGCACCCAGAACAAGGCACGCAAGGCCCTGGATCGACTCACACGGGGCTGTGAGGCCACCGTATGGGCCATGAGCGCCACCGTGGTGGGCGGCAACCCCCTGCGCTTCAGAGATGTCTTCAGTCTCGACGGGTACCCCTCTAGGAACCCGCTGGGCACCAAGAAGGACTTCACCAACCGCTACGCCGACCGCGTGAGCGAGATCCCCATGAAAACCCGCTCCGGCGGCCGGTTCACCTTCACCGCCTACGACTGGAGCCTGAGTCGCCTGCAGGATGTCCGCCACCACGTCGGCGATCGCGCGATGGCGGTGCGCAAGACTGACCCAGGGGTGCGGGAGCAATTCAAGGGCATTGAGTGCATACCGGAGTGGATTCAGGCCACCAGTGCCGCTGAGGACCTCTTCGGCATCATCACCGCCGCTGCAGCAGAGGCCAAGGAGCGTGAGGAGTCGCTGGCCCCCTACTACCTGATGCTGCGGATCGCGGCAATCAACCCTGGGGCTCTGACCCACAGTAGCAGCGAGATCGCCCAAGAGATCGTGGCCGCACACCCCACCCTCTTCGACGCCAAGCACAGCGCCAAGATCGAGGTGCTCAATAGCAAACTGGAGTCGATTCGGGAGTCCCAGGACAAGGCGGTGCTGTTCTGCCACTGGACAGAGCTTGGACTCCTCCCCCTGGCTCGGCACCTGACGGTGCCGCACGTCCTGCACTACGGCACCGGCCAGAGCGCCAAGGAGTCCCAGGCGGCCCAGGATCGATTCAAGTCCGACCCCGACATCACCTGCTTCGCCAGTTCGGACGCAGGCACCCACGGGCTCAACCTGCAGTGTGCACGATATGTAATTCAGGTTGATCCTGTGTATTCATACGATGACTTCACGCAGCGAGCAGCAAGAATAGATCGTGCAGACTCTTACCTGGGTGGCCTAACAAATTACACCTTGCTTATCGAAGGTTCCGTAGAAGAGCGAGTGTGGAGCACCTGCGAGCAGAGGCGAATTTTGGCCTCAGTAGTACAGGGAACACAAGAGTCCTTCTCTTATGAGGGTGGCGCATCAACTAAGTCTGAGATGCAAGACTTGGATTGGTTGGTGTTCGGGAAGTGAGTACGAAATGTGCACCAGGATGTGAGTGCAAAAGACACAGTAAGCCACCTCTATCTCCAGAAACCCGACTTCGCATCTCAGAGTCAAGAAATAAAAACAAAGAACTCATATCAGAGTTGTCACGCAGACCCAGGCGAAAATGCACCATTGACTGCTCTTGTGGTCGTCATCGTCCAAATTCATGCCCGCCAGGATGCGGATGTAACAAACACAAGCCCCTCAGTGAGGAGCACAAACAAAGGATTACCGATGGCATCAGGAGGAAATCGGCAGGAAGTTACATTCACACCTCTGGATATGTGGTTCTCACCGGTCACAATGGCCACCCTTTAGCAGGGGCCAAGGGCAAGCTATACGAGCACCGCAAAGTGTTATATGAAGCTCTTGGTGATGGCCCACATCCATGTCATTGGAGAGTCCTCTCTGGGTGCGGAGAGTGCTCGCTGGAGTGGTCAGAAATCCATGTGGATCACGTTGACGATAATCCAACAAACAATTCACCAGAAAACCTTGTGGTCAGTTGTATGGCATGCAACCGGAGCAGGCCCAGGTCTTTGTGGTGGCGAGAACTGATGTCTGGCAATCAATCATGAGGACCGGGTTTGCGGCCCTCAAACAGGCCATGGGGATGGAGGTAGCGCGCTCTGAACTGCCCGCCGCCCAGCAGCGGCTGTGGGATTTCGATGAGGCCGCCCACGAACTGCTGGCCCTGATCTCCGAGGAGTCCGGTCTCGTCGCCCGTACACGCGCCCAGCAGATCCTCTTGGGGCTGCGCAGCATTGTTCAACAAAGGGAGAAAGAAGGTCGGAATGACTGAGATAACCCATGATTCAACTGTTCGAGACGCAATTGAGCATGTGATTGAGTCCGCAGAGAACGGTGGCGGAAAGTGCCCAGTGTGCCAACAGCACACACAAGCCTACAAGCGCCACATCAACTCTGGGATGGCCCGTGCCTTGATCAAGTTCTATCAGGCTGTGGGAACAGGGTGGGGGCACTTGGCCACCCACGACAAGAGCAGAGAGGCCAGCAAGCTCGCCTACTGGGGGCTCTTGGAGGAAGAACCTGAGGCCCGCCCTGACGGCGGTCGATCAGGGTGGTGGCGGATCACCACCGCAGGTGAGCAGTTTGTCCTCGGGAACCTAGAGGTGCCAAAGTTTGCAAGGGTCTACAATGGAGACCTCTTGAGTCTGGATGATTCCGACGGCAATACCAACATCCGGCAGGCCCTTGGTCATAAGTTCGATTACTCAGAACTCATGAACTCCTAGTGCCCCGTGTTCGTTAATTGTACAGTATGTGAGTAGCCCTTGTCTAGTCACTCATTTTGATGAGGCTGCGCCTTCCCCCTCAGCAATGATCCTCTCCAGGGTGGCGAGGCGATCCTCATAGGTCTCGCTGCGGTTGCCGGTCCAGTCCTCCAGGAACTGCCGGAGCTTGTCGGACACGGTGGTGCCCTCTTCGGTCGCCTTGGATTGAGCGGACTTCCAGAGGTCGTCGGTGACTCGGATCGTTCTCATCGGTGTGGGGTTTGCCATCTGCTGTGTGCTTCCTTACTTCAGTCGGTTGGCTGCTGCGACGGCCAATTCAACGGCGTCCCAGGTGCTGTTGGTCAAGGCGTCCGTACCTAGCCTCCCCTGGTCGGGATGGAGGGCCAGAGCCATCTTGTACATGCCCACAGCGTGCTGGGCCTTATTGCGGATGGCTGTCTTCGCAACCCGACGGTCGCCGTTGCGGTAGTTATCAACCAGCCCTACCACCGCCTCTGCGGCCATCTTGGCGAACTCCAACATCTCATTGGCCAGTTCGTGGTCTGCTTTTTTTGGTCATGTCTATAGCTATACATGACCCTCTAGTCAATGTCTAGTCAGTTAACCCGATCAGATCCCAGATCGTGTCGTGAGATGCGGCGGACCTTGCCGAGCTTGCGCTTCACCGACACCGGCTCCTTGACGGCGCGACCGGCACCACGGCGCTTATGAGGCTTGCACATGGCACATCCGCGCCAGGATCGTGATGGGTGATGGCTTGGCATCTGCGCACTCCTTCATTGAGAGAGGCGGGGTGCAGCAGTGGTCTCGCCGGGGGACCAGGTCATGGACCACGCTTGGGCCGCTTGGCTGCCCTGAACACCCCACCTCTCCCTATTTACGGCCAGGGGTCGTCCTCACCCCAGCGCTCTCCTGCGAACATGGGGTCGAAGTCTCTGGGTGCCCTGTCGGGATAGCGTTTGCGGGTCTCCTCGATCTTGGGCTGCACGCGGGCCACATACTCGCCGTAGTGGCGCTCACAGCGCGGCCAGCGCATCCCTGAGCCGGAGAGAGCCAGGTACATATGAACATCGCCATGGCAGCCTTCTGGGCCATCGAGACAGTCACCCATCAGGACACCACCCCTGTGGTCGTCCCGTGCAGAAACTCAGTAAGCACCCTCACGATGTCGGCGGCATCACCGTAGGACAGACGCACCGCCATCTCCTTGAATGCTGGGTCGCCCTGTGCGAAGTCGGCGGTGTGAATATCAAACAAAACGCCAGACGGGCTTCCGGTGACGGTAAGTGCGGTGCCAGCACCAGCAGGGGCGTTATCGCGGCGAGCAACGGTTGTGTGGGAAGGAGTCATGTCTATTAGTGTACATGACCATTGTCATTTCAGGTAGAGGGGCTCCAAGGTGCAACCGTATGCGAATGCCCTGTTGCTGAGCACCGCGCACTCCACCGTGGCCTCATTGACCGGGTAGGTGCTGGCCACCTGGGCACTGTCGGCGTAGCGCAGGGCGGTCACATCGAAGAGATGCTCACCGGGTCCGCCCATGCGAACGAAGTAGCGGATCAGTGCGACCTCACTGCCCAGGTCGTTGATGTACAACTCGTCGGCGGCACTGCCGGTGGTGACCATCTCCAGCTTGTAGTTCTGGTCGTCGTCCTCAGGGATCTCGAAGAACTCCCCCTGGTAGGTGTACCAGTAACCCACCGCAGGGTTGGTGATGACCTCTTCGTGGACATAGACCCCGTCAGAGATCCGGCGCAGTCGCAGGGTGATCTGGTTGTCATTCTTGAAGGGCTTATAGAAGGTCAGATACAGCCGGGCCACGGCCCCGGAGAAGTAGTTGTTGTGCTGGGTCATCTTGATGCCCGCCTCACCGGCACCAGCGTCGCGGCTGATCTTGAGTACCCGCTGACCCTGGAAGGTGCGGTCGGGGTCGAGTCGGATGGACACCAGGGCGTGTGCCGACCCCCACTCGGCGTCGGAGTCGGCCCAGTTGGAGAACGAATCCGCCCACGTCGTCCCATCGGTGTGGTCGTCGGGAATGGTGCTGACGTGGTAGCCCAACTGAAGGTTGCTGATGTTGGTGTCTAGTGGGTCGATGCGGGTCCACATCTGGTTGGAGCGGACCAGGCCGGAGTCGCGGAAGTCGCAGCGCAGCCTGGAGAAGCTGCTGGTGGTGGTGATGGTCTTGAAAGCGGTACCCATGCCGTTGCCGGAGTTGATCAGGACGGTGTCGAACCAGACCTGCCCGGTGAGGCCCTCCTCGGCCACGGCCAGTCGCACACGAGCCCGGTCTACTCCAGCGGGCACCTCCCAGACACCGCTGATTTGGACCCATTGCAGGATGGTGTCCCCGCCGATCGGGGTCTCCCCGAAGTCGCCGCCGTCGGTGTCGAGGTCGGCGTCGTCATCGAACAGGCCGCCGTCGAGTGTGCCGTCTTCCTCCGGTGGGATGTAGTCGACCACCACCAGGTCCTCCACCACCTCTCCCTCAAGGTAGGTGGTGACCCCCAGGATGACCGGCGGCACATCATCGGCGACGGTCATGTGCTGGGTGGCAACCCAGCACGAGAACGAGATGGTTTGCCCCTCCTCAACATCGAAAAGGGTGGACCGGATGTTCTTCTCCGTGCCATCAGCCTCAATGGTCGCCGATCCGTAGGCCCACCGGCCCTTACTGTCGTCCCACTCCCAGCCCTCTTCCTCATCGAAGTGCCAGTTGGCCAGTTCGCTGTTGAAGCCGGGGTTCTCGATGTCGATGACGGTGCCTGCGGTGGTGATGGGGCCGGACTCCAACTGCGTCATGTTGACGAACACCCAGCGGTCGGGGTCGTACATGCTGAAGTTGAAGACCTCGGGGTCTTGTTCGGCGATGTAGGAGGTGGTGACCGCTTTGACTTCGCGGATGCCCGCAAAGTAAGCGATCGCAGCATCGCGGGTGACCGTTCTGGTGTCGTAGCGATGCGTTGAGGTAGTCATGAATCGCAAGCGGGTCTCCGTGGTGGGTTTACGGCCCTGAACCACCTCAGTCAGGGCGGTCAGCCCGTTCATGACGGCGGCGGGCAGGGCAAGGCCGCCACCGGGGAAGACCCACCAGTCCTGGCCCTGCACCGGCGGTGCTGCCGGGTGGCGAATCCAGTTGACCAGCGGGGTGAAGGAGTCGAAAAAAGCCCCGGCCACGGAGTTGGTGTTGTGCAGGCCGGAGTCGACCAGTTTGCCCGCCCAGTCCAGCAGGGTGTGGGCGGCGAGCACCTGGGGGTCCACCGGCTCACGGCGGAAGACGTGGGGGTTGGCCGCCTCAGTGCGGGTGACATCGGCGCTGGAGGTGTTCATCGTCACCGGTAGCTCGGTGGTGGTGAAGGCCGATCCGGCGTTGACGGTGACCGGGGAGACAGCCTTGCCGAAGATCGCATCGACGGCGTTAGAGACCGACGTGGGGTTGAGCCAGTTCACGCTGCCCTGCCCGAAGGCACCGGCGATGAGTTGGCCGCTCAACTGCAGCATGCCCACCGCACCACCCATGAGGCCGGGGTTGGCGGTGGTGGATTGCTGTTGGACTTCGATCGGGTACACCTTGTAGGTGGTCTGCACACCAGCGTCGAAGACCGGGTAAGGCTCTTCGGTCAGATTGGTGAACTCCATCTTGATGTAACGCGCGGAGATGGTCTGTGGAAAGGCCAGGCGGCCCCGTGCGGTCTGGTAGTTCCTCCAGATCGGGGTCCAGGTCTTGTCCTCAAAGAAGCTCTCGTGGCTGCCACCGGAGCCGTGCATCTGCAGAGTCCAGTCTGCGGCGTACACGGCGTTGTCCAGAGTGGTGGCCGGTATCCGGCCGTTAACGTCCGGTGTGGTTTCCTCTGGTGCCACATAGGCCCAAGGGTTGGTCTGGTAGGACTCCGACGAGACGGCGTAGTCTTCCAGTTTGACCACATGGCTGGTGAACAGCCCACGGAAGTCAGAGAACCCGGCGGTCCCATCGATGGTGACCTGGGCGGGCAGGAGCGGGTCCGTCTCTTCGAGTCGGGCGATCTCCTCACCGGAGCGGGTCCGCACCGAGATCAGCACCTCCTCCGGGTTGTACTTCCACCCCACCACGATGCGCAGCGGATCGCCTTTGACCAGCACAGGTGATAGGGCTGCCGAATAGAGCCGGTCCTCCTCCCCGTTGGTGAGAAGCAGACATATCTCCCCGGCACCGGAGTCGTAGTAGATCGTCGGGGCCCACTGGGCGGCGGTAGGCGTGGTGGGGGTGACCGAAAACAAGATTGGGTTGGTTGGCGGGGCCTCCTCAACAGGGTCAAAGTCGGGAGACCACTCCATGCCGACCCACACATCTTTGCTGATCAGCGGACCTACAGCCAATGGAAATTGGTACGAACTGCCGGGGCTGTCGGAGATGTCCCAACGGCCCTTGCCGGAGCGCCACTGGGTTTCGGCGTCGCTGCTGGCGGGCAGGGTAACCGGGCTGAGTTTGCGGTTTCGCACGGTCTCGTCGTTGGTGTAGTAGATGTTCAGGTTCTGCCCTGAATACACCGGGTCAATGATCAGGGCGTCTACTAGCTGGGGCAGCCCTTCAGGGGTGCGCAGGTCAAGGTAGAGGTTGACTACAGCCTGATGGTCGGGCTGCGGGGCGCTGCGCCAGAAGGTCAGTGGCTGATCATCCAGAACGCGGGAGGAGTCCCAGTCCTTGATGTACTTGGAGACGACATTGCCGATCGGGTCGAGTTCATCCTCAAATGGCAGCAGCCCGTCGGAGCGGTCGTAGACGTTGCGCCGCAGCAGAGTGTTGCGGATGCCGATCGAGTAGGGCCCATCACGGAACGATGGGTCAGACACCCGTGTGCAGCGCAACTGCACCGCCTTGGCCACCAGGGGATATAGGTGGGTGTGGTACTTGTACCAACTCTCTTTCTGAGAGCCGGAGATTGTGACGCTCACCGGGACTCGGCTGCGATTGAGAGCCGGTCGCCAGTTGTTGAGTCGATCTTGATACCAAACCTCCACGCGCACCGGCACCCGCAGTGCCTCGAACGTGATCTCCGATACGCTCAGCGGGACCTTGAAGTTGACCTGGAGAGTCTCAGCCGGGTTGGTCTGCCGGTACTGATCCTGGCGCTTGCCGCCGATCCGGTTCAGGTAGTTCAGTGCGATCTGATAGGAGGTCAGACCGTTCTCAGGATCACCGGGCGGGGGTTCGAACGGGTAGGCGAAGTGCCCCTCGTTGTTGTGTTCGCGCAGCCCCTGGATGCCCTCTTGGAGTTCGGTGTTGTCCTGGGTGCCGCCTTGAGAGATCAGTTCCCTGATGAAGCGGATGATGCTGCCGCCGGAGTAGTTGGCCGACATGAACTCGACAATGGCCTCTTGGCCCAGGCCGCCGATGGCGTCGCCGGTGTTGGTGGCCATGTCGTTGTCGTTGACGAAGTCCCACCAGTTCGATGGGGTGTCCTCCAGTCGGAAGCGCGGAGGGAAGCAGCCGTGCCCACCGGTGGTGCTGTACTCGACATCCCAGGAGCCGCTCCAGGTGGCACCCGGCCAGGTGTGGTCGGTCTCGCGATAGGGGTTGCCGAAGGTGACGCCGCCCAGGAAGTCCGGCTTGCGGTGGATCAGCGACCCGCCCATGATCTCCTTGAGCACCTCGCTCATGACGGCAGCGCCTTCGGAGTGACCACCCAGGCAGAACGGGCCAGGGTTGGATTCGATGCGCTCGATGGTCGCCCTCACCCCCTCACGGAGACTGGAGGCCATCGGCCAGCGGGTGTTGGAGAAGTCGATTCGCTCGGTGCGAAAGATCGTCGGGTCCAGCAGGTCGGGAAACGGATCGCTGTTGAGTTTGCCGTTCCAGTAGGTGCCCCCACCCTGAATGTCGGGGGTTCCCGGCACCCATCGGGTAGGGCCGGAGTCGATCGGGAACAGATCAAACCCCAGCAGATTGACCACATACTGCGAGCCGGTGGCGTAGTAGAACGACACCCGTGGCAGAGTGGCACTCCAGTTGCCGCTACGCGGCTGGGAGTACCACTCGCGGAAGGCAGGCTTGTCGTCCACCGGAGTGACGATGTTGGGGCTCTTGGTCGTGCGGTGGCTGATACTGCGGTCGGCGGCCTCCTTGACCTTGAGCGGCCAGTGGTTCTCCCAGTACAGACCGTCGGTGGGGGAACTCGCCATCAGGTGGTCCTCACCAGGATGGTGGAGTCACGGGGTTCCAGCGACACGGTCAGCGGCCTCCGGTTGGTCAGCGATGAACTGATGGTGGAATCGCGCGAGGGTGCGGAGTAGGCGATGGCGTACTCCGGCAGGTACTCCTTGCGATCATGGGTGTTGGTGGTGATGGGCAGTTTGTAGTTGTGGTCGTTAGCGATACCACCTATGGCAATGATCTTGTCCTTTTCGACATCGACGTAGGCCTGCTGTGTCAGGTACGGGAAGATGTACGGGGTGCCATCGGAGTTGCGCGCCGGTGCGGTGGGTGGGTGCAGGCCAAACTTGCCGCCGGGGTAGTTGTCCGGTGAGTCTGCTTTTTCGTAGGCGATCCAGTCGGTGTAGTAGCCCGCCGGATCATAGGACTCGAAATTGGCCTCGGAGCGCATCCACTGTCCGTCGTCGTAGACCACCCCATAGGTGACTGAGTCGATGGGGCTGCGGGCCCCACCGCCGACGAGGTAGTAGTAACCGGATTCTTGAGAGATGTTGAAGGCGGCATACGGAGCCAGGGTGGGGTCTTTGGAGAACATCCACTGCTCAGTGCTGAGCAGGTCGATGGATAGCAACTCCGGTGGCGGCATGTCATCGAACACCGGGGTTGAGGTGACGACCTTCTGTACCTCGAAGTAGGTGGAATCCGCGCAGGCTGAGGCGATCGGTGTCGGATCAAACACAGCCAAGCCCAGAGTGTTGACGGTGACGGTGGTGTCGATGGAGGCGATCTTGCCCAACATGTCGCGCAGCAGCCGCATCTCTCCCGGCGACACCTCATCCTTGTGGGGGCGGATCACCACCTCACTACGGCTGGACTCCTCAGAGCGCCCCAGGTCAGCGGTAAGCCCGAAGTTGTCGGTGTTGCCAGTGAAGTAGTGCGTCCCGTGGCGACGAGCGAACCACGTCCCATTCGGAGTGGTTGGGCACCACACAGTGCCGCTGTAGCGTTGTTTGGTGGCATTTATACCCTTTTGTCCAAGCGGACTAATGTACCTACTTTTCTCACAGAGCGACAAAACAGTGGTGGGTGCCCCTAGGGTCTTTTGCTCGGCCTGATAGGTGGTCGCGATCCCAAGCAAAGTCGCAGCGATTTGGATTGGGACAAGTCGCTCAATCGAGTTCTGAACAATACTGCGGTATCCATCGCACCTGGTGTAGCCATCCCCAGCCACCACTGCATTCAAAAATAAGGCCAATTGTGATTCGGTCAGGGAATTGATGAAATCTGTTGAGGCAACCTTGTTTGGTGCCACTTCTGCCAGAACCGCTCCAGCGACCGAATTGAGTCGGAACAAAGTTAGATTGGGCTTGGATGGCGATACTGACTCTCGCCACTGAGGTGCCCTCTCAGATTTCCGCCCGGTCCTGGTGGTGAATCTTGAAACTCCAGGGCCAAAAGTTTTAGTAAGGGCCGCACGAATGCGTTCGACATTGTCGGGATTGACTTTGTGCGACTGCACGATGTTTTGAGCATAGCCCAACTCGTTGCAGTGTCCCTCGGTGATGAACCACCCAATGAGTTCGACCAGAGAATCTGTGTATTTTGGCTGATCAGGAAGATTAGACACAGAGGCTGCGCGAATGAATTTATCTTCTCGCTGAAGATCTCTGGAGCGATGAACAGCCAAGCCCCACGTCCTGGGACCGTAGTGCGATCTCCCTTCATCGTGGCTAAGATACTTCTTGTGCGACGCCAGGACGGGCCAGCGATGATCCATCGTCGTCAACGACGAATGCCCTCGCATTTCTACCGATAGCATCTCTTCGTCTACTACGGAGAATCGATTGACTGCAGAAACGGCTTGCCATTCGGCTAGACCGGTATCGAGATTGAGGGTCAGCACCTCTTCACCCTCCACAAGGTTCTCGTGGGACTTGTACCCAGAACGAGTCAAGATTTCTGTCTCCGTGTCTGCGCAGTAGCGCCAAACTTCGTAGATGTCGGCATCCACGCCGATCGCGGCATGCACACAGGCCCGCAGGCCATCGGGGGTGGAGCCTTTGTTGCAGGCGGCGAAGAACTCCTTGATGCGGGACCGGAACCAGGCGTCCTTGACCCGGACCTCATCCCACTGCTCACTGGTGAGCATGTCAACCAGTGGACTGTAGGGGTAGCTCTCAGCCGGGGATCGCGACAGGAAGTTGATCTTGCCGAATATGTAGTCCAACTCGTTGAAGTAAATGGTGTCCAGGGCACCGCCCATGCGAGCGAGCAGGATCTCATTGACCAATCCACCCGCCCCGGCGGTCCCGCACATGGCATCGACCAAGCGATAGAGGGCAGTGGAGGGGTCGGCCTTCCACACCGTCTCCTCAAAGTGGTCGAGGCGGCGCTCTGTGGAGCGCGGGGCGATGAACGGGAAGGGGTTCTGACTAGCGATGACTCAGCCCTCCTTCTAGGGTGCGGCTTTGCGCAGGATGACCGTCTTGATGAAAACCGGTAGGGCGTTGTCGTCCAGGCGGAAGTCTTCGGTCATGACATCGTCGGGGGTCGCTTCGTCGTTTGCAGGAGCAGCGTTGTAGAAGATCTCTACTCCGTACTGCTCAGCGCTTTCGTCACTGGTGGTGAGCTTGCAGTCGATCACTCCAAGCACCTGTTGGACGGCCATCGTCAGGGTGGAGATCCGCATCTGTGTGCCGTATCCCTGACGGCCGAAGAAGCTCTTGAGTTGCAGGTCGATGGCGGCATCGACGGTCTGGATCGAGTACGACCGGTCGTACTGGATCGACAGGCACGGCCGCAGATGCCAGAAGCTGGCCTGATGCACCATGACATCGGAGGTGATCTGCTTGGCGCTGCTCATCACATGGGCCAGCAGTTCGGGCACCCGGTTGTAGGTGTAGGGCAGGGTCAGTTCGGTGTCGTCGGCGGGGCCGGAGTCCTCCCACTCGATACCGGAGACCTCCAGGTGGCTCCCGGCCTTGAGGGTGGCGTCGCGCAGCAGGTAGTAGTGCGTGTTCCTGGTGAAGACTGTGGAGTCCACGGTGATGGTGTCGGGGAAGGCCACGATGGGTACCGATCCCAGGCGCATGAAGCGGTTACCGGAGGTGGGGCTGCCGGGATCTCCGACACGGGCGAAGTTGCCGGTGTAGAACGGGTCTTCGCTGTCTGAGGACAACTCGATGTCGAGGACGACGGTCTTCTCGGTGACCGGCGTGGGGTCGATACCGTCCACGAAGCAGTCCACCTTGTTGGTGATGCCGTTGACGGGATCGTTGCGGCTGGATTTGGAGACGTATTGAAATTCCAGGTCGATGATCTGATCGGTCTCGATCTCCCCGCCGGGGTTGCGGGTGAACACCGGTGAGGCCCCGGAAGACAGGGAGTAGTCGTAGATCGGGGAGTAGAAGGTCTCGTCTTCCTGGCCCAGGTTGGTGAATGCTGAGTGCATGTCGGCCCAGCAGTAGCGAACATTTTGGTCCACGGGCACCGTGAGGGTGGTGGCAGGTGCGGCGATCTGGGTGCGGTAGAGCGTGGTGGCCCCGAATACCGTGGTGCGAGACACTCTGTTGTTCTGCATGCACAGCGCCTTGTACCAGTCGGCGGTGCCCGCGATATTGCGCAACATGGTGTCTTTGAAGCGCTGCCGCAGTTCGGCATCGGTCTCGGCATCGACACCGCCGGTCATCGGGACGAGGTTGGTGGCCGAGCCGGTGCCGATCGCACTGCCGATATAGGTGACGCTGTCGGGGGCAAGATTGCCGATGGTGCCACGGGTGTTGCATTCGACCGGCACGTCGATCGAGTAGCTCCCGGCGGTCAGGACCATGGCCTGAGTTGAGGAGAAGTAGAGGGCACTGGGTCCTGAGGTGGTCCCGTTCTTGGTGTAGAACTGGCTGCCCAGCGGGATGGCGAAGTCCTGGGGTGCTGCGGTCTTGAGCGAGATCCGCACAACCCCTTTTGAGTAGTCCCCTTGTATCCGGCCATAGCCAAAGATGCCGACGTACTGCTCTAATTCCAGGCCGACCTTGGTCTCGATGTCGAGCAGGCTGCCGACCAGGTACTGGTCGACATAAGCCTCACTGATGGCCTCAGAGACGGCGGCCACAATCTTGGCCTCAGGGGTGCCCGTTTCCATAGACAGGCCGGGCATGGTCTGAGCCAATTGGGCCCTGATGCGCTGAAAGATCTCGTCTGGGGTCCTAGACACCGTTACAGCCCCTGGGTGATAGTGATGGAGGCGGCATTGGAGGCCGCGCTGCGGACCTTGACGGTCACCGTGACGGTGTCGTATCCCAGTCGGGCAGACACGTCATCGATGGAGAACAACAACTCTGAGGTGGAGAACTTGGCGGGGTTCCTGCTCAGGGCAGTGAACTGGACACGCTGGTAGTTATCCAGCACCCGGTAGACCTCGTTGGTGACCCGATCCAGTGTGGAGCGGTCAATGACCCCACCGATCATGTCCTGGAGGATGGAGCCCATCGACGGGAAGAAGCGATCTCCCCCGTAGGGTTCGGTGACCCACAGTTGAAGATCCTGCTTCATCTTGTCGATCCCATAGACGATCCCCAGGGCTGAACCCTCCTGAACAAGATCGCCATCGGATACGGCCAAACTGAAGCTCACGGTGCCTCCTCCCTATTTACTGCCTGTCAACAGCAATGGGCACAGGGCTAGGTGCTCCAGTCACACCACTCCGCGCCATCGGAGTACAAGGGTTTGCCCAGGGTAGTGTCAAAAATCACCCCACCCAGGAACTCTGTCGCGTCGGGGCGGTCTTCGGCGGCATAGAGGGCCAGCATCAGTGGACCCCGTGCATTGATCTGGGAGCCGTGCAGTTCCAGTGGCCCCGAGGAGCCGACCTGAACCTGGCCCGGCTCGGCCTCGACCAGCATCTCTGGGGCGTTGGAGGGGATCTTGGAGACCAGTCGGGCCTGCATGCTGTTGGCGGTGCTGACCATCCACTTCTCGCCGACGGCGGGGGTGACCTGAAGGCCGCCGACGTGATAGCGCAGGTCGATGATCACATAGCTCATCCGGCGGGTGAGGCCCTCTGCGATACGGGACACGGTGTCCACCTTGGTGATGTGGACCGGCTGCAGTCCGCTATCGGAAAGACTCCTTGCTTCAAACATCAGGGCAACTGCTCCCCGCGCATGATGTTGGCCCCGCCCAGGGTCTGGTTGACATCGGAGTGCGTGGCCGTGGTGACGGTGTTGGCCATCTTCTCTTCTGCCCCAGGGTTGGAGGGGGCGGTGATGACCGCGCTGGTGCGAAAGCCGCTCTCGAAGTCGAACTCGTGAACCACCTCGGTGACATAGACCTGGACATTGTGGTCACCGAGCAGGATTCGCATACCAGGGAAGAGTTCTGGCAGGAAGGTGAAGCTCACCTGGGTTTGGTACTGCTCGGCCCACTTCTCCATGAAGATCTGGCAGGCCATCAGGAACTCCAGTTCATGGCTGCCCGCCATGGTCTGATTGATCTGATAGGGCCGCACCCCGAACCGGCGCATCAACTCACTGCCGCTGAGTGCGCCACCATAGTCGGCCAGCCCCACCGCCCGCAGCCGGGCGAAGAGCCACTCGTCCTCCACAGAGGCCACACCAGCGGTGTCCAGCCACTGAGAAATCTGATCCATCTGCCCGAACATGTTGGGCTGCCCAGATACATAGACGTGGGTGGTCAGCGAGTCATCGGACTGGTTGATGTGAACGTCTTTGAGTTCGATGTCCTCCAGGCGCAGGACGGCAGGCTTGTGGTCAAGGCCGAAGTAATCGGGGTAGTAGAAGATCAGGTCACCGTTGGCAGCCGACTGAAAGTTGCGCAGCGAGGCTCGCGAGACGGCCTGGATCATCTGGATCAGGGGCTGGGCGTCGATGAAGTCCTTGTGTCCTCCGGCGGTGCCCATGATGTTGGCCGTCAGGCTCAGGAACTGACCGGGCTGGAAAATGTACTGGAAGAGGTTGCGGGCGATGGACTCCTGTTGTCCACCACCGGCCCCACCACCGGTGGTGACCCCTGTTCCCGGCATGGTTCCCGGCCCGGTGGGGATCGATCGTGGGGCGGTGGGATCGATTCCGCCGTTGTCTCCGTAGCGCCGGATCGCGGCAACGCTGTTGAGGTCGAAGAACTGGGGGACTATCGACACAACTCCACCAGGAACGGGTGAGTGAAGCACCATCCCGCCGCCCAGCCAGATCACCACATGGCCGGTGGTGGGGAAGACAACGTCACCGCGTTGGATACCTGCGGGATTGACCGGCTTACCGCTGGCGATCTGCTCCACGGTGGTGGGCCCTGGATTGATACCGATGGAGCGGAAGGCGTACTGCACCAACCCACTGCAGTCGAAGCCGCCGGGGGTTCTGCCACCCGACACATAAGGCTGACCAAGCATCATCGTGGCGGTCTGTATCGCACCCTCCGTGTCAGGCGAAGGTTTGCCCAACTGCTGCCGCACCCCTGCCCCGTCGGGGGAACTGGTGAGAATGTTAGTGGCGGTGTTGGCCACGGAGGTGGCGATTTGGGTGCCTGCGGCCCCAGCCACCGAGGAGACCCCACTCAGGGTGCCAGCCACTGTGCTGGCCCCTCCCTGCTGGGCCTCACGGTAAGACTGCACGGCAGCGGTGGCTGCGGCAACAAATCCCGAAAAGCGGGCGGGTGATCCACCCCGCTGGATGCGGAAGATGACCTGGCCGGGGTCGGCGTTACGCCAGCCCTCAATGGCAGCGAGATGATTGAAAAACATTCGCGCGGCCTGCCGGGGGTTCATCCTCTGCTCTGTGGTGCCCCATTCGCCATTGGCCCGTTGCTGGAAGAGTCCCACGGAGTCGTGATCAAAGCCAGGACCGTCGTTGGGGAAGATGGTCATGCTCTTGGGGTCGTTGGGGTTGCAGAGGTTACGCATTCCCGTCTCTGACATGGCGCAGGCAACACCTAAAATAGCGCCATCACTGTTTTTGGCCGCCTGCTGATTGGCAAGGCCGAGTTCGCCAATGCTGGTCCATGCCTTGGTCTGATTCTGGTCGCCGGGGGTGAGGCTCACACCCGACGAGCCGGTCTCACCGGTGGCCTGCAAGGCGCTGGCGGTGGAGAGGTCTTGGACTCGTGGACCCAGGCCCAACTCATCACAAGCTGCCACGATCTCAGCTACGTAAAAGGCCTGCCCGACTCCGATGCCACCAGGCGCTCCGGCACTGGCGTTGTAGCCCGCCGCTGACCCTACGCCAGCAGAAATATCGTCACCCAGCAGCATGTGCTTGAAGTTCTCCAGGGCAACCCGGTTGGCCGCCTGATGACCGGTGACATTGCTGCTCAGGAAGTTGTAGAACGAGACCGGGAACTGCGAGATGTGGATATTGGAGGCGTTCCAACCACCCACCTGGGTGAGCAGGTTGGCGAGAATGCTGCCCAGCCCCGAGTCGAGTCCTGCGCGGTTGCCACCGGCAGTCTGAGCAACAGCCCCGGCCTGATTGAACAGCGACTGGGATTCAGCCAGACCGGGGTTCCACCAGGTATGCATCAGACGCTTGATGGTGCAGGTGGCCTTGATGGTGCAGACGCCCTGATAAAGCTGCCGGAAAGGGGCAGTGTCGACGTAGCCGGAGAACACCTGCTGCCACTGGATTCTCTTCATGAACACAGTGATCTTGTCCATGGGCTTGATCTTGTCGCTGTAGCGGCCACCCTTGTTCGAGAGTCGGACGAAGATGGTGGATGCGCCGTTCTCCTTGCGGATCACGGTGCCACCGACAAGATCCTGGGATACGTCGTACTGGGTGCCCATATGCGATACCAGAACTCGCACGTCAGGCGAGTACACCAGGGTTCGCATGTCGGGTGCGCCCAAGGGATTGATGTTGATCCCCGACATAAAGTCGCCGAAGGTCTTACCGGCTGTTTCGCCAAGACTGGGAGCCATTATCGGTTACGACCCCAGAATCGCTGAAGTCACACCGCCGCCGATGCCAATCATGCTGGTGGCCGCCATCGACGGCAGGGTGAGCATCCCTGCTGGAGACCCGTACCCGGCAATCAACTGCCAGGCCGATTGCAGCGCTGCGGTGGCCAGGGTGGTCCGTTTGGAGAACACTGAGTCGATCAGATCGATGGTGAGCCGGGCTTTGGGGGCGGGATTACGCCGTGCCCCACCGGCGCGGAAATTCTTGATGATCCCGCTCCAGTTGGTGATGTCACGCTCAGGCCACCACAGCACCACTTCCGGGTTGGGCCAACTGTTGAGGGCAGCCAACTGATGGGCGCGGGCGAATCGCTGGAACCGCTCGAAGTCGGCCTCGTTGCGGAAGGTGATGTCGAAGCTCACCTCAGGCTGGTCGGCCTTGACGGGGAAGTGCAGTTGCATCTTGCGGGTCTGCACGCTGGACATCTGTGCGGTCATCTGGGTGCTGAACGAAGTGCAGGCCAGATCGAATTGCTGGCCCAGCGAATCGCTCTTGACGTTAAGGAACGACACCGCTACCTCGGACCAGGGGTAAACGGTGTCCGCATCTGCATCGGCTGCTCGCTCGGGTTGTACATCAGTCCGTAGCGGTAGGAGAACATGACACCGCTGAGGTTGATCTCAGGGATGACATCGGCGATGCGGATCGGCCAACTCACAGGGCAATTGCTGATGAAGTCAGGCATAGGAGTGTCTCCTCTCCCCTATTTAGGACGGGGCGATGTTCAGACTGGCAGCAGCACCGGTAACGACGTTGGAGCCGGGGATCGACTTGGCCAGGGCGTAGGCCGGATCACTGGTGTTGTACTTATTCTTCTCGAAGCCGATGCCCTCACGCAGGCGGGCCAATTCACCGGACACGGCCAGACTGGTCTGCACCCCGGAAACATCTTCTTGGACTTTGAAGCGCAATTCGATCTCGCGGGTGGTGGAGGTGACCGAGTCCATGAAGGGCACCGACAGCGCGAATACCTTGAGGTGCCAGTTGCGGGTGGTGTAGAGGAAGGTGCCCGGCTCGCCCTGCTTGCGCTGGTCGTTGATCATGTTGCGCATGAAGCCGACCACCTGGGTGAGGTAATTCCACCCGCCGCGTCCGCATTCCACGGTGACCACCAGGTCTCCGACCTTGGCCCCCAGGATCTGCACCACCCGCCCGCCGTAGGTGTTCTCCACCACGGTGTTGATCGAGTAGGTCCACCACACCTCATTGGGATTGGTGCGAAAGCGCAACACCTGGCCCTGGTATTCGAGGCTGGCGATGCCACGATTGGGGTTGCTGCCGCCGGGCAGCGGAGCGCCGAACTGTAGGGGATTCCCACTGGGGGTGGTATCCAGTGCGGGTGTTGGGTTGCCGGGCCAGGTGGCGGCCATGGGTTACCACCCGCTCCGGCCACGGGTCAGCGGCCCCTCACCAGGAGGGGCGTTGTTGGGAGTCGCCCCGCCGTACCCCATATTGGCCTTCTGCTCATGGGGGGTGAGGGTGATGGTCGTCGGCGCACTGAACCCGGCCTTTTGGGCTGAGGGGTCCATTGAGATGTTGAGGGTTCCGGTGACCTGACTGGTTCCACCACCGCCCATAGCAGCGCGAAGATCATCCTTGTTGAGGCCGCTGATGCCAGCCACCCCCACCCCTGAGCCCTGAGTGCCCTTGGGGCGCACGTTGTACTCACCGGCGGCCAACTTGTTCATCTGGTCTTTGTTGCTACGACTGAAGTCGATGGCCTTACCGCTCTTGTCCACGACATCGAAGCCCTTGGACCCATACTCACTGGAGATCTGGTCGAGGACTGGCATCTTCATGTCGAAGGGGTTGCCGTCAGACAGCATGGAGTCCATGAACTTGCCACCCTTGGCGTTGTAGGTGTCGAAACCCTGCCAATTGCCGCTCACGAAGCCGAGGGCTGCGCTGCCAATGGCCTGCGCCGCACCCCCGGCAGCACCGATGGCAAATCTGCCGGGGAGGGTGAGTCCGTCCGACAGCATCTCCATCATCCCCTTGTTGGTGGGGGTCACCTGCTTTTTGCGCTCGTCGTTGACCCGACCTTGGGCATCCTTCATGGCGCTCCTGCCCTGGGTGAGATCGGTGAACATCTGCAGGGCCTGGCGGGGCGTTAATTGATTGCCCATCTGGGCCATCAACTGCTGGAACATCGAAGCAGCGTTGAGGAACGGCTTTGATCCTTCTTCTGGGCTTCCCGAACCCTGCCAGATCTGCATGGCGAGCTTCTTGGCAACACCCTCCATCCCCATAGCCAAGTCTTTGCCGTCCCCCATGGCCATAGCCATAGCGCCGGGCATCAGCCCCTGCAGCGCAGGGTTGTCCATGGACATCATGGTCATGGCGACAGAGTTGGTGCCCATGCCCGCCACCATGCTGTCCCCAACGCCCTTCATTAACTGCGAATTAGGTCCGGTGGCATACATCTGCCCGGCCATCATGGCGGCCTCAGACGCTGCCCCGCCGGACATACCGGCACCGATGAGTGCGCCTGAGGTGCTCTTGTAGCGAGCCAGCAACTCAGGGAAACTAGTCGAGCCGCTCTGGCTAAGATCCTTG